>WOR8_10008026_pt1 | contig 10278 bp, 10 predicted proteins | sample DeeMarSeWOR38_10_FD_19890 | JGI IMG/M metagenome (IMG submission 19890)
TTTTAACTCCGAATATTTAACAAATTTTTAGAACTGTTTTACATTCGTCAAATACTCTGCCAATATCAATACTATTCATGCAGTCTAATTTCTCGCATTGTTCTCGTGAACAATTGCTACAATCAATTGTTGGGATGAAAACTGTCCTTTTTTCTGTGTATGGTCCCCATCGCCCCATTGAGCACGATAAAATTTTTGGATAGAACCCAATTACATATTTATCCAGTGCGGCAGCTATGTGAATCGGTCCTGTTGAGTTCGATATAAAAAGATTTACAACGCTGATTAATGCACTTAGCTGCGATAGATTTAATTTTCCTGCAAGATTTTTAACAGATTTATTCACTACAAACTTTTTGCATAGTTCTGCTTCGGATTTATTTCCGGTGATCAGGATTTGGAGATTTTCAATTTCACTCATTTTTTGTGTCAGTTCTATCATTTTTGCAGTTGGCAGATCAATAGAGCTGCCGCCGCTTCCGGGATGAATAATAACTATTCTATTCTTTAAACTCACATCATTTTTTTCAAGAAGATTTTTAATAAAATCTTTTTCCTCTTCATGGAATTTTAAATGAAAATTTATATTGCCCGGTGAGACATTTTCGTTAATTCCAATTTGCCTTAACAAGCCAATATTGTATTCGAGTTCATGCTTTTCAGCATACTTTCTATGCTCAAAAACTTTACTGTTGAAAAAAAAGGAATACCACCGGTAACCGGTTCCTATCCGATTTTTTATCCCTGATAAAAAAATCATGAGAGCTAAGAGGAATGTAGGATAAACAATTATGCAGGTGTCAATATTTTTTTGCTTGAGCGCACTTATATTTTCTTTAATTAATATTTTGTTATTTTTTTCCCTCAATACTAAAACATGATCAATAAAGGGATTATCTTCAACCAAAGAGCTTGTGTACTCTCTAACGAGAAATGATACTTTGCAACCGGGATATTTTCTTTTAACTATCTCCGCAAGCGGAAGTGATAAAATCACATCGCCGATCCTATCGGTTCTTACAATTAATAAATTTTTAGGTGCATTCATTTTCTTGAGAGAAACGGATTATCGTTAATAAAAAATCTCCAAGGTAAATCAACTGAACGTGTTATTCCAATCCTTTTTGAAATACCAATAACCTTTTCATTTATTTTTTTACTATCAAGTATAAAGATTCTATTACCTAAAAGGTCCAGTCCGGAACATGATGTAGTGATATTAAAAGCTTTGCTTACTTTTCCCGGTCCGCTGGTAAGATTAAAAATTTCTTTTTCATTTTTCAATTTTCTTCCAAACCTATTTTTAATCATTGCATCCAGACCTATCAAAGGTTCTACTGCTCTTATTAAAACAGCCGTGCCCTGCTCTTTTTTCCCTGTAACTACATTGCAGCAAAAGTGTGTCCCGTAAGTAAAATATACATATAGATATCCACCTTCATTAAACATTATTTCTGTACGTTTTGTTTTACCTTTAAATGAATGGGCTGCTTCATCAAAATCTCCGTTGTAAGCTTCAACTTCGATAATTTTTCCTGCTAATGTACATTTTTTATCATTCTTAACTAAGATTTTTCCAAGCAAATTTTTAGCAACAACCGTTACCTCTCGCTTATAAAATACTCTCTGTAATTTATTATTTGTTAAAATTTCATTCATACGGTGAGAAAGATTATGAATGGAAGAAAAAATTTAATAAAATATTTTATGAGGATCGTATTAGTTTTATTTTTTCTAAGTAATAACCTTCTTTAAGAGGATTCTTTTTAATTAGTCGTTCATAGACTTTAATTGCTTCACCTCGCTCGCCCTGCGATAAATAGATCTCTGCAAGAGTCTCCGAAATTATTTTACTTCTTTCAGGAATCCCGTAAAAAGTATCTGATTTTTGCATACCGTTTTCTTTTATACGCTGAATTTTGGCAGAGGAAAGCATCTCTGCAAGTTGTTCTAATCTATCTTCCACCGTTTTTTCTTCTGATTTTTCTTGAGTATTTACAGTTCCGCTAGGATGGTCCTGCAAATCTACGGGGTTGCTTTTATTTTTTGAAAATCCTTCACGATTTACTGTAAACCTATCTGCACTATTGACCTCTTTTAAATAGTAATCGTATGTTTTTTTAGAATGGAGAAGATCAGCAGCAATTTTAAAGTTTGAATCGGCAAGCTCCAAATTGCGATCAAGTAAGAATGCTTTGCCTAATAAAATGTGAGCTACAGGGTGTTCAGGAAACTTTTTTAATCCTTTTTTAAGAATTACAATTGCACTTTGATAATCATTTTGCAGAATATAATTTTGCGCAGTTCTTAAAAATAGAGGAGTTTCTTTTTTAAATGAGGAAAGGAAGTTTATTTTATTCTCAAATTCACTCAAGGATTACAATTCCCGGCATTAAAAAATCACTTTCTGGCAAATGCGTGCTTCAGCGAAGTAATTGAAACGAAAGAAAATCCAATAAAAAACAGAAGCTGAAATGGTAATGCAGCAATCTCCAAAAAGTAAATGCTTGATGCGACACCTATTAAGCAATAGATCGCAAGAATGAGTTCCACAATAACTGCAAAATCTATTTTTTTACTCAAATATTTTTTCCCGATCCATGTATCGGATTCGCCAACGACTTTAAATTTTGGAGTGCGGACAAACTCACTCTTTCTATTAAGCAAACCTTCAAAAACTGCACGTGAATTATTTAAAGCAAATCCCATGCTTCCGGCCATAAAAACCGGAAAGAGGACTATTCGTTTTCGCCAGTCGGGATGAATATCTTTTTGTGAATATAGATAAAACAAAAATGTACTTATAAATGCAAGAACAAAGACAGACATGAACGCAAAGTAAATTTCATGACCGCCGCTGTTCTTTATAAAAATTAAAGGAACATTTAAAATTGCTGCAAGAAGAATAAATGGGAATACAATATTATTTGTCAGATGAAATGTGCTGTATAGCTTTATTCTCAACGGTACAGCTGATTTCCAAACAAGAGGTAAGACTTTTTTCGCAGTCTCTATCGCGCCTTTTGTCCATCTGAATTGTTGTGACTTTAAGGCATTAATTTCTGAGGGGAGTTCAGCGGGTGAAGTGTAATCTTTTAAAAAGATAAACTTCCAACCATTTAGCTGCGCCCTAAAACTAAGATCCAAATCTTCGGTAAGAGTATCGGCATGCCAGTTACCTGCATCTTCAATACAGCTTTTGCGCCATATACCTCCCGTACCGTTAAAGTTTATGAAGAAACCGGCTTTGTTGCGAACTGTTTGTTCAATGACAAAGTGTCCATCCAGTGCCAAAGCCTGTGCGCGTGTTAAGAGTGAATAATCTCCATTTAAATGCTCCCAGCGTGTTTGAACCATACCAATTTTTTCATCGGCAAAAAACTTAAGAGTGTTTTTTAGAAAGGTTTTTTGCGGAATAAAATCGGCATCAAAAATTGCAACAAAACCACCCTTAGCATTTTTTAATCCTTCTTTAAGTGCCCCGGCTTTAAAGCCTTCGCGTGTTTTACGCCTGATGTGCTCAATATCATAACCATCCGCCTTTTTTTCATTTACTATTTTTTCAACAAGATCTACTGTTTCATCCGTGGAATCATCGAGCACCTGTATTTCCATTTTTTCTTTCGGATAGTCGATCTCGCAGACTGAATTTATCAATCTCTCGACAACATAGTACTCATTAAAGAGCGGTAACTGGATTGTAACCAATGGAATTTCCTCCAGTTCAGATTTTGGCTCCATGATATTGTCCTTGTACTTGCGATGATAGTACAAAAGTAAAAATCCATGCAACCCAAAAAAGAATAGAATTGAAAGCGCGATGAAATAACTTACTAAAACAATTTCGTCCATTTATATCTCCTCCTAATTACCAGCCCGAAACAACTGCAAGAAGAATATCCTCAGTGATATAATCTATAGCTTGTTCAATTGCAGGTTCACGGTCGTTTATGCTACCACCTGGTACGTAATCACCATAATTGGTAAAATTTTGATCAAATATGTTTATCTTTTTTACTAAATCTTTATACACTACTTTAACGGTTATTGTTAATCTTCTTGAAGTAATTTGCTCTCCTGCACTGACTATTGATGGTGCATCTGTTACATTTGTAATTACGCACTCTAATATTGCATCAGCAGTTGAACCTTCAGCTACCTGTAATGAATTATCATCAATAAATTTTTGAATCAAATCATCTGTTAACAGCTCTCTCATTCCCGGAATCGCAGCCGGGCTTCTGTCTTCTGCAACCGGAATAGCAATTGTCTTAAGATGCTGCGGAACCGATGCACCAGTAAAAGAGTAACTGCAACGACTAAAATTAAGTAACGAGCCAGTGGTAAACAATAGAACCAGGATAAGATGAATTAGGGGTTTTATAAGATTCATGCTTTTGTCTCTCATTCTTCGGGTGGATTCAGATCGTACTGCTTAATTTTCCTGTAAAGTGTTCTTTCGCTTATATTTAACAGCTTCGATGCTTTCCTTTTATTTCCGCGGGTTTTATCCAAAGCCGCTTTTATAGTTATTTTTTCAAGCTCATCCAGTGAGAGCGTATCTCTTTTAATATCATCTTTTTTAGCCAGATTTATCTGATTATTGTGAATTACCAAATCTTTTAATTCGATCAGGTCTTTTTTTATTTCGAAAAGTGCTCTGTATAATAATTCTCTATCGGCATCTTCCGGAGATTTTCTCAAAAAAACCGGCAGGTTACGTGAATATGCATTTTCCTGCTTTTCAACAAGTAAAGAGGCAAATGAATCTGCATCAAGTGTTCCACTTTTGTTCAGAGCAATGGCTGTTTCAACAGTATTTTTCAATTCTCTTACATTTCCAGGCCAATCATAATCCTGTAAAATATTCAGAGCTTGATGTGTAATTTTGGGCTGGATAAGATTACTGTTTTCAGTATAGCTTTTTAGAAAATAATTTGTAAGCTCAGCAATATCTTCTTTTCTTTTTCTGAGTGGTGGAATTTGTAGAGTAACCGCTTTCAACCTAAAATATAAATCTTCTCTGAAACGTCTTGCATCAACCTGCTCTTGAAGATCCTTATTTGTTGCAGCTATTATCCGAACATCAACTTTAGTCACAGTTTCAGCACCAATTCTCATAAATTCCTTAAACTCAATCGCACGTAATAATTTTACCTGCGTTGTTAAAGGCATTTCACCTATTTCATCAAGAAATAAAGTACCTTCATTCGCAATTTCAAAATATCCTTTTCTGTTATCAACCGCCCCTGTAAAGGCACCTTTTTTATGCCCGAATAGTTCGCTCTCTAAAATTCCTTCCGGAATAGCACCGCAGTTGACACTTATTAAATCCTTTTTTGCTCTTCTGCTCGATTCATGAATCGCACGTGCAAAAACTTCTTTACCAACACCGCTTTCACCATAAATTAATATTGTGATATCGGAACTTGCAACCTGCAGGACTATATCAACAAGATCATTTATCTGGTGCGATACACCAATTATCCCATGTTTTTTTTTGAATTCGTCTCGATTCATTTTAAATCAAATTTTTAAGGAATGACAAACTGACGCAGGGGCAAAAATAAACATTTAATAATACAAATTAAATATAGAAAATGGGATGAAGAGAGTGGAAATTTTGTCAGAATTCAATTATTTGGCGATCATAAGCTAATTCTACTATTCTGCCTTTTTCTGCCATATTATTTAGGAAACCATTGATTTCAGTTTCATCATCTGACGGGACATGTGTGATATAAGTTTTAGGTGAACCGAGTAAATCTATTTTGTCAAAAAGGTCAACGAGGGTGATGTGGGCTATTTCCGAAATTAAAATGTCCAATTTAAAGTCTTTAAATAGTTCAAGATCATTTCGTGAGCCGATATCTGCTGTGTAAATCAGGTTTTTATTTTCGTAAGAAAATAAGAAGCTGGCACTGTAAAAAGTCCGGTTATAATATTTATCGTATTTTTTTAATTCTGATAAATGTGAATTTTCCCTGGGCAAAATTTTCAATTCCTTACTAACTACAAATTCCCTGTTATCGCTGAAGGGATTGTAAACGATTTCAAAATCCATTTTTTCAGAAAGCAGGTTACAGGTAATCAAATAGTCTTTTACTTCCTGAACAAAATTTTCATAAACATAAATTTCGAGTGGAACTTTTCTATTAAACATTTTCATTTGAACAATCAATGCACCGAGACCTGAGAAGTGATCGGGATGAAGGTGTGTAAATAAAATTCCGTTGATAGAATTAAAATCTATTTTTGCCTCTATTAAAGACCGTGAAATACCATCGCCGGCGTCGATCAACAATTTGTAATCATTAAAGGAGAATAATAAAGAAGAGTGATATCTTTTAAGATTGGTTTTTCCGGAACCGGTTCCTACGAATGTTACTTTCAAAATAATTACCAGTTAATTGGAACAACCCTGCCTGCAAGATCGAATTTCGTATTAATTATCTTAAGGAATTCTTCTGCATCTTCATTGGTGATAAACTGCCCGGCGTAGACTATATGAAATGTGGTACCGCCAACATTTTTATCACCAATTCTTGCAAGTATACCTGCCTTTTCCAGATCATTTTTTAACGAAACTGCATTTTCAAAATTTGTAAATGCGCCTGCCTGAATTGTGAAATTATAGTTTTGCTCAGGAAGGGTCTGTCCATTTTGCTCTACGCTTGTCTCTTCAGTTACTGAAATATTTTCACCGCCCGGCAGAACGTTTTGTTCTGCAATTTTTATATAGGGTGAGGCAGGATAATTTATAATCAACAGTTTAAGCTTTTCCTTTGCCGTTTCATATAAACCTAAAGCATAGTAATATGAAAATATTCTGTAAAGTGCTGCATCGGCATATTTACTTTGCGGAAAGTTATCTAAGATTCCCTGGTATATTACAACTGCCTGCTGTCCGTTTTCTGTAAGCACACCATCTAAAAACATGACAGAAGGATCATCCGGATACTCATTTTTTAAATCAACCAAATCTTCTTTGACTTCTTCCACATTGCCGCTTTCAATTTTTTTCAGGTATGGGACTATGTCAATTTCCTGTGGAAGAATTTCTGCAGAAATCATTAAAATAAAAATGAGGGTCAGAAATGATAACAGATTTAGTTTAAGCTTTAACATTTTTACCATCCGGTTTATTTCCGGAAAAATTATTTACTCTTAATCGTTTCAGCCGGTTAATGAAATAGTTTCTTCAACAAATTTATCGAAACCAGTATAATCTCCAAACAGAGTAGCAGACGTTGCACGATTAATTTTTACTTTTACATAATCGCCCGGCTTAATTTTTTCATCAAAAGGAATAATTACAACTTTATTGCTGTCTGTTCTGCCGGATAAAAACTGATCTGATTTTTTGCTGAAGCCTTCAACAAGTATTGTTTCTCCTTTTCCAATTAAAGTCTGATTTAGTTCGAATGAAATTTGCTGCTGAAGATTTATTATTTCCTGTAGACGTTTTGTTTTAGTTTCTTCAGAAACATCATCGGTCATTCTAAAAGCCTTAGTTCCTTCCCTTGGTGAATACTTGAACATAAAAGCACCATCGTATTTAACCTCTCTCATAACATCGAGCGTTTTTATATGATCTTCATAAGTTTCAGTTGGAAATCCTGCAATGATATCTGTTGAAAAACTAACACCCGGGATGATTTTTCTTGCCCTGTCAATTAAGTTCAGATAATGTTTAATTGTGTAAGTCCTGTTCATCAATTCTAATATTCTATCAGAACCGGATTGAACCGGAAGATGAATATAGTTGCATATATTTTTATTTTCAGCAATTGTATAAAGCAGTTTATCCGATAAATCCTGCGGATGAGAAGTTGTAAATCGAATCCTCATTGAGTGATTTACTTCTGCGCAGGCGGCGAGCAAATCCGAAAAATCATTTCCGTTATCAGTATAAGAATTTACGTTTTGCCCCAGCAGTGTAACTTCTTTAAATCCCCTTTCAGAAAGTTGTATGACCTCTTCAACCACCGATTGAAGCGAGCGGCTTCGTTCCCGGCCACGTGTAAATGGAACGACACAAAATGTACAAAACTTATCGCAGCCGCGCATGACCGAGATCCATGCTGAAAGTCCTTCTTCTCTGTGGGGAATTATGTCATCATAAGTTTCGGTTTTGGAAAGCTTAACTCCGATTCCTTTATCACCGTTAAAAGCAAGGTCAATTAATTCAGGAAGTCTGCGATATTCATCCGGACCAACAACTACATCAACAATTTTCTTTTTCCCGATAAGGTCTTCTCTTAGCCGTTCAGCCATACAGCCCAGTATGCCAATAACAACATCAGGTTTTTTATCCTTTATTGTTTTGAAGTTTCCAAGTCGGCCGTAAATCCTTTGTTCAGCATTTTCTCTAATGCTGCAGGTGTTAACCAAAATCACATCTGCATCTTCGGCGTTTTGGGACGGACTGTAACCGTTGTTCTGCAGAATTCCCTGCACTATTTCAGTATCAGCCAGGTTCATCTGGCAACCGTAAGTTTCTATGTAAACCCTGTTTTTTTTCATTTTATCAGAAATTTTGCTCAAATATAAAGCAATGCTGATTGCGGTTCAATTAAATAATTTATGATTGTCTGAAGAAAGGCGCTTTTAAGATGATGAAAGCGTGTAAAGGATAACATTCAGAAGTATAAAACCCAAAATCCCATAGATAATGTTGAAAAAAATTCTTTTCATTTTCTGATCGTGACGGATATTTCTTTCTAATTTGTTCCGCCCGTTTAATTTTACAAATCCGAACATTTACTCCTTTAAATTTTTATTATTCAAAAAATTACTCGTGTAAACCTACATAAAACCGGGCATAATTCCAGTGCAATCATTATGCCTGAAAATACATCCATTTTAATTACTTTTATGAGATCCTATTTAATCACCATAGTAAAACTGAATTTCATTTGTTCAATTTTACCTGGAAGTTTGCTAAGTAATATTTTATTGCAATGTGATGATGACATTTCCTTTTTTATGCCCTCTATCAACATATCTGTGCGCTTCGGCGATTTGTTCCAGCGGAAATCTTCTGTCTATCGTCGGTTTTATCTTTCCGGTATCTATAAGCTCCTTTATAAATATCAGATCCTGGGTTCTTTTATCCGGTGGTCTTAGACCTGTTGCCATAACCATTGCTTTTTTACTACCAAGCATTGAAGTCAACAATACCTGGGGTAAAACTGCCAGTTTAATACCAGCTTCAAGAAAGATTCCTTTTTGCTTCAATACTCTTTTACAGTTTGAAAAAGAAGTCTTACCTACAGAATCAAATATAATATCATATTTCTCGTCACTCTTAGTGAAATCTTGTTTAGTATAATCAATTACTTTATCGGCTCCTAAAGACTTCACCAATTCCAGATTTGCAGTGCTGCATACTCCGGTGACTTCTGCTCCGAAATACCTGGAAAGCTGTACCGCAGCCGAACCTACACTTCCAGAAGCTCCATTGATAAGGACTTTGTTTCCCTTATTAATTTTTCCTTTATCCCTAAGGAAGGGTAAGGCTGTTAAGAATCCATCACAGGCAGCCGCTTCCTCATATGATATCATGGAAGGTTTTATTGCCAGTGTTGCTCCTTTTTCAGGCAGACATAAATATTCAGTGTAAGCACCATAACCGGGAGTTGTACCAAAAACCTGATCCCCTTTCTTAAATAACTTTACATCTTTACCTGCTGATTCAATCTCCCCGGCGAATTCACTTCCAAGCACAGGATTTTTGGGTTTTGTAAGACCTGTGTATAACCTGGAAAAAAATGGTTCACCCTTTCTAAAAGTACAGTCCGTTGCTGTAACAGTCGTAGTATGAATTTTTATCAGAACCTCATTTTCCTTCGGAACAGGTTTTTCTACCTCTCTGAGCTGAAGAACATCTGGTGGTCCATATTTATAGTATACAATTGCTCTCATTTTAATTTTGCTGTGTTTTAAATTTTAGTTTTCTCAACCTGAAATTATAAAAGTTACAAATAAACCGATACCCTATCCGGCATTTATTGATCAACAAATGAAAATGGGGAAAAGTTCAATAAAAAAAAGTAACTCCATTACTTTTTTTGAGTCTTCCACGGTGAAACCAATTCTTATCTTTTTTCTTTTCTGGAACAGTATAAAAATTACATCTCTTTTACTTCTTTGATCATCCAATGGAAACCAATGAGTAAAGTCTCCGGTGCCCCAGAATCTATATTTGCCTTTTCTTAAAGTTGGTTTCTCCAATACGATTTTTTCAATTTCCTGAAACTTTACAGTTTTGGCTGA
>WOR8_10009690_pt1 | contig 10278 bp, 9 predicted proteins | sample DeeMarSeWOR38_10_FD_19890 | JGI IMG/M metagenome (IMG submission 19890)
CCATCGGCCCGCAAATTTTTTAAAACCGATGAACTGTCGTTTACCGTTCCCTATCAAATGTTTGTGGATATGATCGAGCGTTTCAATGGTTCCTTTCTAACCACCAAAAGCTGGGTGACGGTCCGAAAAAAGATTGAAAGAAGCAAAAAGGCCTGGGGCGAGACCGAATAGCGCATTACAGATGAAAATGTGCTGGTGAACCGGCCGTCATTTTGGTATGGCGTTGCACCTTTACAACAGTATTTCGAATTTATTTCGAATGGCCCGATCGGTTTCAGCAGCCAGGTAAGGTTTCTCTTCTGCCGCGAGGATTTTGCGGGCGAGATCACAGGCCCGTTGTCTGGCATCCGGCGATCCATCCCCGACCCATGTGTCCCGATCCTTTTGATCGGTAACGGCGCTTCCACGAAAATATTCAGTGTACAAATGGTCCATCGTATGCGCCGCGGTGATAAAATTTCCTCCGGGTCCGACGCTGTCGATGACTTCCAGCGCCAGGTGCTCCGGGTCCACCGTAATGCCTTTCAACACTTTACAGCACATACCGATGATTTCATCGTCGATCACATACTGCTCATAGGCGACGGTCAGCATGGATTCCAGCATTCCGGCCGCGTGATGAATATAATTGGAACCGCCCATGGCTGCCAGCACGGTGGTCATAGCCTTTTCCCAGCCGGCCTGGGCATCGGGTATTTTGGCATCCGTAAGCCCCGATGAATTGTAATTCGGCACGCCGATATGATGTGCCAGCTGATGGATGGCTGCATTCATCATACCGCATTCGACCGCTCCGCCCAGGTATCCGGCGGTTCTCAGGTTGGCCATTCCCGGAATGCCGCCATACAGAATCGGCGCTTCCGGCCGGGTCAGCTGACAGATGGTGATCCCTGCCAGCTGCTCGGCATGCAGTTGTGCCAGGGTGCCGGCCATGGTCAGCGGCGAGGTGGAGCCGGCCATCGGTGCGCTGGACAGCGCAACCGGAATTTGATTGCGCACGCATTCCTGCATGATCAGCGTGGATTGGGTGCATAGCTTCAGCGGGCTGATGGCAAAAGAAGCGATGATGGAGATAAACGGTTTGGTCTTTAGTTTTTGAAGTCCTCCTGCGATCACCGCAGCCAGATCCAAGACGCTGTGAAAACCTTTTTCATCGTTCACACCGGCCATGACGTGTTTGGCAGTGGCTTTCAGGCAGGCATAAAAGACATTGACGTCATAGGCCGTTTGCGGGATATCAGTTGGAATGCACGGCCGTAAAAAGAAATGGATGTTGTCGAGGGCATCCACGACTCTGCCGATCTGATAAATATCATTAAGGGTGGATGGGCGCACCCGACCGCTCTCAAGATCCAGAACTTTAATGGCCGCTCCACCGGTTCCCAGATAAACGTGGTCCCGGCTGAGGTCCAGATCATTTTTCCCGTCGCGGCTGTACAGCATGACCTGCCCGGGCGCTCTGGCAGCTTGCGCTTCAATTAGTTCCGGTGGAAAGGTGATGCGGCTGCGCTGGCGATCGATGGTCGCGCCCGCATCTTCGAGCATGGCGAGGGTAGCTTCCAGTCCGGATTCATAGGTCATGCCGATGGATTCAAGAATTTTCAGGGAAGCAGCGTGGATGGTGTCGATCTGTTGCGGTGTCAGCGGGCGATACTGGCCGCCGGATAGACCTTTTAAATTCATGTTGGCCTCTCTGTTGATTTAAGTTAAGGTTTCCAGAAATGGGGCGTGCACTTCTCTATGGCATACGTCTCGCCGGCGTGTCAAAAAAAATAGGTGTCGTCCGAAACAATCCTTGCAATGCCGGTTGCAATGGGCCGCTGAGATGAAGAAAATAAGCAGCAACTCGGAGAATCATAAAAAAAGGAAAAGCCGGTGATTAAACATCCTGCCATCCACTGGGCCTGGGTGATTTTAGGAATTTGTTTTGTTAACCTGTTTGTCAACTATTCCGTGCGGCTCGGCTACGGCGTCGTGCTTCCGGAAATGATCCGTACACTGGATTTTGGCAGAGCCGACGCGGGCACCATCTACAATGCGTATTTATTTGCCTATATCGCCATTGCACCGCTGACCGGATATCTGACGGATCGTCTCGGCGGCCGGCGTGTGATTAGCGTTTGCCTGCTGGTGCTCGGTATTGCTGTTGTTCTCATGGGTACCGTCAAAACGCTCTGGACGGCCGGTTTTTTCTTTGGTCTTGCCGGCTTGGGGGCCACCGGTTTATGGGCCCCGGTGATTACGCTGGTGCAGCGCTGGTTTGCACTTCATCGTCGCGGCTTGGCGCTGGGCGTTCTGTCCGCCGGCTATGGTTTAGGATTTGCGACCATGGGAATCGTGGTTCCGCTGATCGTTGAATCGTCAAGCTGGCATTACGCCTGGTTTATGCTTGGCGCCATGGCCCTGTGCATGGCAATCGTCAGTGCGGTCTTTCTCAGAAGCGATCCGCAAAACCTTGGTTTGACGCCCTGGGGGCAAAAAGAAGACATCTCAGACCAGGTCGCATCCCCGGCGGGAGTCAGTCCTAAGATGTCGTTGCGCCAGTTGTTTCGTAACAATCGATTCTGGCTAATCGGTCTTTCTTATTTTGCCATTGCCTACAGCCTATATGGGATAACAACCTTTATGGTCGACTATGCCAAAAACCAGCTCGGTCTGCCGCTGGAAAAAGCGAGCCTGCTGGCGACCATCCATGGCATCGGCCAGGTGGTTGGCGTATTGACGGTGATGCCGCTATCCGATTACCTTGGACGCAAAAAGACCATCCTGATTTCCAATACGGTTATTGCCGCCGCCCTGGCCGGCATATTAACCCTTGGAAATTCCTGGATCATGCTGTGCGTTTGTGTCGGGATTCTGGCGATTTTTTACGGCGTAACCTTTCCGATTTACGGCGCCTGTGCCGGTGATTATTTTCCGAAAGAATCCATGGGCACGGTGATCGGCGCCTGGACGCCTTTTTATGGCACCGGTGCGATCCTGACCCATTGGATAACCGGAATCCTGCGGGATTCTACCGGAATTTACGACCACTCGTTTATCATTAGTATCATTATGGCTTTATTCGGCATTTTACTGATGAGCCGCGTAAAAACTAAATAAGCGGCATATGCTTTTATCCATTGTCCTGTCACGGGAGCCATATTAAAAATGAGCCGTTTTTTGATGATCGATATCGGCGCCGGAACCATGGATATCCTGGCGTACGATACCCAAACGGATTTACATTATAAAGCAGTGGTCAAGTCACCGGTGCGGCACCTGGCTGAAAAAACAGCCGCCATTGACGGCAACCTGCTGGTGGTGGGCTGCGAGATGGGCGGCGGCCCGATTACCAGGGTTTTGATCGAACGCGCTCGGGATGCTGAGGTGGTGATGTCGCTGTCGGCTTCGGCAACCCTCAATCACGATCTGCAAAAAGTGAAATCCTGGGGCATTAAAGTGGTCGCAGATGACCGGGCCGACCGGCTGCGCGGGCAGCCGAATTACGCCCTGATTGAGTTGAGCGACCTCGACCCCAATCGTATCGAACAAATCGTAAAAAGCTTCGGGGTACCCTATGCCTTCGATGCGGTCGCCATATGTGCCCAGGACCATGGCGTGCCCGAATCAGGCGTATCTCATCTGGACTTTCGCCACAATATGTTCACAGCCAGTTTGAATGAAAAACCCCATCCGCATACCTTGCTGTATCGATCTGATGAAGTGCCCGAGGCGATGAACCGTTTAAAATCGATCGCAAACGCCGCCGGGCAATTGCCGGTTGATGAAGTCTATGTCATTGACAGCGGCATGGCGGCCATTCTGGGCGCATCGCTGGATGATCGCTGCCGCAACAAGCAGCGTTATATGGTGCTGGATATTGCCACCTCTCATACGGTCGGTGCTGCAATGGCGGGTAATGAAATTGCGGGATTTTTTGAGTATCATACCCATGATATTACCCTCGATCATCTGCAAAATTTGCTGCGCGATCTGGCGGATGGGAAACTGAGCCATGAGCAGATTCTGGCTGAAGGCGGCCATGGTGCCTACCTGCGTCAGGCGGTCGGATTTGACGCCATCGAAACCATTGTGGCAACCGGTCCCAGGCGCAAAATGCTTGTAAACTCACGGCTGCCGATTGAATTTGGCGCGCCCTGGGGCGACAATATGATGACCGGTACCGCAGGCCTGCTCGAAGCCCTCCGGCGGCGCAAAGGGCTTGAGCCCATCATCTATTTATAGAAAAGCAAAGTCGTTCTTAAGCGTGCAGTTCATCGAGCCTATTTAAAGCCGCCGTTACCTGAGTTTTCACTCAGACATTGCCAGAAATACGGCCAATTCTGGTCATCGGTACAATCACCAACGAAACCGCCGAAGCGACCCGGTTCGTAATTTTTGTCTATGATATAACCGTGGGGGGATTTAACCGGTTTGGCGGGATCCAAGGAATTCGGCTCCGCTTGCGGCGCTGCCTGATTGGCGCTATGAGTGTTGGTCTGCACGATATCGGACGAAAGGGTTCCGGCGCACCCGAACAGGTTGATCATCAAGACAAACAAGATAAAAACGATCAGCGCTCTCATAAAAAACTCCTGAAAGTTAAATAGCAAAGTTTAAACTAAGGTAGTTTCGACTTTTGTAAAGTAAAATAGACGCAAAATACTTGCTGCTTTTCATGGCGGTATTATCCTTTAAATATAACATAGACACCATTAATCAGCATGGGTTTTAGGGAAAATGGCGCTAAACAAAATAGCAAATTTACAGCTCTCTGATCAGGATCTGGATTTTTTGATCGAGGCCGCAGCCTCAGGGGTCGGGGATAAAGCCAATTTGAAAAAAATTCTGCGGGAAGACAAGGATTTCAGGAATTCATTTGTCAGCGACGAAAAGGTTTTTAACCGATTGATGGCAGATGATGAAATTTTTTTGAAGATTTCACCATCGCTCTTTTTTGAGATCCTTTTGCGCAAAGCCATCGGCGATCTATCAAAGACCAGTTATACCCTCGAAAAGACCCGCAACATGAGTATCCCGGTTTTTGACACCCGCGAACTGGTTGCGTTATTAAATGACCAGCCCATTGTGGCTTACCTGGCCAATATGCTGTCGACATTTACCCGGATTGAAAGCTATTCAATCGCATTTCGAATCCGCAAAGGGTTCTGGCGAAAGATACGATTCAATGACATGGATATCACCAGTTTAATTCGTTTTAGCGAAGCGATCGAAGATGAATATCGCCTGGGATTATATAAGCGCATTGCAGATGTCTGCCTGTTTATTCTCGGCATATTTCCGGATTATGCCGAGCGCAATTATCGCTATCCGCTTTCCGGTGAAATCAGGCCGCAAATTGGTGCCGGGGCCAGGATCAGTCCGGAGGAATACGAGCAGAAGGGACAACAGTTTTACAGACTGGCTGCTGAACACCAGACTGCAGTTGAAATGGATTTGTCAGATGTCTTCTGGGCCCTGCATGAAAATTTTCAGAAAGCCAGAAAACCCCTGAATTTCATCGCAGATTATTATCTGACAACAAAACGGCACCGTTTATTTGGTTGATATGGGTGGTGCTAAATACAAAATACGAATCAACAAAACACAAAAAAGCTTTCATGATCGAAACATTTTTTAAAGGAAGGTGACACGATGATTAGAGTCAAAACATTTGCAAGTCCCCTGAAAATTTTTCATGCCCGCAAGGAACTCGAAGACCTCGACGCCATGGTCAACAAATTTATCAAAGAAAAGGGGGTGCAGAAAGTCATATCCGTCACCGGGTTCAACTCGGGTTGAGGTGATCTCTGCCGGCTGAATGTTTTTTTAAATTCCTCGCGCAAATTATCGCGCCAGCGTTTAAAAAGGGGTTTAATCGCCTGATAAAATGGGCTTTGCTTGGATGTGGTGACCTCTTCGGCAACCAGCACTGTAAAGCTGGCATGCTGGTCTTCCGAATGCCCCCCCTTTAGCCGTTCCAGTTGAACAACCATATCGTTTTGAACAGGCGAGTCGGTTTTCGGAACGGCAACTGACCTGGCGCCGTTTGAAAAACTGCTGCGGCTGCTCCAGCAAATATAGCCTTCCTTGTATACGCCCATCACATAATTTTTGTCCTGGTGATGGGGGAATTTAAATGTGCCTTCAGCATCCGAAAGGCCCTGATCGACACCAATTGTGCGGTTTTTGGCGGAACCGTTGCTGTCTTGATTTTCGTACCAGCGAATGGCCACGGCCGCGCCCTCTATCGGATACTGTGTTTCAGCATCCACCACCCGGCCTTTGATGATGCACTTTGGCGTGCAGGCCGCCAAAAACAGTCCTAAAAAGACAAACGTCGAGAACAGAGTGGCGTTAATCGGTTTGGCCTTCATTATCCCCCCAAAGCCTTCGAGATGAATGGTCGGTTCGGTGCAGCCCCCATCTGAAATGGGCGTCTGACAAAAAAATGCACGCACACCCGAGAAGTCTCCTGCTTTCTTATCGGCATTTTTTTGATTAACTTTAGAAACCTTTTTGATGACCAGAAAGCTGGATAATTTTCGAAGGGTTATGATCGGAACCGAGGGAAACGCTCCCCGCTGTATCGCGCTGCAAGACGTCATCGGCCACCACGTCTGGTGCCGTATATACGAACGCCGTCCGTCTGTCTGCCGCGAGTTTGAATTTTCCTGGGAAAAAAACGCCTCCAATCCGCGTTGCGACAAAGTCCGTGCATTCTGGGGTTTGACGCCGATCACGCCCGAAAAAGGGTTCGACCCGAAGGGTTTTCCCATGGCCGCATAGTGTCAAAACAGGGTCAAGACCCTGCCCCCCCATTGATTTGCGATACAATTTGTTACAAACTGTTACACTCGAGAAAAGCATTCTTCCTTTGCGTTGATTATATTCCTGCCATACAGAGCTTCGATTTCTTTTCAAACCCATTTGCGTTTTTTTACAGCAAAGGAGGAATCATGGTAAAAAAAGGTTTAACAATTTCATTGATCTGTGTATTTATTTTAGCTGCGCTGATCTTTAATGGATGCCGCTCGCATTCCGCGAATCATAAAGCGGAGTTCATGGTCGATTACATTGCCGAGACCCTCGATCTGAGCGATGCCCAGAGAGTCCAACTTGATGAGATCAAAGAAGAGTTTCTGGCCAGGGCCAAAGAAATGCATGCCCAAAAAGAAGCCATGCATGCCGAGTTTAAGGCCGAGTTGCTCAAAGAGGAAATCGATCAGCAACGGGTGAGGGAGCTCATGGCGCAGAAGCGCGAACAGATGACTGAAATGATGGATCTGGCGGTTGCGCGTCTGGCCGAATTTCACAAAACCCTGTCACCGGAGCAGAAAGAAAAACTGGTGGCCAAGCTGGAGTGGTTTCATCAGAAACATCAGCATAACTGGCAGTAGCAAGTTGCGTGTTGCGCGTTTCGGGTTACGAGGTGTTGAGCTCCACGCCGTTTCCGATGTTGCGCGCAACACCCAACGTGCAACCTGCCCTACAACTATAAAATTCGAAAATCGAATATCGAAAGCCGAAATGGTTCGACACGCCGTTCGACAGACTCACGGTCCTGAGCAGAGTCGAAGGGCTCACCACCCTGAGCTTTGTCGAAGGGCAAATCCGAATACAGAATGTTCAAAATACCAAAACATTTAGAAGATTTGAATTTAGAATTTGTTTGGAATTTAGGATTTCGTGCTTCGGATTTTTTGTTAATTTTTTGCTAAATAAATTTTATTAACGACCATCAAAATAGAACCTATGCTAAACCATTACTGGCAATGAACCCGACGATTCTGATCATTGATGATGATGCCAAGCTGAATCAGCTGCTCAAAGACTTTTTAAAGGACTTTGGGTATGACGTCATCACGGCGACGCATCCGGCCATGGGCCTGAAAAAGCTCAAGCAGGCGGGACCCGACCTGGTGATTTTAGATATTATGCTGCCGGATATGGACGGTTTTGAAGTTTGCAGGGTCATCCGCCAGAGCAGCAACATTCCGATTATCATGCTGACCGCCAGGGGGGAGGTCACCGATAAGGTGGTCGGACTGGAGCTTGGGGCCGATGACTATCTGGCAAAACCGTTTGAACCCCGTGAGCTGGTGGCCCGGATTCAGTCCGTTCTGCGCCGCAGCCAGCAGCAGGTCGACAATCAGACTCTTACCTTTGAGCGCTTGACCATCGATCTGGATAAACGCACTGCCCTGCTGGATGGCAATTCCCTTGATCTGACCACCAACGAATTTGCGGCCCTGGCACTTCTGGCCCGCAATGCCGGCAAGGTGTTGAATCGCGACCAGATCCTGCAGGAATTACGCGGCATGGACTGTGATGCGTTTAATCGCTCGGTTGACATTGCCGTCAGCCGCCTGCGTCAAAAGCTGAACGACAACCCCAGATCTCCGGAATTTATCAAGACGGTCTGGGGAAGCGGGTATGTTTTTATTGCCAATTGAATATTGAATAATGAAGATTGAAGATTGAATACCGGCGGAATGCTGTCCTTTAAATTTTAGGTTTTCACATTGGTTCATAATTCAATCCAAACTGTCAAATAGGGCGCAATCCTTAAATATTCAATTAACAATATTAAATATTCAATTGTTTGGAGATAGGATGATATATCGATAAAGATATTATGCCATAAAAAATGCTAAGAAAATTGTTATTATCGACATAGACATGCGAGCTAAATGGTTTAACAAAATCTTCCGCTCGGTTTTCACCAAGCTTCTGGTGGTGATCATTCTGGCCGGTATTTGCATTAATCTGGTGGTGGGTGGATTCTTCATACACCTTCGCAACCAGTTCATCGGCCCCTTTCATAAAAATGTGGAGCAATACCTCGATTATCTGATTGCCGATATGGGCACACCCCCGACACTGGACCGCGCTCGCGAAATTGCGCGTCAATCCTACCTGGACGTTCGCTACGACAGCCCGGATATTCGCTGGACCACATCCGATGAGCTGCCGGCAAATATCCAGGGCCGCTTTCGCAGCTGGCACCAAAATCCAGATGTTCGTTATGCAAGACACAGGGGCCGGCATATCATTGAAGTCTCCACAGATGGAGGCCGTTTTATTTTCGGACTGTCACGCAATCTAACCGGCGACAGCGCGCGCCACCGGCTGTTTTTGGTCATGCTGTTTCTTTTAACCCTGATTCTGGCTGCGGCCTTTTTCGTCATCCGCCACATCTTAAGACCGGTTAAATGGCTCAACACCGGTGTAAAGGAAGTCAGTGGCGGAAATTTAAAGCACCGGGTGCCGTTAAAAAGGTCAGACGAACTGCGGGATCTGGCAGCTGCATTCAACAACATGACCGATCGTATCCGGGATATGCTGCAAACCAAAGAACAGTTACTTTATGATGTCAGCCACGAGCTGCGAACCCCGATTACGCGCATGAAAGTGGCACTGGAATTTTTAGAGGACAGTCAGGCCAAAAAAAGCCTTCAAAGTGACATTGAAGAATTGGAAAAAATGGTCAGCGAGATTCTGGAAACGGCCCGTCGGCAGCATAAATATGAAAATTTAAAAAAACAGCGCATCCCTCTGGCTGCATTTATAAAGCAGACCATCGTCGCCTTTGAAAACCAGCCGCCGGGCATTGAAAGTGTTGATCTTCCTTCTGAAATTGAGGTCGAGATAGACCCCGAGCAGATCAAGACCGTATTTGAAAATGTGCTCAACAATGCGATTAAATATTCACAACCCGACAGTGCACCCATTCAAATATCCGCTAAAACCGATGAATCATATGTCGTCGTACGGATTAGGGATTTTGGAATAGGGATTCCGGAAGAGGACCTGGCTCACATATTCGAGCCCTTTTACCGGGTGGATAAATCCCGCACCAAAGATACCGGGGGATACGGCCTGGGCTTGAGTTTATGCAAAACCATCATGGAGGCCCATGGCGGAAAAATAGAAGTTCACAGCACGCTCCAGGAGGGAACCACTGTATCCTTATATTTCCCATTAACCAGAACCTGAAGTGAGCGTTTCAAATGAAAAATATAGAATTTTTTTAGACAGGATTTACCCGTCTTCGCACTGGCGAGCTACGCCGCGCCAGGCAGGATTACAAGGATTGAGTTTAGTCGCTCTCATGCCGCCGTCGCTGCTTTAAGCAGCTATGGCGGGCCAAGCCGGAGAGCGACTAAGAAAATGATCCTCAAAATCCTGCCCGCCCCGGCATAGCTTTAGCGACGTCGGGTAGATCCTGTCAAAGTATAAGATTTAATTCTCTATTAATGTAATCATCAGAGAGATTCCCATGACACAACATTC
>WOR8_10007689_pt1 | contig 10272 bp, 4 predicted proteins | sample DeeMarSeWOR38_10_FD_19890 | JGI IMG/M metagenome (IMG submission 19890)
ACCCGCAGTGGCCGATGGATCGTGGATTTAATGATTACTTTGGTCTGATCAGCGGCGCCGCACACTACTTCGATATCCGCCGAACCAAGCAGCCTGGTCTTGTACGGCATTTTGCACGGGGGAATGAAGAATATCTGCCGCCGGCCGAAGGCTGGTACATGACCGATGCGCTCACCGATTGTGCGGTTCGCATGCTGGAACAGCATGGAGCCGGGAATAAGCCTTTTTTCCTTTATCTGGCGTAAATGGCCCCCCACTGGCCGCTGCACGCCTGGCCGGCGGGTATAAAGAAAAAAGGTGAAATCAGTCATCGGCCTGCCCATATTATCGATATCATGGCGACATTCCTGGAGATTGCAGGGATCGAATACCCGGATAATTTCCATGAAAAACCGATCAGGGCTTCCAAAGGCAAATCCCTGCTTCCGGTTTTTAGGGGCCTGCCGGACACTTAGCAAACAGGCTACTGCTGGGAACATCTCGGGAGCGTAGCCATCCGTGAGGACAGCTGGAAACTAGTCGCGGAAAAAGACCAGCCGTGGGAACTGTATAGTTTATCGGATGACCGGACAGAATTGAACGATCTGATCACGATTAATACCGAAGTCGCCTATAAATTACATCAGAATTGGCTGGCATGGGCCGAAAAATGCGGCGTAAAGATACAGGATATCCACCGGCAAATGGATTAATTGTATAATCTTAATCTATTCAGATTTATCGGATTTAATCCGAAAGTGAATCCGGTAAAAAGGGGGGTAATTTTTTCTGATCAAATTTAATCCCGCTGTAACGGTCCGTATTATCCGGACGCCGTCTCTCCTCCGCCGAGAAATCGCCGGTGGCGGCTCTCCAGAGTGCCAAATTTTCGCGTAATTCATGCGCGATTTCAGTATACCGTGGATCGGTGATCAGATTCTGGAGTTCGTATGGATCATTTTCAAGGTCATATAATTCCTCTGGGAGTCGGGGAGCTTTGAACAACAGAGCCTGGCCAGGCGAAAGCATACCGGTATCATAAGCCTCCCTGAGGCTTTTCCAGGAGGGGCTTGCACTGATGTCCGCCGGTGTCCCGTGAGGAAAGCCGATATAGGCATTGGAGATAAATTTATACCTTTCGGACCGGATGCTGCGCATGTGTTCGTCGCAATTATGCCAGTTGCGTTCACTGTATACAAATTTTCGTCCGGTTACTGATGGATCCGATAAAATATTTAGCAGACTCCGTCCTTCCATAATTTGGGGCGGTTCAACACCAGCGGCTGCGAGAATTGTTGGCGCCAGATCGATGACACTCACCAGATCTCTATAAACATAACCCTCGCCTATGACTGAAGGCCAATGAAATATCATGGGCGTTTTTATTCCGCTGTCATACAATGTGCCTTTGGCTCTCGGAAAGGGCGCTCCGTTGTCGCTGAAAAAAATGAGCAGCGTATTTTCCATCAGAGCTCGCTCACGTAATATATCGATATATTGGCCGATCTGATTATCCATACGGGTGATGTGATCGTAATAATCCGCCAGATCCGAGCGCGTTGCCCTGTCATCCAGCAGGTAAGGAGGGATGATTACTTTTTCAGGACTATGGGGCTCAGCGATCACACCTTTATCATAAGGACGGTGCGGGTCTGTGAATCCGACCCACAAGAAAAACGGATGCTCTCCGGATTGATCTAAAAATACAGTGAAGTCGTTCAGATCGCGAGAATACCAGTCAAACTGCTCTTCACCATATGGTCCGAAATGTCCTTTTAGCAGGTATCCCGTGAAATAACCTGCTTGTTTAAGATATGTCGGGATGATTCGTTCGGTTGCTGGCAGGGGAGCATGCAGATCTTGCGCACCGGTTTGATGCGGATATTTTCCGGTTAAAATACTGATCCTGGTAGGGCTGCATTGCGGTGACGTCAGAAATGCATTATCTGCTCTAAGACCGCCGGCCGCCAGCCGGTCGATATGCGGCGTTCCGATTGAGGAATTTCCGTAACACCCGAAATCCTGGTATCCGGCATCATCCGCGATCAGAACGATAACATTCGGCTTTGTTTGCTCTTCTCCGGCAGTACATCCAGCGAGAAGGAGATATATCAGCAGTGAATAAAGTATGCGACGGGCCATTTTGATTGAACCCGGGAATGTAAATTCCGCATTAAATGTATTTATGTGCTGGAAAATATTCATTTGTATTGTCTTGACCACGTGTTTACCTTTTAATATGAACTGATCAGATGTTAAGTTATCCTGCTCCAAAGGTCCGAAGGACACCTTTGGTGAGTCCTTCGGAGGGTAGGGATCTTCCTGGCTTTATATCCGGATGTGGCAGCAGGGAAGAATCCGCCCATGCAGGGTGACATTTCATATTTGTTCTTATGATATCATTTGTCTAAGCACAAGGTCAAGACAAGGCATGTTGTCAATACCCTGCCTGATGTTGAGACCAATCGATATTCTGCAGAAGTGAATAAATGAATTCTGCCCGCCGTTTGGGGTAAAATAAATTTGTCTTTTACACCCCAATATGCTACTTTTTTAACAGTATTTCCATATCATATTTCAAAATCGGTTATAAAAAAAAACCGTTGGAAAGTGCGTTAGAGCACGAGTCTGATAAATTATCACCGTATTATTATGACAAATATAGTCGTATCTGCCGCTCAATCATTCTAATACTCGCTTAGAGAATGCTGATTTATTATTATATAAAGAGCGCATTTTTATGCGCAGATGATGCAACAATGGTTGATCGGTTTTAATTATTGTTCAACGCACTGGGTATATTGTTTTATCTATAAATGGGGTGGTAAACATGGACCTGTCATTCAATTTGCGCATATTTTGCAGGCAGCTTCATAATAATGTGTATATTTTTACGATGCTCATTCTGACTGGTTTGGTCCTTCCGGGCATTTCTGAGGCTGCCGAAGCAGAGATTGATAACGGTGCAACGATCAAGATTAATGTCATCAATTTTATTTATATAACGGACTCAGGTCTGGAAAGCCCGATAGATCCTGCGCAGGAAATCGAAAGAGCGGTTATTTTTCCGATGATCGAAAAGACTTTCCGGGATTTTGGCGTATCCAATTACAGTCTCAAATATGAGGCGGTAAGCAGTGGAAACATGGATTATTCTGCATATGCATCCGCGAATGAAATCCAGAACGGACTGAACATCTGGGGAATGGTTAATCCGTTTAATTGGCCCGAGAGCTATGATCTGATCCTGATATATTATAATGATTCGCAACCTGTTTACCGCGCAGGTCTCAGTGTAAGACAGGGTATGATTACATCCTGGAATAAACAAAAATGCCAGTTGCCTGTCGCGAGTCTGGGTGTGCTCAGCGGAATTCTGGCTCTTAAAAATAATAGCCTGAACAACCGGTCGAAATCGCAATATGATCCGGTTCAGGTTGAAACTTATATCGGGACAATGGATTACATTTTACCCGCCGATATTAATGAATTTTTATTGGACGAGGAATCGCAGCTCAGAGACGACGATATTTCACAGAAAGGAGTGCTGACTCTGCTGCTTGAAAGTGGCGGGACCGTAAATTTAGATGTCGATCAATCCTATCAGCTTGATCTGGAAAGCTTTTTAACCACAAACCGAAAAATGAACTGGATTTTGGACCAGGGAAGGCTGTTGATGCCGGAGATAAAATTCGGTGGCAAGGCAACCGACGAGGTCGCAACAAGAGATGTTTTTAGAGCGCCGGAAGCCGTCAGATACGTGCAAAGAAGCATAAATATAGGTATCTTGCCCTTTGAGAACAGGTCAGAAGAGGATGAAACGGACTGGCTCGGTTTTGGTGTGGAATATTTACTGACCAGCAAATTCTCAAATATACCGGTTTTCAGACTGATTGACCAAAAGGCCGTCGTCAGATTCGTGCAGAGTGACAGTGCGGTTGCTGATGTCGACGGCGTGCCGGTATCTCTGGATTACAGCATCGGCGGAGCATACACCCTGAATGAAGACATACTTGAAATTGATATTTCCATAGGACATGCTTTCAGCGGGGTACGGATAGCTTCCGATCATAAGCAAACAGACTATAACGATCTTTTTGAGGTTGTTGACAATGTGGCTGAAAAGTTCATCCGGCTGACCGATGTTTACCTGACATCAACCGAAGCCGAAAGATTTGCCGGGCGTGCGACCAGCTCGATGAATGCCTTCAAAAACTTTTGTATGGGGTACATCGAAAACGCACGGGGTACACCGGATATGGACGCGGTAGTCCGCTACTTTAAAGCAGCGTGCAGTGAGGATCCCTCCTTCTGGGGAGCCCATTATAACTTGGGAACAGCGTATTATAATCTGAAAATGTACGAAGAAGCGCAATCCCAGTTTGATTATATTATTAAAAATTTTCCTCAGTTTGAACTAGCCTATTTGGGAAGAGGGCTGACGCAACTGCACAACAGGTCCTATTATAACGCCCAGGTAGATTTTGATATCTATAAGGAAAAGCGCCCGTTTGATTACCGGGGCTGGTATTATGCGGGTCGTTGTGCATTTCAAATGGGGCAGTTTTCGCAGGCTGTTGAATATTTTTCCCAGGTTATAGATTTACAACCGATGTTCAGCCGCGGATATTATGAAATGGGAAATGTTTATTATGCAACCAACCGTTTTCGGCCGGCTGTTTTAAATTATAACAAGGCTCTCGAACTGGAACCAGACCATATCGAAGCACGCAAACGGTTAGGGGAGAGCTATTACCGCTTGCATAATTTTATGCATGCATTTGAGCAGTTCAAGAAAATTCTCACTGACTATCCGGATGATCCGGAAGCGAATTTTATGATTGGCATTACAATTTACAAACGTGCGGCATTGGATGAGTATATTGACGAATTTCTTGAGTTGTACGGACTATTAAATAAGACTGAGATTGAAAAAAATAAAAAAAAGAACGATGCCAAGAAACAGCGGATTTATGACGAAATGATCAGATGTTTTTATACTGCACAGCTGGCCAGAAATAATTTTTATGAAGCTGCCTTCAATCTGGCACTGACGTATCAGGAAATGGGGCAACTCGACAGCGCATACCAGTATTATACTAAAACGCTTCAGATCAATCCCTACCTGGCTAAAGCTCGCATTGTCTTGGCTAAATTTTATGAAAACCAGGAGAACTATGATCAGGCCCTGGAGGAGTATAAATGGGCCGCACGTATCGATCCGGTCTATTTTCTCGATTATCCCAAACTGGGAAAGAAATATGATGAAGTTGATGTGCTGAATCTGGTAAAAAATGAACTTGAACAGGAGATACGGCTGGATCCCGGTAATATCTCTTCCAGCCTGTCACTGGCCAATATCCTGTATGCACAGGGTTATAAAGGTCAGGCGGCTTTGCTGTACCGCAAAGTTTTAGCTTTGCAGCCGGGAGAAAAAACTGCCAAAAAAATGCTGGCCCGGATGGAAAATTAAACCAGGTACAGTGGACTGAATTCCGTAATCCGGAGTCAAATGATACACAACTTCCATATAACAAATTTAAAAGCCAATTTAACCATTATGTTTTAAATTTTGCCGGCTGAAACATGGTTTTAGGTGATTGAAGATTTCCTGTCCGCCTTCCCCGGGCGGCTGCATACCATATACCAAAGAAACAACCGGATCAACCCTGTATTGATCGCCTGAAAAATCTGCTTGCCATCCCATTGTTATGTGTTTAGTTTATATCACTGTAACCGCCAGACACGCTGGTGTTTTAAAAGTAAGGGCAGGAACGGATTAATCATCCGGACCGTTATCAATATAGTTTACCTTATCCGATGAGTATCGGAAAAGCGCATATTGCAGCGGAACTGCTCGCCTGCGGCTGGATTAATGATTAGGGCCAGCACATTGTAATCTTGCTTTTTGCAATTATCTGTTCTGCTCAGTAGAATAAATACGTAAGCGACCGGTAAGCCGTTGCCGCTGGATTTATCAGATGATGTCAAACAAATAAAAGGTCATTTAAAATGCATTTAAAATCGCGAAGGGATATGATCAAGACCATATTATCTGCAGCCATTGCCGGCTTTGCACCGTTCCTCAGGGGTGCTGGTTTCCGATTCATGAATGGACCGGACGGGGATTTAAAACCCGGATATCTGACATTGCATAACAGCGGCGAGTTGAAGAAGCGTGGAGAAAAATTATGGTCATTGATGGAAAACTGTGAACTTTGTCCGAGAATGTGCGGGGTAAATAAACTTAAAGGCGAGCACGGATTCTGCCAGGCTGACGCTCAGCTGGAAATTTCGTCCTATCATCCTCATTTTGGTGAAGAAAGGCCGCTGGTGGGAAATGGCGGCTCAGGGACGATATTTTTGACCAATTGTGCCCTGCGCTGTGTGTTCTGTATAAACTGGGAGATCAGCCAGGGTGGGGCAGGATCTGGGAAAAGTATTGAGGAGTTTGCTGATATGATGCTGGCGCTGCAAAAAATGGGATGCCCGAATATAAATTTTGTAACCCCCACACATTATTCACCCCATATCCTGCTGGCGGTCGATAGAGCAGCGGCGAAAGGTTTAAGAATACCTCTGGTGTATAATACCTGCGGCTGGGAGCGGACCGAAATTCTGGAAATTCTGGATGGTGCAATAGATATCTACCTGCCTGATTTCAAGTATGCCGACGGCCAGATGGCGTCAAAGTATTCATCCGGAGCGGATAGCTATGTGGAGGTCACCCAGCGCGCACTGCTTGAAATGCATCGCCAGGTAGGTGTGGCCAAACCGGCAGGTGACGGGCTGATGTATCGCGGCCTCATGATCCGCCATCTGGTAATGCCAAGCAATGTCAGCGGGACTAAATCCGTAATTACATGGATAGCCGAAAATCTGCCCAGGGATACCTACCTTAACCTGATGTCACAATACCGGCCGATGTATAAGGCAATGCAATATCCGGAAATTTCACGCAGAATTACGCGCAAGGAATACACCGATGCGGTCGACTGGGCAAAAAAATCCGGATTGACCAACCTGGATATACAGGGGTACTATTACTGAGCATGATCCGGTGCCCGAAATAGAAACCATCAATCGTTGTTGACCAGCATGTAGGAATTATCATTTTTATCGGGTATCCTGGTAAATCTGCTAATAATCTCAATCTTTTCGTTTATCACATCAGCTGCAATTGTGAAATAATTTCTTATCGTAAGTTTGTATCATATGACCACAGCACCATTTTTATCGACAGGATAACAAGATAACAGTAAACGTGAATACTTCTAAATAGTTTAATTTCAATATTTAATCTATAATTTTATCCATACTCACACTTTTTAACATCTTATCATTACCGCATAAATGTATCCTGCCAATCCTGTAAAAAATCTATTATATAGTTGTCTTGTGTTGACTTGGTGTTTACAAACAAATGATCATCGATAATTTTATCAGAAACAACATTTGTCATACCGAACTTGTTTCGGAATCTAAAAAAAATCAAATATTTAGATCCGGAAACAAGTTCAGGATGACGAAAAGTGGAATATATTATTTATCTTGATTCAATGCTGAAAATATGTAAACACATAGTCAATACAGGACAATATAGTCATATGATACTATCTTAGTAATACCATTTTCTTTACGACAGTATTTGAACTAATCTGCATCCGGTAAAAATACAGGGCGCTGGGCAATCCGGTGGCCTCAAAGGGTATCTCGTGCATGCCCGCCGTCAGGTTTGCATTCACCAGTGTTCTGATTTTCTGACCCAGTATATTGAAAATCTCAATTTTTACATTTCCGGGCTGGGATAAAAAAACAGGGATTGTGGTCGAGGAGTTGAAAGGATTGGGAAAATTCTGATAGAGCTGAAACGCGGAAACGCTGCGCTGCGTTCTATCTGAAAGCACGACCGCATTGATACCGCTGTAAATGCAATGTTTCCAGTAGTGCGACCAGCCGTGCACATAATACCGGCCACCATCTTCGCTGATGCTGACATTCCCTGCCGAGGAACCGGAATAGCCCCCAAAAAAAGATCCTTTTTGCACCGTCTGCGTCGGATGAGTAATGTCATAGAGAATAAAACCGCCACTGATATAAACAGCAAGAATTTTATCTGCGACATATTGAACATTTAATATAAAGTTGTCGATGTAGATTCCCAGATCCGGCGCGGTAATGCTTATCTCGGATAATTTTACAGCATTTTGAATATCCGTGATGTCATGAATGAATAGCTTTCCGGGGTCAATATTAAACTCCGTGACAAAAACAAGTCCATCCTTGGCAGCCCGGATTCTGAAAAAATCCCCATGTCCTGGCAACTCCAGTTCTGATACAAATGACAGGTCACGGCGGTTATAAATATTTCCTGATACATCAACAAGATACTGATCATTGAGGATCATCGGATTGTTAATTTTATCTTCAGAAATCGCGAGTAGTTTAGGTTCTGCAGGATCGGACCGGATATCATACTTATAATAAGGGCCGTCCCAGGAACCTATATATAAAGCATCATCCATCAGGATGCTGTTGGAAACTTCAAAATTACCCGGATAAAAATTTTCGATCAGCGGCGTCACCTGCCAGTCAGGTGTGATCCGGAAAATCGAGATCGGCCCGCTCCACCAAACCGCCTCTCCCCTTGTCCTGACGATCAGTAAATCATACTGCCGGCCGATGATCCCGACTGCATTACTGATCGCCAATTCACCGGCCGGAAATATCCCGTCCGGATAAATACGATAAGCCAGTATCCGCCCGTCGCTGGTGTCAGAAAGACAGGTCAGCAGCGTATTCTGGTGAAAATAGTATTGAATATCTGCTTCCAGCCAATTCCCGGATGCCTGCCATGCGGTGTCAACATAGGTGTAGCGGATCGATATGTCATCCGTAAAGGGCATAACAAGGATCGAATCCTCTGCCTGATAGGAAAAATGGCCGTCATCGACAGTCAGCTGCACCGGAAGCATACCTGCCGACATTGGATAAATCCACGCCTGTGCGCCGTTTTGCTTATAACCGCCGAATCTGGGATTAAATGAAAAATATAGATGATCCTGCTCTGGATCGGCTGTTGCGGAAGCATCCGCAAATACACTATCGCCATAAGTTATCTGATGGGGAGACAGGCTGAGCCTGATTTCCGGTCCCAGGTTGTCAGAAGCTGTTATCGTTAAATCGTACGATGCGGTATATCCCAGCAAGGTCGTAGCGGTGGCACGGATGTGAAAGGTTCCCGGCTCGTCGGGTGTTAGAGCGTTGGAATATCCGGAAGTGTTTTTAAGTGTTGATATACTTCCGGCAGGCCTGTCCATAACCGACCATTCGAGTCGTTCGATATGGTCTTGATTATAAAACAGTAAGGTGTATGCGGTTAGGTCAACATTTTGCCCGGGACGCACGAGATCATTAATGGCCAGTGTATCCGCCAGCACATATACGGCTACCCGGTTTTTCAGGAACGGTTTTATTGCCATAGCTTTATTTTTCAGGAAATTTATCGATCTTCCCGGGGTTTTGGCCGGGACCGCCCTGGTAAAAATGTCGCCGACCACAGCGGAGATGATCTCCTGGGTATCACCCAGAGCCATAGTGAACGGTCCGGTATTAATCCCCACACGCCGATCCTGCCATACGGTATCTATCCAACCAACACCGGTCGCCGGATCCCCGGCATATGGAAATTTGGTAATCCTATCACCGGTCGGATCGGTCCAGGTTGCACCGTCCGGTTGAAGACCGTGCAGCAGCTGATACCACTGCAGTGTTCCAAGATAGTCGTCAAATTCCGGATCATCATCGTGGCCGGTAACAAAGGCCGATGAAACCGGCAAATTCAGATGGTTATATTTCTCCGTAAAATCAAATTGCGCGGTATCGCTTAAAGCAGCTGCCAGCGGACCGGCCAGTAAAATATATCCCACAGCCGTCTGATCGATGTAAGGGGCGCTGTATGCATATACCATTCCCAGGGAACTGTCACAACCTGCCTTATTAGATGTATCAAAAATGTCAGGGTCCGACCACTGGCAAAGAACCATATCCCTTATGACGGCATCAGGCGGGGTGAAATCTGCACCTTTATAGATCAGACGCAGGCGGCGAAAGGTTATATCCCCAAAGGGATCTCCAGCTGGTTGTTGATAGCCCCACAATGTGATTTGCGCTTCCAGGCCGATCGGGTAGGATCCGTGAAGCGAACGGGTGACCATTGTATCCAGATCGTTGGCTACCAGCCACAGCGTCTGGTCCGCACCGGGTATGCCGGGAATATCGGTCTCGGGTTCG
>WOR8_10008555_pt1 | contig 10272 bp, 9 predicted proteins | sample DeeMarSeWOR38_10_FD_19890 | JGI IMG/M metagenome (IMG submission 19890)
ACATATCGGTATTGTCGCCGATGATTTTTATGGCACTTTTGTTGGCGCCCACCGTTCCATCAGCACCGAGGCCCCAGAATTTGCACTGGACGGTGCCTTCCGGGGTGACGTCCTGGGACTCACCGACCTCCAGGGAGGTGTGGGTGACATCGTCGATAATCCCCACCGTGAAATGGTTTTTGGGGCTGTTTGAGCGCATATTCTCATAAACCGCCAGGACCATGGCCGGATTAAATTCCTTCGATCCCAAACCATAGCGGCCGCATAAAATCTGGGCTGATTGGCCGCGTTCCATAAACGCCGTGCAAACGTCCTGATACAGCGGCTCGCCCAGCGCGCCCGGCTCTTTGGTTCGATCCAGCACGGTAATGGTTTTGGCGCCTTCTGGGATCGCGGCAAAAAGGTGCTCGCTTGAAAACGGTCTAAAGAGGCGCACTTTGACCAGGCCTACTTTTTCACCCTGGGCGGCCAGATGATTGATGACTTCCTCGATGGTTTCGCACGACGATCCCATGGAGATTATGATGCGGTCAGCCGCCGGGTCTCCCACGTAATCGAAAAGGCCGTATTGCCGTCCGGTCAAATCACTGACTTTTTTCATATAATCGCTGACAATGCCGGGCACCTTGAGATAATAGGAATTGGCCGCTTCCCGGCCCTGAAAATAAATATCCGGGTTTTGCGCGGTTCCTCTCAGTTCCGGTCGTTCCGGATTGGCGCCACGGGCACGAAATTTGGCCACAGCCTCAAAATTTGTCAGCTTGGCCATATCTTCATAGTCGATGACGGCAATTTTTTGGATTTCGTGCGAGGTACGGAAACCATCAAAAAAGTGCACGAACGGAACGCTGCTTTCAATAGCGGACAGATGGGCGGTTAACCCCAGATCCATGACTTCCTGTATAGATGCCGACGCCAGCAAAGCAAAACCGGTCTGGCGAACGGCCATCACATCCTGATGATCACCAAAAATCGATAATGCGTGGGCGGCGATGGCCCGGGCGGAAACATGCAGAACTGCCGGTAGAAGCTCACCGGACATTTTGTACATGTTGGGGATCATCAAAAGCAGTCCCTGGGAGGCGGTAAACGTTGAGGTTAACGCCCCCGCCGCCAGCGAACCGTGTACCGAGGCGGCAGCTCCAGCCTCGGATTGCAACTGGCGAACAATCATGGGTTGGCCAAAAATGTTTTTGCGGCCTTCGGCTGCCCATTCATCAGCGATTTCACCCATCGGTGAAGACGGCGTGATGGGATAAAGGGTGGCCACATCGCTCATGGCGTAAGCCACATGAGCGGCTGCGGTGTTCCCATCCATCGTTTTCATATCATTGGTTGCCATAGTTTGCTCCTTTGAGTTGGTGCGGGTTCCGTGTTTTGTGTTTCGCGCCCGGCGTTTTGAATCGCTATTTCTTTCTTAACTCGTAACGCGTAACCCGAAACACGCAACATACCTTAATTTAGAAGGTGTTCGAAGAAATCATTGCCTTTGTCATCAACGATGATAAAGGCTGGAAAGTCCTTTACGGTAATCATAAAAACCGCTTCCATGCCAAGCTCTTCATATTCGACGATCTCAACGCTGGTAATGCATTCCTTGCCGAGCCTGGCTGCCGGCCCACCGATAGAGCCCAGATAGAATCCGCCAAACGTTTTACAGGATTCGGTGACTGCCCGTGATCGGTTTCCTTTTGCCAGCATGATCATCGAGCCCCCCTGGGCTTGAAAGATCGGCACATAGGGATCCATGCGGCCGGCGGTGGTCGGTCCGAATGAGCCCGACGCATACCCAGGCGGCGTTTTGGCCGGCCCGGCATAATAGATGATGTGGTTTTTAAAATAATCCGGAAGCGGCTCTCCGCGATCCAGGCGCTCTTTTAGCTTAGCATGGGCAATATCTCTAGCGACCACAATTTTTCCGTTCAGCAGCAAGGGCGTTGCGACCGGAAACGCTTTCAACTGCGCCAGGATCCGATCCATGGGCTGATTTAAATCAACGCGCACCGCATCCGTATCCGAGACATCGACCTGCGGTAAATATTGGGCCGGATGGGTATCCAGCTGTTCTAAAAAAATACCCTTGGCAGTGATTTTAGCCTTGATATTGCGGTCGGCACTGCAGCTGACCCCCACCCCGATGGGACAGGACGCGCCGTGACGCGGCAATCGGATCACCCGGACATCCAGGCAGAAATATTTCCCGCCGAACTGAGCACCAATACCCAGCTCTGCTGACATTTTAAGCACCTGTTCTTCCAGTTCAAGGTCCCGAAAAGCATGTCCCGATTCGTCGCCTTTTGTCGGCAGGCCGTCCAGATACCTGGCACTCGCCAGTTTAACCGTTTTCAGATTGAGTTCGGCGGAAGTCCCGCCGATGACAAACGCCAGATGATAGGGCGGACAGGCAGCGGTCCCGAGCGATCTCATTTTGTCCTTCATAAAATCCAACAGCCGCTGTGGTGTCAATACCGCTTTGGTTTCCTGATAAAGATAGGTCTTATTGGCAGATCCGCCGCCTTTCGCCAAAAACAAAAAATGATATTCATCGCCCTGTACCGCGTATAGTTCGAACTGGGCCGGCAGGTTGCAGCCGGTATTTTTTTCTTCGTAGGTGGTCAGGGCCGCATTCTGGGAGTAGCGCAGATTGCCCTGAGTGTATGCGTTAAAGATGCCTTTTGAAAGCGCTTCTTCATCCGAATAACCGGTCCAGACGCCCTGGCCTTTTTTGCCGATGACGATTGCCGTTCCGGTATCCTGGCACATGGGAAACTCGCCTTCAGCGGCAATCACCGCATTTTTTAAAAGCTCCAGTGCAACGGCTTTATCATTGGCCGCACTCTGAGGATCATCAAATATGGCCGCCAATTGTTTTAAATGCGAGGAGCGCAAAAAATGCGATACGTCATGAAACGCCTGTTCGGCCAAAAGCGTTAACCCTTCCGGCATCACCCGCAAAAGCCGGATTCCATCAACCTCGACCGGTAATATATGATCCGCTGTCAGCAGGCGATATTCAGTAGGATCATCTTTCAGGGTAAACATTTCCTGGTAGATAAAATCCACCATCAAACAATGCTCCTTTGCAATATCCGGAGTTTTGGGCCAAAAAACATTTTTGAGATGGGTTCTAATTAAAAGGGTTTAAGTAGCAGCCGGCAGGTAAACTGTCAAGGTATTTAGACGCGGTTGCGGCCGGATCGACCAGAGAAAAGGGAATTTAAAATTCCATAGCCCCCAAATGAAAATCCCGCCTGTAAAAGGCGGGATTCGCAAGTTGGGGGTACTGCGATCTTTCGCTTGAATACCAAAGTGGCTGTTTTATTCTTCCGCTTCCTCTGGTGGCTTCAGGTGCTCCGGAACTTCGAGCATATTGATTAAAAGCGGTTTTAAGAATGACCAGCGGATTCCGATTTTGTAGACTTCTTCCAAATCACGGATGGCATCCCAGCAGTTGTGGCAGGGCGCGATCACCAGTTTGGCACCGGTTGCCAGTATCTGGTCACGCTTGACCTTCATGCCGATGTTGCGCTGTTCCCGGTAACGACCGATTCCGTTTAAGCCGCCACCGCCGCCGCAGCAAAAGTTATGTTCGCGGTTGGGTGTCATTTCCCGGAAATCCTCCGCAATATAGCCCATAATTTCTCTGGCCACATCTGCCAGACCGCCGTTGCGAATGTAATTGCAAGAATCCTGGTAGGTTACCGGCTCTTTGATTTTCTTGGCCGGATCGATTTTCAGCTTGCCGGTGCGCAGGGCCTCGGCCACCCATTCAACATAGTGCAGGCTGTCAATTGGCGTTTTGCCGGTTTTAAGACCGGCCCAGTATGGACCTTCAATAACGGTCGCCCGGTATGCATGTCCGCATTCGGTGACCACCATGCGCTTGGGTTTTAGGCGCTCCATGGCATCATAAACCGATTCGACCTGCAATTTGGCGGCCTCCCAATCACCGGCAAACATGGCCAGACTGGTTTCCTCCCAGCCCTCGCTGGGAACCGTCCAGTTTTCACCGGCCACATGAAATAAGATGGCGGCTTCGGCAATATCTTCCGGGTAATGCTTGGGTTCCCGGGCATTGACGGTATAAATGATGTCCGCATCCTTTTTGTCCACCGGAATTTCCAGGCCGGGCCAATCCTCCTCGTATTCTTCCGCCATCCACTCACACGTATCGACCCAGTCTTCGGTGGTAATATCCATCTGGGCCCGGAAGATGCGGTGCATACCGGAGCCGATCTTCATCTCCCAGGGCACAAAACCCTGCCCGTAAAGCAGGCCGCGCAGATAGCTGAACATAACGCCGGTATCAATACCAAAGGGGCAATAGACACCGCAGCGCGTACAGCAGGTACACTTGGAATAGGCCCAATCCATGCTCATTTGCATAAAGGCATTGTCCACGTCCCCCTTGCGCCGGATGATCTCACCCAGGGTCTTTTGAATCTTATAAGAAGGGACCTGTTTGGGATCCCGCTTGTTGGCAAGATAGTAAAAGCAGCTTTCGGCGCATAAGCCGCAGTGAGAACAAATCTCCAGCCACGTTTTCGTGCGTGATTTCAAGCTTTTTTGAATCGTTCCCCACAGAGCCTTGCGGTCCACCTCCAGTTCATTCATCTCTTCATAGTATTGTTTCCCGCTTTTATCGGCCAACAGGGCCTGGAGCTGCTCTTTGCTCGTAACAGGTGTTTTGTTGCAAAGTGTTCCTTCCGGCATGGCGCTAAATCCTCACAGAGTCTTTTAATTTAATTATTATTCTTTTTGATCGGTTATTATTATTTTAACTGGCTTCAAGGCCATATATAACAGGAATAGTGGAAAATTGGAATAATGTTATTTAAACGAATATTTCCATTTTCAAACCCGTATTCCATCATTTCAGCGTTCCAGTTTTCCAAACCTAATTTTTTATTAAAATTTCACGGGGTGAAATTTTACCATGCGATACCCTTTCCTTTCATTCCACCGCGTTTAATACCGTAATCCATGCCGAGCTGAGCCCGAGTCATAAAGAAAAGCAGGAAATGCGAGAGTTTGGTAAACGGTATCGCAATTAAAACAATGTGACCACTGATAATATGGGCCATCAGCCAAAAATAGTAATCCGGCGCGCGGTGATAGGCCAAAAAACCGGTAATAAAAGGCGCCACGGCAATCAACAGCATCAGATAGTCGTACCAGTTGGTGATAATTCGGACTTCGGGAAGCGCGATGCGGCGCAGGATTAAAAAGAGAACCGAAACAATAACAATCACCGTCAGGCCGTCCGCCACAGCTTCCGGCAGCGTCCAGAGGCTGAAACCCCATTTTTCTTTAAGCAAAACATTATGGCCCAGCAATAAAATCGGCGTAAACAGCAAACCGAAATGCATCGTAAATACCCAGAGCGTAAACCAGGGGTTCTTGCGCCAGCTTCGGGTTCCGTATGGAAAAACCCAGAATAAGATAGACCGCAGCGCTCCTCTGACACCGTAAGACACGTTTTCGTTGTAAGTGACCCGGTCAAGTTTCCAATCAAGGCCTTTGATATAACGCACACCCCGAACCATCAAACCGATAATAAAAATTCCGAATGATATCCACAACATCGGGCCGATTAAAAACTCATACATGCGTGACTCCTTTATTCATCGAATTCTTCGTCATCATCCCGTTGGCTCAGAAACAGCCAGAAAAAAGTGATGCCCAAAAGCGCACCGACGATTAGAATGTAAGTGATGCTTTCCGTGTGAAGCATATATTCCTGCAAGGTGTGAATGGTGCCTTCCATAATATCAGCCTCTTTTAAATTATGATCCGCGATTCATTTTATATTTTAGATAAATTCAGCCTCTAAAATGTATTCCAAATACATCGGCTGATGATCGTCCCGCAATACGCGGGACTCGAGGAGCACTTTGCGCAGTTCCTGCGCTGCGTTTGAGGAACGCTTCGCTCGAGGCAAAGTCAAAACTTTTTTTCCTCCAACCTAAAGTTCCGCGAAGCGGAACGCTCCTCAAGTCCCCCGACTTTAAGGCGGGGGTGCTCCATTTTTAATGATCCTCGTAATCCGGATGCGAATACAAAATCGGCATCCGGGTAACGATAAAGCGAAACGCAATGATGCCCACTGTCACCAGAAAAACCGAAATGACGATTTCCATCCAATGCGGAAAATAGCGTTCACTGGATGGCAGATGCCAGTTAAATGCCACCAACGAAATATTGAGGCGGTTGACCATGATGCCCAGCACCGTCCAGGCTGCCGTCCATCTTATCAGTTTTATGTTTTTATCACGCACCCCCACAGCATACAGGAAACAGGGCAGCGCCACAAAACCCAGCAGTTCCACCAGATACCAGAGGCCATAATGGGTTGCCAGCAGGTGCCAGTTATTGCCTGCCGATATGCCGATCACCTTCGTAATAAAATAACCGGCCAGCACCAAGGATGCGGCCTTGCCAAACCCCAGGGCCACCGTGTCTTTTTCCTTCAAATGGGTCTCGTCCATTTTATGGGCGAAATACTGATGGGACAGGGTGCTTTCAAAAATCACCATCGACAGACCGGCAATAATCGCCGACACAAAGAAATACACCGGTAGATAAGGCGAATACCATAGCGGATGCAGTTTTGCCGGTGCGATCAAAAACAGCGCGCCCAGCGAGGACTGATGTAAGGTTGACAAAATAACGCCGAAAATCGTCAGGAGCAATGTCAGTCTAACCACAATACTGCGCGCCCGTTTCAGGCCCAGCCATTCCATGGCTGCCGGTGAAAATTCAATAAAAAGCACGGTGAGATAAAGCGCAACACAGGCGGCCACTTCAAACAACAACGAGGTGGTTCCCTGCTGCATGATAAACGGATAGGGCAAACGCCAGGGCCTGCCGACATCATAATGCAATGCGACAACAACCAGCGCATAGCCCAGGAATCCGGTCAGAATCGCCGGACGTACCGCCGCATGGTATTTTTTCATGCCGAAAATGTATACCGCTGCCGAGGTAACGAAGCCCCCGGCTGCCAGGGCCACACCCACCAGCAGGTCAAACCCGATCCAGATCCCCCAGGGATTGTAATCGGACAGGTTGGTAACCGGGCCCAAACCCTTTGTAAAGCGCAAGACCGTGACAATTAATCCCAATATGACAATAATCCCAGCAACCATGTTAAAGGGTGTAAATAACGATTTGCTGGTTGTCGCAGCTTCATCTGACATCAGGAATCCTCCTCGCTTGGCTTTTTATCCGCTTCTTCTGTTTGGGTATCGGAAGCGTCTTCCGCTTCTGGTTTGGCAGCCTCTTCAAGTGCCTTTTTAACCGCGTTTTCGATCTCTTTCTGCTTCATTTTCTGCATCTGTTCAACTTCTTTAGCATGCTTGGCTTTTGCCTCGGCATTGGTTTGCTCAATGGCGGCTGCAACCGCTTCGGCGGTCTCCTGATTCGCAATTTTCTCTTTGCGTTTTGACATGGCATAGATGCCGGTAAGCAGCACCGGCCATAGTCCGGCAACAATCGGCACCCCTAACAGAGCGCCGGAAGTAAGGTTCGGAGCCGGAGTGATCCCCAGGTCCTCGCGCATCCCGACCTCTTCATAAGGCACCGCGGACAGATACAGCCAGCTGGTGCCCCCCATTTCATTTTCGCCGTAAATGTGATCCACATACCGGTCCGGAAATTTCGCAATACGCTGACGGGCGAGGTCCAGCAAATCGGTGCGCTTTCCGAACGTCAGCGCCTCCGTCGGACAGGCCTGCACACAGCCGGGAAGCAGCCCTTTTTCAATTCGCGGAGAACACAATGTGCATTTCATCACCCGGGGTGTCAGGGGTTCATCGTATTCGTAGGTTGGAATTTCAAAGGGGCAGGCGATCATACAGTAGCGGCAGCCCACACAAACCGACGCGTCATAAATCACCGCGCCCTTCGGGGTCTTGGTAAACGCCCTTACAAAACACGCTGAAGCACAAGCCGGTTCCAGGCAATGGTTGCACTGTACTTTGCGGTACAACGGCCCTTTCACGCGGGCATTGCTGACCGTATCGTAACGGTTGACAATGGTGTAAGCTTTGGCGGTGGTTCGGCGTTTGGTTTCCAGGATTGAAAGATCGTCGAACGGTAGTTCCGGGGCCGGCAGTTCGTTGACGGTGTTGCATCCTTCTTCACATTTGCGGCATCCGATACAGCGCGTGTTGTCAAACAAAACACCCATGCTATTGGGATATCCGCTAAAATTCTTGTTTGAGGCTGCGCTGGCGGTTTTCCCCAGCGTCGTGCCTGCAGTTGCAGCGCCCAACCAGCTTAAAAACTTTCTGCGTGTAATCGACATAATTTCCTCTTCCGCATTCTATTCGTTTCTTTGAATTGAAATTTTTGCTTTCTGCGGCAATTTTTTTAACCACGAAAATACCCCGTTTAAATTATTAAAGCTTCAACCGGTCGGCAAAATCCGAAAAATATGAAACTCTATAGTTTCTTTCATGTTTGCGCCCTTTCGTGATTCAATATGATTCATCCTCCGAATCCCAACTTTTCCAGGTTAGACTTAGCGTTTTTTCTGATGGCAAGCGACACAATTGGTTGCCACCGGTTTTTCTATACCCATTGCCTCGTGGCACTCCATGCACTGGCGATGGTAAGCCGCCATGAGGCCCGGCTTGAGCGGATTCTGCTCATCAAAAGGCTGTCCGTGGCAACTGGCGCAACTCGGCGGCTTTTTGGCCGCCGGGCTATGATGATGGCAGCCCTGACAGAGCACATTTTGGTCTTGATGAAAATAACGAACCAGATGGCTGTCTTTAATATTACCGGCCAGGGCCCGCACAATTTTACGATGCGGCAGCTTCACCGGCCCGTATTGGTTCATCAATCTCTTTATTTCGACATTTTCCGGCACCTCTGAGTCGACAACGGTATGAATTACGGGACTGCGGGAATCAAGCATCATCGCAGCCAGATCTTTCTCTTCGGTATATTGAAGTCGTTCGGGGTAATTCGGTCGACATCTGCCATATGGCAGGCCTGGCAGGCATTGGGATCCTGCCGGCGGGTCCTGGCAATGGAGGCATGACAACCGGCACATTTGGGGTCGCGCTGGTTTGAATCGTGACACCCCAAACAGCTCATATTTACATTCAAACGGTGCATCGACGCTTCAAGCGTCACCTGATTGCCTTCTTTGGTTCCCTGAAGCGTATGGCACTGGATACAGGCATTTAAATTGGCATGATGGCAAACCCGACAGGTATCGTTGTATTCTTCATGGGATTTGTGATTGAATGGGACTATCTTCATGCGCGCGCCCTGCTTGGGATTCTTGATTTTGGATTTGCTGGTGCGCACAAAAACCATATCCGGCTGGTTGCGCTTCATGCGCGGGACGACTTTGAGTCTTTCAATTAGCTTTTGCTGGGCGGGATCGTGGCAGCCGCCGCAGGTAATCGGGCCGGCATCGTCGAATTTGGCCAGGGTTTTGCGATGACAATCTATGCAGGCCAGATGCGACGCCAGACGCAGTGAAATCCGTTTTTCTTCAGTGATGTCTTTATGACAATAGCGACAGGTGCCCTCTTTGCCTTCGGCGTAATAGAGCTTTTTGGTGACTTCGTTGTACTGATGATGGCAGCTTTCACATTTTTGGTTTTGCGCTTTTGAATGCCGGTAGTGTAAGGATTTATCCATGCCGATCGGCTGCCAGATGGAAACAAGATCCGGTCTGTCCTTATGGCACTCACCGCAAACCACCGGTCCGCTTTTCTGCCCTGCGTCAGCCGTTTCTTTGTGACAGGCGACACAGTTGACATGGTAAATGTCCATCACTTCCTGTTCGGTGGTGTTTTTGAGCCGCATGTATTTGGGGACCATGCGGTTGTTCTCGACCAGATGACAGACGGCGCAGTCTTTGTTTTCCTTTGCCACCGCCTCTGTGTGCTTCTGATGGAGAAATGTCACCGGCGGCCGTTCCAGCCTACCGGCGGCCGTTCCAGCCTACCAAATGTTTTCATGGAATCGATGCGGATAATGTCTGCGCGTTTTTGAATTGTAGGTTCAACTGGCCCTTTGGCTCCGTAATTGCCGGTACAGGTCAGGCTGATAACAATCGCAAAGACAATGAATATGATTCCAATCCAGCTCAGACGAGCGCTACCTTTTCTCATTTCTTGAATCCTCATTCAGAATGGCAATTTTGATTTTAAACCCTTTTGGCGCTTGCACCTGCCTTTTTTCTTTCCCTTTCGATTAAATCATGTATGGTTGTCTGGTCATAAATTTTAAACATCGCTTGATTCACCT
>WOR8_10009800_pt1 | contig 10271 bp, 4 predicted proteins | sample DeeMarSeWOR38_10_FD_19890 | JGI IMG/M metagenome (IMG submission 19890)
TGATCGTCGACCAGGCGAGTCTGGGGCTGTAATCGTTTTACCGGGAAGTTTCATGATCCGTCGTGAGTCTTCCACTGAATTTGACGCTGCTCGGGGTTCCCGGGAAGCCGTCAAAGACCGCAGGCGCCGCACGGCTTAATCGTCAGACATCAGTCTGACAGCCCGCGCAGATGGTGTAGCCCCGACAAGAGTTCGATCCTGGTCGTGGCCGCCGCAACCGGCCTTCTGATCGTTGTTGAATCAGAGGGCTGCAACAACGGATACGGGCTGCTGTCCCGTGTCTGTGGAGGTAAACAGGTGGCACTGAGTCTTGCAGAAAAAAAGGCTGTGGTTTCCGAAGTGGCCGGCGTGGCCGCTGCGGCCCATTCCGCGGTTGCTGCCGAGTATCGTGGTTTGACCGTGGAGCAGATGACCGAGTTGCGCGCCAAGGCGCGTGACAGTGGTGTCTATCTTCGCGTGGTCAAGAACACGCTTGCCAAACGTGCTATCGAAGGCACCGAGTTCGAATGCATGCAGGATGGTCTAACCGGTCCGCTGGTGTTCGCTTTTTCCCGGGAAGAACCGGGTGCGGCAGCACGGCTGGTGAAGGACTTCGCCAAGCAGCATGACAAACTGGTGCCGAGGGTGGTGGCGTTCGGCGGGAAGATGCTCGATGCAGCGGATCTCGATCGCCTGGCCAGCATGCCGACCCGCGAGCAGGCCCTGAGTCTGCTCATGGCGGTCATGAAGGCGCCGGTCGAAAAGTTTGTCCGTACCCTCAACGAGGTACCGGGCAAGCTGGTTCGCACGGTTGCGGCGGTCCGCGATCAGAAACAGTCAGCCTAAGCGTATTAACTTAACCTTGCCCCGGGCGGGCAGACTAGCAGGAGTAAGCAAGAATGGCAGCGTCTCAAGCAGAAATTCTGGAAGCCATTTCCAACATGAGCGTCATGGAGGTCGTCGACCTGATCTCCGCGATGGAAGAAAAATTCGGCGTATCCGCGGCAGCAGCTGTAGCCGCCGCGCCTGTCGCGGCGGCCGCTGACGCCGGTGCGGCGGCAGAAGAGAAAACCGAATTCGACGTAGTGATGACCAGCTTCGGCAGCAATAAGGTCGCCGTGATCAAGGCGGTTCGCGGTATCACCGGCCTGGGCCTGAAAGAAGCCAAGGACATGGTCGAAGGCGCACCTTCCACAGTGAAGGAAGCTGCCACCAAGGATGAAGCCGCGGACATCAAGAAGCAGCTGGAAGAAGCTGGCGCCAGCGTCGAGGTCAAGTAACACGGACCTCGAGGCCTGCCAGGCTTCCCGGGACTGGCTGGTAGCGGTTTTCGCTGCCGGCCTTTTCCCGTTTATAGCGGTCGCTCAAGGCAGGGTGCCGTGACAGCCTGTGTCAGGCACGCTACAGGACACATCTGGAAACATTGAGGCCCCGTTTTCCGGGCTCAAACGATTGCGTTAAAGAGGAACACCGATGGCTTACAGCTTTACCGAAAAGAAACGTATCCGTAAGGATTTCGGCAAGCAGCAGAGCGTGCTTCACCCAGTTGAATTCTTATCGGGACTTTCTGCAAGCCGACCACGACCCGGATCAAAGGGCCGACAAGGGATTACACGCGGCGTTTTCGTCGGTGTTCCCGATTACCAGCTACTCCGGGACTGCCGCGCTGGATTACGTGAACTATCGGCTCGGTGAGCCGGTGTTCGACGTCAAGGAATGCCAGATGCGCGGCCTCACCTTTGCCGCGCCGCTGCGCGCCCTCGTGCGTCTCATCATCTACGACAAAGAGGGCTCCGCTCATTCCATCAAGGACATCAAGGAACAGGAAGTGTACATGGGCGAATTGCCCTTGATGACCGATAACGGCACGTTCGTGATCAACGGGACCGAGCGCGTTATCGTGTCCCAGCTGCATCGCTCTCCGGGCGTGTTCTTCGATCACGACAAGGGCAAGACCCACTCATCCGGCAAGCTGCTGTTTTCAGCGCGCGTGATTCCCTACCGCGGCTCATGGCTGGATTTCGAATTCGACCCCAAGGACGTGCTGTTCGTGCGCATCGACCGGCGCCGCAAATTACCCGCCACGGTGCTGTTGCGGGCGCTCGGTTATGAGACCGAGCAGGTGCTGGATATTTTCTTTGAGACCAACACCTTCCACATCAAGGCGGACAAGGTCGAGCTGGATCTGGTGGCCGAGCGCCTGCGCGGTGAAACCGCCATTTTCGATGTCAAGGTCAAAGGCAAGGTGATTGTCGAGGAAGGGCGGCGCATCACGGCGCGTCACATCCGCGAGCTGGACAAGGCCGGCGTCAAGCGCCTCCAGGTCCCGGACAGTTATCTGGTGGGTAAGACCCTGGCGCACGCGCTGGTGGATAGCGAAACCGGAGAAGTGATCGCCAACGCCAACGACGAGATCGCCGAGGAGATGCTGGAGGCGGTGCGCGCCGCCGGCATCAAAGAGATTCGCACTCTGTATGTCAACGACCTGGATCGGGGGCCTTACATCTCTCATACCCTGCGCGTTGATCCAACCCAGAGTCAGCTCGAGGCACAGGTCGAGATCTACCGCATGATGCGCCCCGGCGAGCCACCCACCAAGGAGGCGGCCCAGAACCTGTTCCACAACTTGTTCTTCACTTTCGAACGCTACGACCTGTCAGCGGTCGGACGCATGAAGTTCAATCGCCGCGTCGGGCGTGACAGCGATACCGGAGTCGGCATCCTGTACGACAGCGTGTACATGAAACAGCGCGCCGAAAAGGGCGATGAAGAGGCGGCCCAGTGCATGCAGCAGCTGGGCGAGAGCTCCGACATCCTCGATGTGATGAAGACCCTGGTGGATATCCGCAACGGCAACGGTTTTGTCGACGATATCGATCACCTTGGCAACCGCCGCATCCGCTGTGTCGGCGAAATGGCGGAGAACGTATTCCGTATCGGTCTGGTGCGCGTGGAGCGCGCCGTGAAGGAGCGCCTCAGTGTGGCGGAATCAGAAAGCCTGATGCCGCAGGAGCTGATCAACGCCAAGCCGGTTGCGGCCGCCATCAAGGAATTTTTCGGTTCCAGCCAGCTGTCGCAGTTCATGGACCAGAACAATCCGCTCTCCGAGGTAACCCACAAACGCCGCGTGTCGGCGCTTGGCCCGGGTGGCCTGACCCGTGAGCGTGCCGGCTTCGAGGTGCGCGACGTGCATCCGACCCACTACGGCAACTCGCTGGCCGTGTATTCGCGTACCAACGAATACGGGTTCCTGGAGACACCCTATCGCAAGGTGGTCGACGGGTGCGTGACCAATGACGTCGATTACCTGTCGGCCATCGAGGAAGGCGAGTTCGTGATTGCGCAGGCCAATGCCAGCGTGGATGACAAGGGGCGTCTCATCGACGACCTGGTTTCCTGCCGCCACCAGAATGAGTTCACGCTGTCCACCCCGGATCGGGTAGATTACGTCGACGTATCGCCGAAGCAGATTGTCTCGGTGGCTGCCGCGCTGATTCCGTTCCTCGAACACGACGACGCCAACCGCGCGCTGATGGGCTCGAACATGCAGCGTCAGGCGGTGCCGACGCTGCGCTCGGAGAAGCCGCTGGTCGGCACCGGCATCGAGCGCACCGTGGCGGTCGACTCCGGGGTCACCGTGGTCGCGCGCCGTGGCGGGGTAGTCGACTCGGTCGACGCCGGACGCATTGTCGTGCGGGTCGACGACGAAGAGACTATCGCCGGCGAACCCGGCGTGGACATCTACAACCTGACCAAATACACGCGTTCCAACCAGAACACCTGCATCAACCAGCGGCCGCTGGTTGCGCCCGGCAATGTGGTCGCACGCGGCGACGTGCTGGCCGACGGTCCCAGCACCGACATGGGCGAGCTGGCGCTGGGCCAGAACCTGCGCGTGGCCTTCATGCCCTGGAACGGCTATAACTTCGAGGACTCGATTCTGATTTCCGAGCGCGTGGTCCAGGAAGACCGCTTCACCACCATCCACATCGAAGAGCTCACCTGTGTGGCGCGTGACACCAAGTTGGGGCCGGAAGAGATTTCCGGTGATATCCCCAATGTTGGTGAAGGCGCGCTCGGCAAGCTGGACGAATCCGGTATTGTCTACATCGGCGCAGAAGTGAAGCCCGGCGATATCCTGGTCGGCAAGGTCACGCCCAAGGGCGAAACTCAGCTGACGCCGGAGGAAAAACTGCTGCGTGCCATCTTCGGCGAGAAGGCCTCAGATGTGAAGGATACTTCGCTGCGCGTGCCCTCGGGCATGGATGGAACCGTCATCGACGTGCAGGTGTTCACCCGCGATGGGGTGGAGAAAGACGCGCGCGCGCTGCAGATCGAGGGTGAACAGATCGCCGGGATCAAGAAAGACCTCAACGACCAGCTACGCATCATGGAAGCTGATATCTTCCAGCGTGTCGAGAAGCTGCTGCTGGGCAAGACCGCCGAAGGTGGGCCCAACAAGCTGAAAGCGGGCAGCAAGCTCACCAAGGCCTACCTCGACGAACTCGACAAGGCCAGGTGGTTCGAGGTGCGCCTCAAGAACGAGGAAGCCAACCAGCAGCTGGAGGCGGCATCCCAGCAGCTCGAGGGACTGCGTGCCGATTTCGACCGGCGTCTGCAGGAGAAGCGCAACAAAATCACCGCTGGTGACGACCTGGCCCCGGGGGTGTTGAAGATGGTCAAGGTGTACCTGGCCGTGAAGCGTCGCATACAGCCGGGCGACAAGATGGCCGGCCGCCACGGTAACAAGGGCGTCATCTCCATGATTGTGCCGGTCGAGGACATGCCTTACGACGAAAACGGCGTGCCTGTGGATATCGTGCTGAACCCGCTCGGCGTGCCCTCGCGCATGAACGTGGGCCAGGTGCTGGAGACCCACCTGGGCTGGGCGGCAAACGGGCTGGGTCAGCGCATCGGCCAGATGCTCGATGCGCATGTGCAGATCCAGGAGCTGCGCCAGCTGCTCGATCAGATCTACAACGCCAGCGGCAAGCAGGAAGATCTGAAATCACTCAGTGACGAAGATGTCGTTCAGCTGGCGACCAACCTGCGCCGCGGCGTGCCGATGGCGACGCCGGTGTTCGATGGCGCCACCGAACAGGAAATCAAGAACATGCTGAAGCTGGCGGGTCTGCCGGAAAGCGGTCAGACCTTCCTGTACAACGGCCGTACCGGCGACGCGTTCGAGCGTCCGGTGACGGTTGGCTACATGTACATGCTGAAGCTCAATCATCTGGTAGACGACAAGATGCACGCGCGCTCCACTGGGCCCTACAGTCTGGTTACCCAGCAGCCGCTGGGCGGCAAGGCGCAGTTCGGCGGCCAGCGCTTCGGCGAAATGGAAGTTTGGGCGCTGGAGGCCTACGGGGCTTCCTACACGCTGCAGGAGATGTTGACGGTGAAGTCGGATGATGTGAACGGTCGCACCAAGATGTACAAGAACATCGTCGACGGCAACCATTACATGGAAGCCGGGATGCCGGAATCCTTCAACGTGCTGGTCAAGGAAATACGTTCGCTGGCTATCAGTCTGGAACTGGAACAGGACTAGGGTTGATGGACCACGAGGAGATGTCATGAAAGATTTACTGAATCTGTTAAAGCCGCAGGGCCACACCGACGACTTCGACGCTATCCGCATCGGCCTGGCCTCGCCGGACATGATCCGTTCCTGGTCCTACGGGGAGGTGAAAAAGCCGGAGACTATCAACTACCGTACCTTCAAGCCGGAGCGCGACGGGCTGTTCTGCGCGAAGATCTTTGGACCGGTGAAGGATTACGAGTGCCTGTGCGGCAAGTACAAGCGCCTCAAGCACCGCGGTGTGGTGTGCGAGAAGTGCGGTGTCGAAGTCACGCTCGCCAAGGTGCGCCGTGAGCGTATGGGGCATATCGAGCTGGCCAGTCCGGTCGCGCATATCTGGTTTCTGAAGTCCCTGCCGTCGCGTATCGGGCTGCTACTGGACATGACGCTGCGCGATATCGAGCGGGTGCTGTATTTCGAGGCTTTCGTGGTGATCGATGCGGGCCTCACCTCACTGGAACGCGGTCAGCTCTTGTCCGAGGAGGCCTATCTCGAGGCGATTGAGGAAAACGGCGACGAGTTCGACGCCCGAATGGGCGCCGAAGCGGTGTTCGAGTTGCTGCGCGAACTGGACCTCAAGGGGGAAGTCGCCAAGCTGCACGAGGAGATGCAGGGCACCAAGAGCGAAACCAAGCTCAAGCGGCTCGGCAAGCGCCTCAAGCTGGTGGAGTCGTTCCTTGAATCTGGTAACAAACCGGAGTGGATGGTGATGACGGTGCTGCCGGTGTTGCCGCCGGAACTGCGCCCGCTGGTGCCGCTGGACGGTGGTCGCTTTGCGACCTCCGATCTGAACGATCTGTACCGCCGTGTCATCAACCGCAACAACCGCCTCAAGCGGCTGCTGGAATTGAATGCGCCGGACATCATCGTGCGCAATGAAAAGCGCATGCTGCAGGAATCGGTGGACGCGCTGCTCGACAACGGTCGGCGCGGCCGTGCCATTACCGGCACCAACAAACGCCCGCTGAAATCGCTCGCCGATATGATCAAGGGCAAGCAGGGGCGCTTCCGCCAGAACCTGCTCGGCAAGCGCGTCGACTACTCCGGCCGTTCGGTGATCGTGGTCGGTCCGACGCTGCGCCTGCACCAGTGCGGGCTGCCCAAGCGCATGGCGCTCGAGCTGTTCAAGCCGTTTATTTTCAGCAAGCTGCAGCTGCGCGGCTTGGCCACCACCATCAAGGCGGCCAAGAAGCTGGTGGAGCGCGAAGGCCCCGAGGTCTGGGATATTCTCGAAGAGGTGATTCGGGAACACCCGGTGATGCTCAACCGCGCTCCGACCCTGCACCGCCTCGGCATCCAGGCCTTCGAACCGGTGCTGATCGAGGGCAAGGCGATCCAGCTGCACCCGCTGGTGTGCGCGGCATTCAACGCCGACTTCGACGGCGACCAGATGGCGGTGCACGTGCCGCTGTCGCTGGAAGCGCAGCTGGAAGCCCGCGCGCTGATGATGTCCACCAATAACATCCTGTCGCCGGCCAACGGCGAGCCGATCATAGTGCCGTCCCAGGACGTGGTGCTGGGGCTGTATTACATGACCCGCGAACGCGTCAATGCCAAGGGCGAGGGCATGATGTTCCGGGATGTCGCCGAGGTGCACCGCGCCCATGAGAGCGGCGCCGCCCACCTGCATGCCAAAGTCAAGGTTCGCATCAAGGACAGCCGTCTGCTGGAAGACGGCGAGCTGGAGCGCCGCACCCGGGTAGTGGAAACCACGGTCGGGCGCGCGCTGCTGTCCGAAATACTGCCGGAGGGCATTCCGTTCGAGGCGGTGGATCGCGATATGTCCAAAAAGGCGATTTCCAGCGTCATCAACCTGTGCTACCGCAACGTCGGGCTGAAGGCGACGGTGGTGTTCGCCGACCGGCTGATGTACACCGGCTTTTCCTACGCCACCCGGGCCGCGGTTTCATTCGGTATCGACGATATGGTGATCCCGAGCGAGAAGGCGGCGATTCTCAGTCAGGCGGAAGCCGAGGTTAAGGAAATCGAGAACCAGTACACCTCCGGTCTGGTAACCAACGGCGAACGCTACAACAAGGTTGTGGACATCTGGTCGCGCACCAACGACCAGGTAGCCAAAGCCATGATGGGCAAGCTGGGAACTGAAGAGGTCACCGCTGCCAACGGTGAAACCGTGCGGCAGAACTCGTTCAATTCGGTGTACATGATGGCCGATTCCGGCGCGCGTGGTTCCGCCGCACAGATTCGCCAGCTGGCGGGCATGCGCGGCCTGATGGCCAAGCCGGACGGATCCATTATCGAGACACCGATCACCGCCAACTTCCGCGAAGGTCTGGACGTGCTGCAGTACTTCATCTCGACCCACGGCGCGCGCAAGGGTCTGGCCGATACGGCGCTGACCGCGAACTCCGGTTACCTCACCCGGCGCCTGGTCGACGTCGCGCAGGACCTGGTGGTTACGGAAGTGGACTGCGGTACCGACAGGGGCATGATGATGACGCCGCTGGTGGAAGGCGGTGACGTGGTCGAATCGCTGAGCGAACGGGTGCTGGGCCGGGTCACCGCCTGGGACACCACGGCACCCGGGTCCGACGAGGTCGTGGTGCCGGTCGGCACCCTGCTGGACGAGAAATGGGTAGAGAAGCTGGAGAAAGCCGGTATCGACGAGGTCAAGGTGCGCTCGCCCATTACCTGCGAAACCCGTTACGGCATCTGCTCGAGCTGCTACGGGCGCGATCTGGCGCGCGGTCACCGGGTGAATATCGGCGAGTCCATCGGCGTCATCGCGGCGCAGTCGATCGGTGAGCCCGGCACCCAGCTAACCATGCGGACCTTCCATATCGGCGGTGCCGCCAGTCGTGCCGCCACGGTCAACAATGTGCAGGTCAAGAACAAGGGCTCCATCAAGCTGCACAACATCAAGACCGTGACCGACAAGAACGGCCATTTGGTGGCCGTGTCGCGCTCCGGTGAAATCGGTGTGAGCGACGAACACGGTCGCGAGCGCGAACGCTACAAGGTGCCTTACGGCGCGGTGATCAGCGCTGGTGACGGCGAGGCCGTCGAGGGTGGTCAGATCGTCGCCAACTGGGATCCGCATACCCACCCGATCGTGGTTGAGGTAGATGGCCGCGTGCGTCTGGTGGACTTCGTCGATGGCGTGACGGTGCAGAAGCAGACTGACGAAATCACCGGTTTGAGCAGCCTGGTGGTCACCGACCCGAAACAGCGGGGTTCTGCGGGCAAGGATCTGCGCCCCATGGTGCAGCTGGTCGGCGACGACGGCGAGGATCTCAATATCCCCGGCACCGATGTCCCGGCGCACTACTTTCTGCCCGCCGAGGCAATTGTTGCACTGGACGACGGTGCGCGCGTGCAGGTGGGTGACGTGGTGGCGCGTATTCCCCAGGAATCGTCCAAGACCCGCGACATCACCGGTGGTTTGCCGCGCGTCGCCGACCTGTTCGAGGCGCGCAAGCCGAAGGATTCGGCGATTCTGGCGGAAACCTCCGGCACCATCAGCTTCGGCAAGGAAACCAAAGGCAAGCAGCGACTGGTGATCACCGAAATCGGCGGCGAAACCTACGAGGAGCTGATCCCGAAGTGGCGTCACATCTCGGTGTTCGAAGGTGAGCAGGTGGAGCGCGGCGAAGTGCTGGCCGATGGCGAGCCCAACCCGCACGACATCCTGCGCCTGCTCGGAACCACGGTTATGGCCGAATACCTGGTCAAGGAAATCCAGGACGTGTACCGTCTGCAGGGCGTCGGCATTAATGACAAGCACATCGAGGTCATAATCCGGCAGATGCTGCGCAAGGTCGAAGTCTCCGAGCCCGGTGATTCTAAGTTCCTCAAGGGAGAGCAGGTCGACAAGTCCCGGGTGCTGGATGAAAACGAGCGCCTGGAGGCCGAGGGCAAGGAGCCGGCGCGCTGGATTCCGATGCTGCTGGGCATCACCAAGGCATCGCTGGCCACCGAGTCGTTCGTCTCGGCAGCCTCATTCCAGGAGACCACGCGGGTACTCACTGAGGCGGCGGTGCGCGGTATGCGCGACGAGCTGCGCGGCCTGAAGGAGAACGTTATCGTCGGACGCCTGATCCCGGCCGGCACCGGCCTGGCATACCACGAGGAGCGGCGCCGGCAGCGCAAGGGCCTGACCGTCGAGGATGTCATGGAGGTCACTGCCCCGGTTGAAGCCTCCGCCGGCGACACCGAGGAACATGTGACGGAAGGTTGACGTTCGTCGGGTTGCACGCTAGCCAGGCGACGCAAAAGCCTGGATTCGCCCGATATTTCACTTGACACCGTCAGGTGGAGTGCCTAAAATGCGCCTCCTTCGACAGGCCGGGTCCGCCCGGCCTGTCGTTTGTTTTCAGGACTTTACAAAATTATCAGCACCCCGGATAGACGCGGGTGGAGTACGGACTCATGGCCACGATCAACCAGCTGGTGCGTAAGCCCCGCACCCGTAAACAGGAAAAGACCAATGTACCGGCGCTGCAGGCCTGTCCGCAGCGGCGCGGCGTGTGTACTCGCGTGTACACAACGACGCCGAAGAAGCCCAACTCGGCGCTGCGTAAAGTGGCGCGTGTGCGGCTGACCAATGGTTATGAAGTAACCACATACATCGGTGGTGAGGGTCACAACCTGCAGGAGCACTCGGTGGTGCTGATTCGCGGCGGCCGTGTCAAGGATCTGCCGGGCGTGCGTTATCACACCGTGCGCGGCAGTCTGGATACCCAGGGCGTCG
>WOR8_10009810_pt1 | contig 10271 bp, 13 predicted proteins | sample DeeMarSeWOR38_10_FD_19890 | JGI IMG/M metagenome (IMG submission 19890)
TTTTTTGCGTGTATCATTGAAATAAGGATCATAGGAAAAAACACAGGTAAGCATAAAGTCAAAGAGGCTATTTTGTTGGCAGTATAATTCTTCCTACTTCTTTTCCTTGCACTAAAAATATATTATAGTGCTTCAATCATGTTGTTTCAGAAAAGGAGCATTTTTCTATCCTTTCAGGTTAGCATATTAATTAATGTATATGCGTCAGATTTTTCAGTTTGGTCAGAATATTAGGAATTTAAGAAATAATCACTTTTTTGAGCGATTATAACACCTTTCCCTAGCTTCGTTCATTTCGATTAGATCGTAGTTGTAATTCTATTTCCATTTCATTTTCAAAGCATATAGGAGTAACCGCAGACCTATACCCTATGACGTAAACATCCGATTTTGACTAAGCCTTTCAACTGTTTGTAATAACTGCAGCTCATGGGCAATTTTTCAAATCTTTATACAGCTCCATTTCCAACTTGAACACCGAGTGACTATTGAAGTAAATTGGATATTCAAGGAAACAAAGCCATGACTGAGCTGGAAAAAATCAAATTCAATTCCCTCCAAAGGAGTATAGGCAGCAATAATCAGCTCAATTCAATTAAAACCCACTCCAGAAACCAGAAAAAGCGTTACCTATACAACACCTGTTCCAACAGTTTGGAAGTTACTGAGGCTTTAAAGTACACTAATGCAAATCTCCAAGCAATTTTAGAGCATATCAAAAGAAGAAACGACAGCTTTTCTAAACAGGACAAGTTGGTGCACAGCGACGAAGAAGAAGGTAAACGCCTCAGGGAGGAAAGTTGATGGCCGTCTGCCCTGAGTGCGGTTCAAGCAAAACGCAACGCAATGGTCACCGTTATCTGAAAGATGGAACCATCAAGCAACGGTATCGCTGCAAGCATTGTGATTATCGGTTTAGCGCGAAGCCATATAAGAAATGCTTGACAAATAAAGGTAACAGCCAATTATGCGTCTTAAAGAAGGCGAAAAAATTGGACCTCACAACCGAAGCGAAAACGGTTGCGGGTGGACAGAAAAATAGCTTGAATGGACAAATACTGCAGTACTTGGTTTACCTTAAAAATCAGGGATATGCAGATGCAACTATAGCACAGAAAAATAGTATTCTAAGAAAGCTGATGAAAATAGGTGCAGACTTAAATGAACCTGAAACTGTGAAAAAAGCTATTGCAAACACGGATAACTCTGAAAGCTATAAACTGCTTATGTGCATAGCCTACGAAGGATTCGCAAAAAGAAACGGAATAACTTGGACCCGACCAAAATATAAACAGTCCAGCAAACTGCCTTTTGTTCCTCACGAAACTGAGGTAAACAACCTGATAGCAGGGTGTCCAAAGAAGACAGCAACACTTCTCAAACTCCTCAAAGAGACAGCGATGCGTTTAGGAGAAGCATGGTTAACGGAATGGACTGACGTTGATAGCCAAAACCGCACGATAACATGTCAAAATCCAGAAAAACGCAGCAGAGCTAGAGCCTTCAAAATTTCCGCAGAACTAGCCCAAATGCTACTAGCTTTGCCACGAAACAGTCAATATATCTTCACTTGCCTGAAAAAATCCCTATTCAAAGAAGACCGCAGAAGTCACATCTTAAAACTTAGACGTCAAAAGAGCATACTAGGATACTACCGACGCCGAGTAGCTCACAAACTCAAGAATCCAAGAATTGCAAAAATAAGCTACCACAGTCTGAGACATTGGAAAGCAACACAACTCTATCACCAAACAAAAGACATACTATACGTAATGAAGTTCCTCGGTCACCGCAGCATAAAAAACACATTGATTTACATAGACATAGAAAGCATTTCCTACCCTCACAACAGCGACGATTACCACGCCAAAACAGCTAGAACAGAAAAAGAGGCATTGAACCTCATTGAAGCTGGCTTCGAATACGTATGCACAATACAAGATGCAAAGCTATTTAGAAAACGAAAATAGAAGATTTAACTATTTGTCCAAAATGATGGTTAAAGTTTAACTATTTGCGCGTGAGGTATGCCACTTATCTTCAATACTGCTTCGGGGTGAACGTATCCCTTTGATATTGCTTTTTCAATGCAGTTTTTACCTACTAAATTTATTATTGTTGAGTTTTCAATCATATTAACCGCTTCTTCGAGGCTAACTTTTCCCCCGTTGTAAAACTCATCTTTAACGTGAAATACAATTTTGCCCTCTCTCAAGGTTTTTCCAAGCAAATCACAATCGCAAATAGCCAGGAGAACGTTTCGACCCTTCTTTTTGAGGTTAACGTAGACTTTCAAGGTTAATTTTCTCTTACAACTGCTTTATTGATGACTTTGCGCCACATGCATTACAAATTAGAAATGATAATCTTTTTTCTTTTGTGATTTTTGTATCTGGACGCTTGCAAACAGGGCAAATCACAAAGCTTTCCATATATCGCTGAAGGAGTCTTTCAAAGCTGTCATGTTTGAATCTACCTTGAAAAACCGCTCTAGACTCATGAAACGTGGCTGCAGTGGCCATTTCTCGTGTTAGGAACTTAAGTATATGTTGAGGGTTACGATTAAGAATGTCAGCTACTTCTTTGAAGTTGGAGATTATTGTGCGCATACCCACAGTTTTGATATATAGACGGGGAAGCTCTAATCGTTCACGTTTCAGTGATACCTCAGGCATCTGGGAACAAGCACGTTTCAATAGTTCATCGTAGTTGTACTTCATATTATTCTCTCGCCAAAACCATGTGGCAACATACTATTTAAAATGTTATCTTTTAGAATAGAACTTCTCACATTAGCTATTTACAGTCATTGAAGTGAATATCGACGACCTTAAATCAATTATCTAATGTTACGTTCAACCTAGAAATTCTAAAACCAGTACACTGATAGATTAAGAGTGACCTATTTTTTGTTTGGTGGTTTCTCCCACAGTTCAAGACGTTGCTTCTTGAATTCGCTTCGTTTTCTTTGCAGATACTTGTAGACCGTGTGGTGCTGGCTTCCATCAATAAGCATCTGCACCGCGTTTCTTGCTATGTCAACCCGCTCGAAAGTACCAATAAACGCAATCGTATGTCCGTATATAACCAAACTAACATTAGTTAGCTCCTCAATCAGCTTTCGAGTTTTGCCGTTCGCGCCAATTACCCTACCTTTAACGCGTCTGATGTCAGAGTCAGACTTTCCAAATAAAAGACGCAAATCTATGAAGTCAAATATATCATCCTCATTGCGTAGTAAACGGAATGCTTGCTCAGGCGAAAAACCTCTTCCAATAGCAGTTATTGTGTCTTTAGCCCTGAAAAGCAATGAAGGGTCACTTGCTTTCTCTGAAAGTATAATTGTAACACCTCCAGATGCACTTTCAATCTCAAGCTCAACGGCAAACTTTTCTTCAATTCTCTGTTTCACTTTTCCGTCAGGACCTACTAGAACACCAACGCGTTCCTTGGGAATTCTAACAAACATGTTTGGCTTTGACATTCTTAACCAACAACCTTTTCATAAACTTCCTCAACTTCACGAACATTAACACCTAATCGCTTAAAGAATCTATTCAAATTTGCCAAATCCCTGCGCAAAAAGAAGGCAGCCATGGGATGTGAAGTTGGAACAGCTTGCGCTACATCAAAAATCACAGGTTCTCCTTTCCACATCATGATGTTATACTCGCTAAGGTCACCGTGGACAAGATCCGCTTTTCGATAAAGCAACTTAACATAATTAAGCAAAATCTCATAGACTATCTTAGGCTCATTCGGAGCTTGCTCCTTTAAAGAAGCTGCGTTGACACCGTCTTTTCCAATGAACTCCATAACCAAGACGTTGTTCTTTACTACCACAGGTTTGGGAACTCGCACTTTCGCTCTGGAAGCTTGTTCCAGATTTCTGAATTCTTTTTGAGCCCAAGTAAAAATTAGCGAACGAGTGTCACGCTTGACGCCTTTAAACCTGTAATCTCCTTCAATATACTTGAGCATACCTTTTTTAAATTCAGCAGATGCCGTCAAATAGATTTTAACCGCTAAGTCTTTCCCTTCTTTGTTCTTGCCCCAGTATATTCTAGCTTCTTTGCCTGCATTAACCACTCCATGCACTTCATACAAGATGCCCCTGTTAAGTAACTGGTAGATGACCATGAATGTGGCTTTGTCGAAAACCTCTTCCACCGTAGCTCTCTCAGTTGAGAAGTCGTGAACAAGCATTTTGTCTCTTTTTTCCACTGTTTTTTCTTTGTGTGCAAGCTTTTTCTTTGCTCTTCTCGACATTTGTATTCACCTTGGTATTCATTGCGAAGTATTTAAAACCACTTGACCGAAGAGCTTGATACAAAATTTGCGGTTTTTATTATAGATTGTGAAAAAAAAGTTTAGGAACACTAGTAAACTCGGAGATGCTCAAATTACTGCGGATTAGGCTCTTTCCACAATGGTCTCTGTTTCAATTATTAATTAGAGAATAAGAATAAACAAAGAAATTCCAATGGATTGAATCGGCAACCCTAAATTTTTAAGATGCCTTTTCTGCGGAGATTTTCAGCTTGTGCGTGAGTGTAACGCCATATTACATCACCGCGCTTGTCGCTTTGAAAATCCCACGGCGAAACGATTACGATGTCGCCTTCACGGATCCAAACGCGTCTTTTCATCTTGCCGCGAATTCTACAGAGACGTTCTTTTCCGTCCTGGCATTTAACTAAAATTCTGTCGAAACCAAGAAGTTTCACTGCTACACCCAAAACCTCGTTTTGCGAAGGGTAAACTAATTTGCTAATGTCTCCTTCGCTTAACACTTTCTTCTTACCCACACGTAGACCCCAAGATTTCTTTTAGAAAAGAATTATCTATCTGCAGAGTGGATTTTACTTCAGGATGTTTCTCTGATGCTAACTAAGCTTAAATTTTCTTGTAGAAATATATCTCCTTGAAGTGAGTGGTGATTTAAATGTCGTATGTTTTTAACATTCCTTTTCGGAGTAATACTAAGTTGAAGCATATTATTGATGCAGTTAAGAAGGATGCGAAATTACAGAGCTACTGGAAATGTGCAAATGTAATGGCTATAGATCGTATGGGCTACACGGATCACGGCCCTACACATGTAAAAATTGTTGCCAACATAGCCCTTAAACTGATGCGAATTCTTATGGACTTGCAAGTTAAACCCAGCATAGTCAAGTGTTACGGAATGAAGAATGAAGACGCAGAGGTTGTGGTGGTTTTAGGTTCGATTTTTCATGACTTGGGAATGGTTGTCATAAGGGATGACCATGCGAAATACAGTGTGCTTCTTGCCTTGGAGTTTATTGAAAGATGTTTAACCCTGATATACTCAGTGGAAGAGCGAGCGATAATCAGCTCTGAAGTTATGCATGCGATTGTAGCCCATGAATATCCTAATGAACCATTGACGGTTGAAGCGGGAATAGTGAGCATAGCTGATGCTTTAGACATGGAAGCTGGAAGAGCGAGGATACCTTTTGAATCTGGAAAAGTGGATATTCATGCAGTTTCCGCACTTTCAATTGAGAAAGTGGAGGTTATTGAAGGAGGTGAAAAGCCTATTACCCTAAAGATTACTATGTCGAATTCTGCAGGGGTTTTCCAGATAGATGAATTGCTTAAGCCGAGAATTGAAAAATCAGGTCTTCAACAGTATTTCCATGTAATTGCGGAAATAACTGGGGCGGAAGAAAGAAAGATAATTGAAAGATTCGAAATCTAACACGCAACCAACTTTTCGTTTACTCAAATCTCTGAATGAGTTATGATAATTTGTTTGATTTAGATTTGGCGAGCATACTTTTCTCGTCTGCATTCCAAACATATTCTCAGTTTGAATCTTCGTTGTTCAGGCTCAAAAAACTTTCCGCAAATACGACATTTGATTTTGAGGGGGGGTTTTGGCTCTAGCAATTTTAACCTTTTTTCAATCTCTCCTTTGATTTCTGGGTCACTTTCTGTTTTAAAAGCCTTAGTTAGCAATTTCTTTGCTAGAATTAGGCTTTCACTTCCAAATAGCTCAGAAAATACGTTATTCACTTTGCCGTTTGCCCTTGGTTGCAACGGTAGCATGCAAACATAGTTTGCAGGGTAATTCTTTGATTTATCCAAGTCAATAACTGCAAACCGGATATAACGTCCTTGAGAGTAATCTCTCGCATCGTCGTTCTTAGATACTCGTAATCGCAGGTTCATTACTAATCACCAAAGAGGAGGATAAACAATAGTTCTCCATGTTTCATAGGAAATCAATTCTTCTCTCATTAAGGGATAGTCCCTTAAAACCGTTTAGATTCATTTTGTGATTTTTGCACAGATGAATAAAAATCTAAAAGGGTGAAATTCCAAAAGAAATTAGAACAATGCAAGCTATAACGATGACTAAGAAAAAGAAGATAGTTCTTCTATGAGAAAAGGAGATAAATTGATGAAGACGCGTATTGAAAAGGACCCTCTTGGTGAGAAAGCTATTCCTGAAAATGTTTATTATGGAATTCAAACTTTGAGAGCAACTGAGAATTTCCCAGTTAGTAAAATTAAACACCCATTCCTTTTTATCAAGGCTTATGCAATGGTGAAGAAAGCTGCGGCTTTAGCCAATTCAGAGGTTGGTTGGCTTGATAAAGAGCGCAAACAGACTATTGTTCAGGCGTGCGACGAAATTTACGATGGCAAACTTCTTGATCAGTTTGTTGTTGACGTTTATCAAGCTGGGGCTGGCACGTCTTTCAACATGAATGTAAATGAAGTTGTGGCAAACCGTGCCCTTGAACTCATTGGGAAAAAGAAGGGTGATTATCAGAGCATTGGCCCAAACGATCATGTAAACATGGGACAATCCACGAATGATACTTTCCCTACGGCTACCCATATTGCGGTTCTGTTGGCACTTCAGCCCTTGCTTGAGGAATTAGATAACGTTGCTGCTGCGTTTGAAAAGTTGGGTGGGAAACACTCGATGACAGCAAAGTCTGGACGAACTCACTTGCAAGACGCAGTGCCAATAACCATAGGTCAAGAGTTCAATGCATATGCATCAGCACTTCGAAATGCCTGTGAGCAATTAAGAGTCCAACAGAAAAACCTTTATCCACTCGCATTAGGCGGCACAGCAGCAGGAACTGGAGCAAATGCTCACCCGAAGTACAAACCGCTTGCCATAGCAGAACTTGCAAAGATGACTGGCTTTTCGCTAAAGCCTGCTGAAAACGCTTTTGAGGCTCTACAAAGCTACAGACCCCTGCAAACCGTTTCCAGTGCACTTAAAGAGTTGGCATTGGAGCTTATTAGAATAGCGAACGACTTGCGATTATTGTCTTCTGGACCCACAACTGGATTAGCTGAGATTGAACTTCCACCAGTGCAACCTGGTTCATCAATAATGCCTGGCAAAATTAATCCAGTCATGGCTGAATGCTTAAACATGGTAGCTTTTCAAGTAGTAGGCAATGACCTAACAATCTCTTTAGCAGTCCAAGCTGGACAGATGGATTTGAATGTCATGATGCCTGTTATAATGCATAATATGCTTTTCTCCATTAGTATCTTGACGAATTACCTTCCTGTTTTCAGGAGAAAATGCGTTGAGGGTATAGTAGTGAATAAAAAACGATGTGCTGAATACTTGGAAAAGAATCCGGCCTTGGCAACCTTTCTGTCACCATATATAGGTTACTTAGAAGCGGCTAGAATAGCTAAACAGGCATTAATGGAGGGAAGGTCGGTGAAGGAGATTGCACTGGAGAAGGGACTGCTTAAACGTGAAGATTTGGAACGAATCCTTGATCCCAAACGTTTCCTCAACGACAAAGGCGAACAATAGAGCTAATTGGTAACTCCATAAATGCTAACTTGAACGATTAGGTCTATTGACGCTGAACTGGTTTTGGGGAAGCTTTTTTATGTGTGAATGACTTTTCCGAAATGACCTATGCCTCACTCTTTATTTGTTTTGTCTAATAGGCTATAGCTGAAAGACCCTTTTCGAAACTTTAGGGTTTTTTTAGTACTAAATGCTTGACCACATTCTATGCATGGTTTCCAGTGGGTCTCCATTTTCAAAGAAGTACCAGTATGGTTCGAATTGAATGATTTCAGCTCCCATGTTTCTTGATAGAATAGTATGTTCCACCATCAAATCTATAGGCATATCGTCCTTGTCTCCATATCCGTGTTCTTCCCAATACCAACTCTGGATTGATGCTCCCCAACGCTCAAATTGAGTTGCATACAAGTATCCGACAAATGGGTCATCAAACTCATTATTTGTTTGGTATACAAACGTAACAATATCCTCGAATCCGCTAATAGTCCGGTTCAAGTCCGGAAAGACGTCATAGCTGATCTTCCACTCGCTCCAGAGCACCTTCAAGTCTTTGCTTCTACAGAACTCAAGGATATCCCTGACTTCATCAATGGGAAAAGCGATATTTTGCCATGTTCTGCTCGCATTCATATACCAGCTAATCATCTCAGCAAACCTAACCATTCTCACATCACCCGCAGCCATCGCTTCCTGAATTTCCTCAATAGTCAACTTGACATTTGGATCTGGTAGTTTGCTATCTCCGCCTTCAAAAATGGACAGGCAAATAGGTATTCCTGTATAGTCTGTTGAAATCCATTGCAGAGTTTCATTCCAATTCAGGTTTCCATTATATTCTGGAAGAACCAACACTTCATAGGGTGCAAAGCCATCACGAAGTTCTTGATAGGCATAATCGACATCTGGAAGAGAAATATTTGAATCCGTTTTTGTGCATCCATGCATGATTATAGTTTTCAATGTACGAGGATCATAACCCGTGAGTATGGAGGCGATGAGTTCCGAGTTTTGATCAAGAAAGTAGCGTTGGTCTTCAACATAGATTTCAGTTTCATTCACTTCTGCCTTTTGCCATCTTGTCCAGTTCTCCCAATAGTCATAGGCAATTCTAGCTTCATCTATGAGTTGGAAATGCAATTCACGGATTTCTTCATCCTTTTGCTTTTCCAAAGCCTGATAGCTTACCACTACACTAACCAAAGTAGCTGAGAGAATAACACACACAATCAACGAAACTACCGCTACGATTTTTATTTTATTCATCTCTAATTCACTTTCATCGTATTTTTTTAACAGCAGAATTACATTAAACTTGCGCACGTTTGGTTTTGTCGTCGATAATTTTTGAAAAAGCATTCTGAAAGTTCTAATACAAATCAGAAATGAAGAAGGCGGAAAATCTTTGTCCCCTTAAATATATTCGTCTGTTGTGAACGCTAGGCCATACAGTGAACCGAAAGAATTATTTCCTATCATTAATGCGCTTGGAAAAGCGTTAAAGAGTATTGATGTAAGAAAATTGCAGTTTGTCCATTAGACGAGGAAAAATGGCAGAATTTGGTTACGTCGGTTTATATAACTGAAAAATTAGTCGAACAAATAGAGAAGCTCCAAAGGCGAATCCCAACTTTTCGATAAGGTTAGCAATCTTTGTCTCACCCTTTATTCTGCTCTTTTCAACTTCAGCGTTTTCCGCTTTCACATTAGATACTCTAGCTTTCAACTCCAAGTTCTCAGAAGTTAACCCATTCGCTAAGATTTGAAGTTGCTTGTTGCGCTCTTCAATTGGTGCTTCACAATTTGAGCATTGAACAAAAGTTGAAAAGACATTATCTCTAATCAGAAAAGGGGAAACAGAGGAAGGAATAATAGAAAGAAAGAACGCTTTTTTGATAACTGTTTAGTCTTGCTTTAGGAAGAAGTTTTATCGGTTAAGAGCAAAACGAATAGAGTTTGTGCTGGTGTTGGTTGTTGCCACTTCAACTGTAGCTGCAGCATCCATCGACATCTTCTTACAAATCAAACTCAACGAATTCTCCGTAAAACTCAACAAACTACGCCCCTGACTCGTCAACTCATAAACCTTCCTAGGCCGCTCACTCTTCATATTCCACTTACTCTCAACATGACCCTTCTTCCAAAAACTGCAACACAATCAAATCTAAAAGACCCTTAGTCAACTTAGTCTGAACTTCCTTCTGCAAATTCCCCATTTTTTTATTCAACCCGTATTTCTGTACGACACGTATACAATATGTCCTTTTCTAGACATATCGTATGACTTACTACTACCTAAACAACCATATAAACCTTCATACATACCACAAGCATACCAAAACATACCAAAAACCGCCAAAAAACGGCTATTCAACATCAAAAACAACCCCAAACAAGCAAAAAAACAAACTGTACAACACAAAAACCAAAAACCGAAAAAACAACA
>WOR8_10009733_pt1 | contig 10270 bp, 5 predicted proteins | sample DeeMarSeWOR38_10_FD_19890 | JGI IMG/M metagenome (IMG submission 19890)
TTTCTTGACTTTGGAATGAGTTTTAGTAGAAGAGAAAAGTTTTTTGAAGAATATTTAATGCCTCGCTCTGCAAATGGAATGGGTGATTTTCTTGTAATGGGATTAATTCCAGATATAACTGGTGTTTATCGTGATGATCTTCTTGAAATTCAAGGACGTAAACCAGAAATACCAGAGGTCCAAGCTGTTATTCTGTCGCATGCTCATGCAGATCATTCAAACTACATTTCATTTCTTCATCAAGATATACCTATCTATTGTGGTGAAACCTGTAAATACATTCTTGAGGCAGTAGAAGAACAAAGTCAAAGAAACATCGAAAGTGAGATATTAAATTTTAAAAAAAGACCAATTTTTAAAGAGGAATATAGAAATCCACCTATAGAACGGAAATTTTCAACATTCAGGACTGGTACAAAAATAAAAATTGATTCACTTGAAATCGAACCAATTCATATTGATCATTGTCTAACTGAAAATACTTTAATACAGTTATTAGATGGTGAAATATCAAAGGTAAAAGATGTAGAAAAAAATTGTTATATTAATACTATAGATTTAAAAAATGGAAAAAATATTCAAGGATTAGCAATAAAAAGTGAATATAAAGCATTTAATATAATAAAAATCAAAACAAGATTTGGAGAAATTGAAACTACTGAAGAGCATAGATTTTTTATTTTGGAAGGCTTAGACATTATTGAAAAAAAAGCGAAAAATTTGAAAAAGAATGATTTTCTTTTGTATTCAAACAACATTATTTTTGAAGGAAAAGAACAAATTTTACCAAGTATCACAGTAAGAAATATTATTAATATATCAAAAGAAGGATTAAATTTTATTAAATTAAGAAGAAAGAAAAAAAAATTAACTCAAAATCAATTAGCATCAAAACTTGGATTATCAAAATTCTATGGCGAGTTTGAAAGAGGGAGATTTGATATTGAGGTGAAAAAATTATATAAAATATTGCAGTTTTTGGATATTAATGAGAGGAATTTTTTTAGGAAATATGTTTTATTTAGAAATAATTTCAAAATTCCAAAAAAAACTTCTACAAAATTATTACAATTAATTGGTTATATTATTGGAGATGGCAGCTGGGATGTAAATAGTAAAAAACATCCATATGTGGAAATTTCAGATAAAGATAGGAAAAATCTTGAACTCTATCAAAAAATTACTAAATCTATTTTCAATCACAACGGAATTATTGTCCTAAAAAAACATAATATGTGGAGTCTGAGATTATCAACATATATAGGAAGGCTATTTTATAAAATTTCACCTTTTATATTTTCTAAATCATTTAATAGAAAAATACCTGTCTTAGTGCAAAAAGCTACTAAAATAGAAATTGCCTCTTTTTTAAGAGGACTCTATGATGCGGATGGTTCTTTTAGAGGACATACTGTAGTTTTAACATCAACAAGTAAGGATATAATTGATACTACAAAATTACTTTTACTTAGATTTGGAATATTATCTTGGATATATGAATTCATTGAACCACTATCAAATCGAAAAGCTTTCCAATTGAATATTACCCATCGTAACTCTGTCATTAAATTTAAAAAAGAAATTGGTTTTGGATCCAAGAAAAAACAAGATAAGATCGGTAATTTTATAAGAAATAATAAAAAAACCAGAATGGAAAAAATTGAATTAATACCATTTAATGGAGATTACCTAAAAAAAGCATTGAAAGAAATGGAATTAACTACATGGGATTTTCATAAATCTGGAATACATATTCAGCATTATACAAATGGAAAACATAAACCAAGCAAAAAAATGATTATTAGAATTTTAAATGTTTTAAAAAATTTGAGTAAGGGAAAAGACGAAATTAAAAAAATTTATATTGAAAAAATTGAAAATTTATTAGCAATTAGCTCAGTTTTTACTCCAATAAATTCATTAATATTTAAAAAAACAAATTCTAAAGTATATGACTTTGAAGTCCCAGGTTATTCTAGTTTCATTGCTAACGGTTTTTTGGTTCATAATAGTGTACCAGGAGCGTATGGTTTTATTATTCATACCTCAAAAGGATCAGTAATATATACAGGAGACCTCAGAATGCATGGGGCACATGCAGATATGACTGATGACTTTATTGTCGCTGCTGGAGAATCAAAACCTATTGCAATGATAACAGAAGGAACTAGAATAGATCAGGAAAAAACTGATGAGTCTGAACAAAAAGTCTATGAAGACTCTATAAATGAGATATCAAAAAATAAGAAACTATCAATTGTCGATTTTAATTTCAAAGATGTTGACAGATTCACAACGTTTTATAAGATGGCAAAAGACCTGAATAAGAAGCTTGTAATTTCCTTTAAACATGCATGTTTTTTAGAAAGATATCATAAAGATAAAAAATTAAGAACACCTGATAGCAGAGATAGTCAAATAAAAATATTAAAACCTAAGAGGCTCACAGGAACTTTTATTGATGAGGATTATACTGAATGGTATATCAAAAAACGTTTGAATTATCCTAATATAATTTTAGCAGATGACATTGTAAAAAATCCAAGTAAATATATGGTTGTTTTGAATTTTTATTATTTTAATATGCTAGTTGATTTAAAACCAAATAATAGTACTTATATACATTCACTATCTGAGCCATTTAACGAAGAAATGGAAATATCATATGAACGTATGCACAACTGGCTGAATCATTTTAATGTGAAATTTGTTCAATCCCACTGCTCCGGCCATATCTGTGGTTCAGATTTATATAATTTGATTGAAACCATTAATCCAAAAAAAGTTTTTCCAATTCATACAGAACATCCAGAAATGTTTAAGAAACTTGAGATGAAAACCCAGATTGTTAAAGAAAATAAAATATACAAAATATAGAGTCAAAAAAAATTGATTTTGAAAAAACATAACAAAACTTACAAAAATTGTTGTAAATTGTGTGGAAAAATGTATAAACCCTGACTTTATAAACAATTATTCCAAAAGGTTTTATAGGGAGGACAAAAGAATGTCTGATCTTTATGAGTATAACAAAAAGAAAGATGAACAAATAATGATTGAGGTTGATACTGGAAAAAGAAAAAAAGAGCAGTTCATTGAAAATCTTCGTGAAGGAGATGTTGTCAATGACCTCTTTGCAGTTAAAATCAAAAACCCTCCACGCCCTTACAAGAGAGGGACTTGGTTTGGTCTTATTGCAACAGACAACAGTGGTGAAATCAATGTTAAATATTGGGGTGGAGATAATAAAGAACGCGTCAAAAGACTTTATGATAGTTTCAAAGTCGGAGATGTAATACAGATAAGAATTGGTAATGTCGAAATTTACGAAGAAAAACCTCAGATATCAATTAATGAAACATCAGGCGGGCTTAGAAGATGTAGCCCCAATGAATATGATGTTAAGGATTTCATTGCTTCAATTGATAAAGAAAAAATAAAAGAGCTTCTAGATATTGTTAAAAAAGAAATTTCACTTATTGAAAATGAACAGCTGAAAAACCTTCTAAATTTATTTTTCAATGATTCTGAATTCGTGAAACTATACAGCAGTTCACCTTCTGCTATGACTCATCATCATAACTACATTGGTGGAAATCTTGAACATAGTGTTGGTGTGGTAAGGTTATGTAAAAATATTTGTGAGATGTATGATAGTGCCGATAAAGATATGGTAACTGTAGGTGCAATACTTCACGATATCGGTAAACTTAAGGAATACAAAACTGGAGCAGCAATAGAGAAAACAGATGAGGGAAATTTCATCGGCCATATCGTAATGGGTGATAGATGGATACGTGAGAAAATTGCTGAACTTAAAAAGAAGGGAAAAGAATTTGACCAAGCACTTGAGGATAGACTATGTCATATAATTCTTAGTCATCATGGAAAATATGAATATGGCTCGCCTCGTATGCCCAAAACTATTGAGGCTGCAGTAATTCATGCTGCTGATCTGATGGATTCTCAGGTAAAAAACTTTATTCAAAATATACTAGAAGGAAGAAAAATAAGTGATGATGATTGGGCGTTTTTATGGGATTCTGACCTTGGTATGAGAAGACCAATGTACCTGGGCGGAGACAAGGCTTTATGAAAAAAGATATAATTGATATTTTATGTTGTCCAACGTGTAAAGGAAAACTTGAATTAAAGGTAAAAAAAGAGGAAAAAGGAGAAATAATTTCAGGTAGTTTCAACTGTAAAAAATGTAAGGCCACATATTTTATTGAAGAAGGAATCCCAAATCTTTTACCAAAATAAGTGCATTATCTGTCCATAAAATTTTTAATATCATCCATCAAATTTTTTGATATTTCAATATCTTTTATATATTTTTTAAATCTTGATGCCCTTCTATCAAGAATTACTGCTATACCTCTATCTTTTTCATCTCGAATTAGACGGCCTATTGATTGGAGAAGCTTTCTTGCAGTTGGTGCTTCGACAGTGTATTCCCAGCCTTTTCCAAACTTAAGGTCATAATATCTTTGCAGTCCGCGCTGTTTTGCTGTGGGTTTGGGATAAGGAATTCCAACTATTATTGCAATTTCCAGTTGTTCAGCAGGAAAGTCCATACCTTCACTTATTCTTCCACCGATTACTGAAAAAAGGGCTGCACCATCACCATTTTGATTCCCTTGGTCCTTGAAATCAGATACCAACTCCATTAGTGCTGTTTGAGACATATCTTGCTCTTCAAAGTAAATCCCACGATTTATATTATTCAGACAGTCTTGGTTTTTAAAACTTGACATTACGCTGAAGCTTGGGAAAAAAACCATTGTGTTTTTTGGAAAAGTATTGCATATATCTGTGATATAGTTCTGCATTTTTGTAATAATTCTTTCATCTTTATTTATCTCATCATATTTCGTTGTGACATCATTAACAAAGAAAATCTTTCTATTGTCCTTTGAAAATGTTGATGGATAACCGACAAGTTCGCATTTTTCAGATAGACCAATTGAATCCCTGTACTCTTCAAGTGGCTCAAGCGTTCCTGACATATGAATAGATGAATGAAAATCTTTGATAATACTGGTTCCAACAGATGGATCAAGGCAATATGCCTCAATTCTTGGGTTTTTACCACTGGATGCATCAACGATGAGTTTTGAATATTGGTTCATCTCAATTGAGATCCAAAAATCTAAAAAAAGTCCAAGCTTATGAATATAAGAACGGGGCAGTTTCCCATCTTTTTGACGATATTCCTGTATCTTTTCACCATATGCAACTAGATCACCGATTATGTCATGAAGGGTTTTACTAGTAATTTTAAGTCGTGATAATGTATCTCTTATATCTCTTAAAATCTCACTTAGGATTTTACAAAAATCAGATACAGAAAAACGACCATCAACCATTGAAGGATTCCCATATTTTTCTGCTTCAAATGAACAACTATTAAGCATATACATACTAAGCTCAATCGAATGCAGTTCCCTAAGATAATCTGGAAGATTATGGGCTTCATCAACAATCAAAATCATATCTTCTTCTGATACTGCTAAACTGTCAAAAAGCATATTGCGAATCATTTGATCAAAAACATATATATATGGAACTACGACAAGTGATGATTCGCGCATCAGAGCCCTATTTATTTCATAAGGACAAATCCTTTTTTTCTCACAAAATTCTATGAACTCCTCAGCGGTTGGAAGCTCTTTTTTAACCCAATCTTTAACTGATTCTGTTTTTTCCTTGTCAATAAAATTACGATAATAAATACAGCCTTTATCTTTGTCTTTGTTTGATGATTTTGCTTTTTTCTTTTCATTTGAGCAAAATTTTGAAAGCTCTTCTGATGTTCCCTTGCTAAGTTCCAAATCGTTTTTAGCAAGGATACACATATTTGCTCTACCTTGAATGCCTATACCAAAAATTTTTTCATTATTTTCCTTGTTTTTATTTCTTATTTGTCGAAGCTCAAGTATCACTTGTCTTTGCTGGGCATTTGTCCGGGTTGTATAGATAATCTTTTTATTGTTTTGCAATGCAAATTCAAGAGTTGAAGCTAGGGCACATATTGTTTTACCTGAGCCAGTTCCTGATTCAAAAACAATATCTTTTTTTAAGTCCAATGTATTTTTTATTGTTTGCATTATCACTTTTTGATTTTTTCTAGGTTTATATGGAAAAAGATTCATTTTGAATTGATGTATGCATGATTTGGTAAAAAAAGTTTGTAGACTTGATTGAAACTATTAATTTATATCTTAGATATATTATCCGATTTATATGGCTGAACTGCCTTTTGATAAAATAAAAAAAAATCTTTCTAAAGAAATACCATCAAAATTAATTGACAAAATACCTAATAAATGGGAAAAGGTTGGAGAGATTGGTATTATCAAATTAAATCCTGATCTTAATAAATTTTCAAAAATTATTGGCAAATATTATGCTGAAATTCTTTCTTGTAAAACGATTTTAAATGATATTGGAGGAATTAAAGGAACATACAGAAAGCCTAATACAAAGGTTATTTTTGGTTCTAAAAAAACAGAAACTATCCATAAAGAAAACCAGATACGTTTTAAACTAGATCCTAAAAAAATAATGTTTTCTTCTGGAAACATGGATGAGCGTTTACGTATGGCGACTATTTCTAATAAAAAGGAAGTTGTAGTAGATATGTTTGCTGGAATAGGGTATTTTACACTACCAATGGCAGTCTATAGTAAACCAAAGAAAATTTTTGCTTGTGAAATTAATCCTATCTCTTATGATTATTTATGTGAAAATATCATTTTGAATAATGTTACGGATATTGTAGAACCCTTAAAAGGAGACAATAGGTTAGTTGCTCCAAAAAATATTGCAGATAGAGTAATACTTGGATATTTTGAAATTACAAGCAAGTTTTTGACAACTGCCCTGGATTGTTTAAAAGATAACAAAGGAATTATCCATTATCATGATAAAATTTCTGAAAAGGACTTACAAAAAAAACAGTTAAAGATAGTAAAACAAATTGATGAAATAGTTAATAGAAATGCTAATATAATTAATCAAAAACATATAAAATCATATGCACCAGGTATAAGTCACTATGTTTTTGATATTGGAATAGAATAAAATGAAATTAATTGTATATCATGCAAATGAGGATGATCCAAAGAAGTGTAGTGCTAAAAAGCTTCACAAGTTTGGTTATGTAAATCTTATTTCAGATATAAGAAAAACACCTCAAAATGCTATTTTGTTAAATCCATTTGCTGAAAAAAGTCTTTCAAAAGAAGATATTGATACTGCAGAAAAAAATGGAATTTTAGCTGTTGATTGTTCATGGAAAAATGCAGAAAAAAGTTTTGAATATTTAAATAAAAGATGTATTGCAAGAGCACTTCCTTATTTGTTGGCAGCAAATCCGGTAAATTATGGTAAGCCATTTAAGCTGAGTACTTTGGAAGCATTCGCTGCATCCTTATACATTTTAAATGAAATTAAAGCTGCTGAAGAGATTTTAAAATTGTACAAATGGGGTCCCCATTTTATAATTTTAAATAAAGCACCATTAGAAGATTATAGAAAAGCAAAGAATAGTTCTGAAATAATAAAGATAATGGAAAGTTATTTTTAGGTTATATTCAAATTATTTATAATTTATTTGATTAGTAAAAAGTTTTAAATACTTATTATTAGATGAAATTATATCCTATTATTAGAGGGAGGGTTATGCAAAAAAAAAAGAGGCTAATAAAAAATATAATTATTATGTCTGCTTTTTTTATTTCATTTATTCTAATATCTAGCAGTTCGATTTCTGTAGTTCTTTATACAAAACCAAGTCAATTTAGTAAAAATAATAAAGAAACAAGTGAATGCAAATTAATCGGAGATTTTCAAAAAAATACTCAAATAACTAGATCTATGTTTCAAAATCCAAGTTATATAGATCACGATGTTGGAATAATAAATATTATTAGCCCCAAGGCTGGAAATGCAGGTGTTGATATTAAAGTAATTATAAATGTGAAAAATTATGGTTTATATACAGAAAATAATATCAAAGTCAACGTAGCAATATTAAAAGATGGAGTTTTTGAAGAGTATAATGAAACAGATTACATTGATGTTTTAAATCCAGATGAGGAAAAAGATATAGAACTTCCATCTTGGACGCCAGATGACTGGCAAAATATTAGTAATGACTACATTGACTACAAAATAACAGCTCTTGTTGATTTATCAGGGGATCAAAATCTAGATAACAATTATAGAGAGAAATGGTTTAAGCTTTATTTTGGTTATTTTCATGATGTTGGATTTATTAATGTAAACGGACCTGAAAATGGACCTGCTCAAACATTTCCGATTTCAGGGATAGTTAAAAACTTTGGTCAATATGAAGAGTGTTGTTTTAAAAATTATGTTGAAATATCTGAACTGGATATAGATAATTCTATAGAATTATTAAATCAAGATTTTTCAGTTAGTACTTTTCCACCTGACGGATGGACGAAAACACATACTAATTGGATGCACAGTGATTCGAATAATGCCGGTGGAGATATCGGAGAAGCAAGATTTTATTATTCTCCCCAATCAACTGATTTATTCAGGTTATATACTCCTTTAATTGATACTAGCAATTATGATGCAATTATTATTGGTTTCAAACAAAACATCGATCACTATACAATCCCTTATTCATTACAAGTGGAAACATCAAATGATGGAGTAAATTGGGATGTAGTATGGAATATCAATCCTCGAAGTGATATAGATCAGCAAAATATATTAATACATACTGCTCAAAATGTTGGTTCAGATAGTTATGTTTCTTGGACATTTAATGGATTTAGTTATAATATTGATAATTGGTATGTGGATGACATTGTTATTTTGGGATTAAATTCCTTCGAACCAGAATATTCAGAATATAACATTACAATTACAATTGATCCAGGTGAAGAACAAACCTTTGAATTTAATGACTGGACACCTGATTTTCTTTCGGAGGATACTACAGGTGAAAAAAAATACATATTAAAAGCATGGACTGATATGGATGGCCCAGTTGATGAAAATCCAGAAAATGATTTATTTTTTGAAATCATTGAATTAGAGTTTTTCCATGATATAGGTATAAAAGAAATAATAAGTTTGAATATGTATAATCCACCACCTCAGGATTGGTTGCATTTTGATGATGGGACTAATGATTTTTCTATCGGATTGGCATATGCAGGAACATTTGAGTATGCGATACGCTTAACTGCAGATGAGCTTGAAGATTGGGCAGGATATAAAATAACAACAGTCAAACGTCATCATGGACACAATACCTCATTTGAAATGGACGGTATAATAAAAATATATGAAGAAGGAACATCAACAACTCCTGGTGCTATAATAACTGAACAAGCATTCTCTTGTTACGAAGCTGACTGGCATGATATAGAACTTGAAAGTCCAGTATTAATAAAGGGAGATGAAGATATTTGGATATCAGCTTTGGTAACTCATAAAGCTGGGGAATTCCCTGCCGGGTGTGATGGCAGTCTAGATTATCCAGGTAAGGGGGATTGGGTTTCTCTTGGTGATACTGGTGAGTACTGGAATGAAATTTACATATATGGTTACTCTATTGATTGGAATATATGGGCAGGATTATCTTTAGGTGATAAATTTCCAGAGGTTTATATTCAACCAGGCACACAAGACATTGAAGGTCTCGCAACTAATTTTGGGACATTTCCGGAGCTTGATCTAATCTGTTGGGCTGAAATATATGAATATATTACTGACCCTGAAAATGGAATACTTGTATATGAAGATAATATTGCAAATATAGATCTAGATGTTCCACTCGGTGACACAGAAACATTAATTTTTGATGACTTTAACTTTGCAAATGAAGGTGTTTATGGTTTCTACCTTGATTTACCATTAAGCATTGATGATTTTCCTGAGGATAACCAGAATAAATTAATGATAGGTGTTGATGATACAGATCCAGTTTCATGGATTGAAGCTATGCCACCACCAAATGGTGACAATGGCTGGTATAATAGCAGTTTTGAACTAACAATATGTGCAGAAGATCCTGAAGTATTAGGGATTTCATCTGGTGTAAAATTGATAATTGTAAATGGGCAAGCATACTATGGGGTTGATTGTGTAACGATAATAATTGATGGAGATAAGGATAATTTACCTATAGAATTTTGGGCAATTGATAATGTTGATAATGAAGAATCACACCATACATTTACAATTGATATAGATCAAACTAACCCAATCATGGATGTGGAAT
>WOR8_10007695_pt1 | contig 10269 bp, 7 predicted proteins | sample DeeMarSeWOR38_10_FD_19890 | JGI IMG/M metagenome (IMG submission 19890)
AAGATGCAGCTCACGACCAGCAGCCGCGTTAGAGTCATGAGGACCGAGGCGAGGCGCTCAGCCAGGTCCGGTGACTCCCCTTCGCGGCGGAGAATGGAAAAAGCCCTTGCCCCGGACCAGTAGATCCAGATCCAAAGGCAGGAGCGGACGAGCACCAGGACGACAGCCAAACCGACGAAGAGAGCGAACCCGGCGGTCAGGGTGTCTCCCACCCGGGGCCAGACGTAGGTGAAGTAGATCAGGAGACCGACAAGCTGCACTAGGAAGACCGTCAGGGCGAACCCTGCGTAGAATCGGAGTGCTTTTCCGAGCGGGTCGAGGAATTTGTGGTGGATCATGATGATTTCCTCCTTTCCCTGGCCGCAGTGTGCGTCGAGTCGAACCAAAGCCAATATAAGGCGCGAAATCATGTTTGTCAAGAAAACAAACATGATAATCATGTTTTATTTCATGACTATCAAGATGCCTTCAATACGGGCCGATCTTAGGGGAACAAAACGGAGGATCTCTCATAAACCGCCCCTGGCACCCTCGGTGAGAATCCTGGATGCAATAGTGACGGGTGCGACGCCTGATGAGCGAGAAGCGGGTGGACTTTACGGAGATGGCGACCTCCCGATACGCACCCAATGTCCTGTTGGAACTGCTGCGTATTTGCTCTGTGGCCGCCGCCGTGGGGGCAACAAAAAGCGCGGGCAACAGTTTGTCCGCTTCCTTCCTGCTGTCTCTCTATAATGCGGGGTGGATGGGGGTCTCACAGAACCCTGGTAACCGTTACAGCCGCCTTGAAACAGCAGTGTGGCACCCATAAGTGATCGGATCCTGTGTCTTGGTCGCCCCCCTGCCAAAGCGTTATCTCAAAAGCATCATTTTCCTGCCTTGGACGAAGCTCCCAGCCGAAAGCCGGTACAAATACACTCCGCTCGGAAGGTCGTTGGGGGAGAAGTTGACCTCGTAGCTACCTGGCGCTTTCACTTCATGTACAAGGACCGCTACCTCGCGGCCGAGAAGATCGAACACGGACAACTTCACGTCACTTGTGACCGGAAGCAGATACCTGATCACTGTTGCCGGGTTGAACGGGTTTGGGTAGTTCTGTCCCAGGAAGAAATTCTCCGGGCGGGATGCAAGGACCTCATCAGTTCGTGTCACAATTTCGCCCGTCAGACTGTTGAGGTATACCTCCAGCTCAGTATAGCCATCCCGACCGATGGCGTTACGGTCCGTGGAGTCGTCCGGATTGAGGTTGTGTGCCAGCTCCCAGGTGTTCGGCATGCCATCGTGGTCGTCGTCGGCCGGGGCAGGGAGAGAGGTAAGGACAGGCCATGCCCCTTCTGGCTGCTCTGCGGTGGATGCAATAGAGTGTCCTGTTCCTAGGAGAACGTCATTCACTAGTCTGCTGTCAATTGTGTCGCGCCGGGGGACGCTGGCTCCGGCAGAGGCCAGAACGTCTTCTTTCGCGAGATCTGGCGAAGTCGTTGTCACGGGTTCCATCGAAACCGGCTGCGAACGCGCCTGGTACGCAGCGATCTGCGTCGAGTCGAAACCGCTGAAGGTGATGAGACTCCATTGGTCGTGTGGTACGATGCCGTTGTAAGAGTTGTCCTCGAAGTACCCGAAGGCATCGATGCAGGATTCCTTGAAGATCTTGTTCCGAACCGATGACTCTGGTCCGGTAACATATGCATTCCCGACAAAATTGTAGTGGCTTGTGGTGTAGATGTCGGCGTTGTAACCGGGCTCGTTTCCTTTCCAGTTGTACACTACATTATTGCGGAAATCGAAATGGAGCCCCTCGGGGTCAATGCTGGTGGCGGTATAGTTGCCTGGCCTCGGCATGCGGTTGTTGTTGTGTGCGTAGAGATTGTGGTGGTACGATTTGACATCCCCGAAGTCTCCCCGCACAAGAGACCCGTAGCTGTGGCTTTCAAAAGTCAAGGACTCGCTGATGATGCACCACTGTACCGTCACGGAATCAGACGTCTCTTGGCATGAGATACCTTCGTCACGCGCATACGAGGCACTGACGTGGTCGATGATGATGTTTGTCCCTTCGTCAATATCGATGGCGTCGCCGGACGAGTTGGCTGCCCCGGCATCGACCCGGACTCTGATGTACCTTATCACAAGATTCGAAACGGCACCAATGTAGATACGCCCTTTGATGCAAATCCCGTCACCGGGTGCAGTCTGCCCGGCGATGGTCGTGTTGGATTGGGGGCGCAGGAGAATATCTCCCATTTCGATGGTCCCCGAAACACGGAACACAATCGTCCGGTTTCCCGAGCTCACTGCATCAACGATGGACCCGGGACCGCTGGCGCTGAGAGTGGTGACTTCGTAGACATCGCCCCCTCTCCCACCGCTCGCGAATCGTCCACTACCCTCCGCGGTCGGGAAGGCCAGCTGTTGGGCGTGAAGAGCCGGTTGTACAAGGACAAGGAGCAGAACGACTACCGCCGGCCTCATTTCAACACTGTACCACGTTGACCAACTGGTCCTGTATTTCAATGTTGCACTCCTTTCCTTTTTTCAGCGGACCGTGACAAGCGAATCACTCTATCTGGCGATGCCGCGTGTTCCTCAGGAAGAGACCGGCGCAGCAGTTGACGGTTGTGCCAAGCTTGAGATCGTGGGCCAGTGAGACGACACATATGGCGTTTTTGTCGAGTGCTTCGCGGAGCCTGTGGGGGGAAACAGTCTGGGCGAGCAAGAGAGTGTCCGCAGCCAGACGTATTCGCGACGACATGGAGATGTAGTTGATTGAAGACAAGATAGGGGAGAGAAACACGAGAGTCAAAAACAAAGGAGATTAGGCTTGTAACTCCCCCGGGGGGGGAGAAGAACAAGGGGTCACAGAGAAAGTTCTCCATGACCCCTGATGTGTGGCATGACGGGGGTCTCACAGAACCCTGATGTCGGTCGAAATCGCGCTAGAGATAGTAGAGCGTGTCCCGCTCAATCAAGGCGATCACCCCGAGTAACGTGGATGTCCCACCGAATGGACTCTGATCAACCGTGAAGTTGCACGGAGACCTCGAAGAAACTCGGGACGGTGGCGCGGTGTACGGGCAACAGGATCGTCACTTCACGCGCTCGACGTCCAGCCGTCTAGGTTAATGTACCCTTTGGATGCCCGGGGCCTTCCAGCTGCCATCCAGAGCCTCTTGCTTCGGCCAATACAGGCGCATCGCTACCCAGAACGGGCCCTTCGGCGCCGGCAGCCAATTTGCTTCCTTTGCCTTCCCCGGAGAGTTATGCTGAATGTACAGGGTGATCCCTCCGTCCGCGTCGCGTGCAAGGTTGGGGAGCATTGACGAGTTGATCAGATAACGATCCAGCGGATTCGCCGATAAGAGGCTTGAAGGCAGCTCGTACATCGTCAGAGACCAGAACGCATGCACTGGTGGCAGCTGGCCCGGTGCGAACCGGAGCGTGTAGTGATGCTCTGAACCATCAAATGTCTGCCCACTCGCATCGACGCGGTACAACGGATACATTGCCTCCTGCTTCGAGTTTCCGTAGATGCCAATTACCGCTGCCGCGAAGCGGTAGAGATAATTGTTCTTCAAGTACTCTCGCGTGCCAAAGGTATCGCCACTGGTCACCCTGCCGGTTTCCATTTCAGCCTTCACGAACTCCGTCAGTTCCTTCCACGCATCCGCCATCCCATCCCTGATCGCTTGCTGGATCTCCGGTGAGAATGTCGAGGTATCGAACTGCTTCCCTGGACCGATGTCGAGTTTCGCAAATCGTGCCATCAGTTCTTGTTCGGAGGGATGCGTCGGGCAGAACGCCAGGACAAAGTTCAGAATGTTGAAAAACTCGGGTGAACTCTTTTGATCCGCCGGGGTCAGTGGTTTGACGAACTCGATTGCGGGGGCGGCTTTCGGGGCTGGCTGCCCCAGGAATGCTGATAGAGTCTGGACCCTGTACCCGGCCTGGACCTTCTTCACATTCTCGATGTCCGCACGATTGAACAACTGGGTACGATACGCGGCGAATGCAAATTCGGTCTCGCACCGGAACACCTTCGTGATTCCTTTCGGGATATCTCCCTCCCACGATGGCCCGGCAACCAGGAAGTCGCCACCGTCGCTGCCGGTGGCACGGCTGCCGATGTAGTCAAAATTGAACGTGTAGGCGTCGATCAACTGAACGGAATAGTACCGCTCCTTCTCTATGGGCGGTATGGTGATGACAAGGGGCTCGGCACGAAGGTCCATCCCCAGGAACCCATAGGGGGTGTCAGAGTTGGGCGTTTGGACGGCCTTGTCCTCTGGCGTGTAGACTCGGCTGAAGCTCCTGAGTGTGTTGAACGGCGTCTTGTATTCCGGATTCGCCGGATCCACGAAGTACGCGTACATAATGCGGTAACTATCCACGATCGGGAAGCCATAGATGTAGGCTTCCTTGGCGATGGCGCGTGCCTCATCGGCATTGGGGGCCTGTGTGCAACCGAGTAGTGCGAGGCAACCCAATATGATGATCACGAGGATAGATGTAGAAGTGATGGTCTTCATGCGGGGGGCTCTCCTTACGTTTGACAGAAGTACATGAGGGAAATTCCTAGCCGACCACGGCACGCTCTCCACGGGCGTGGACGATTCGCGTGGCACGGGAAGACTGAGGGCACTAAGTTAGGGAAGAAATGGGCGAGAATCAAACTTAGGGGATTCGATTCCCAGAACGCGGACCGAAAGGATACAGCCCGACAATGTCGGACTTCGTTGCACATTGAACTGTTGCGGGGCAGATGAGACTCGAACTCCGGATTTCAGAACGGTCCTCTGCTAAGACTGAGCGAACGCACGACTCACGATTGGCAGAGAAATCGCTCAGTGCAATTTCGGTTCTGCGCCCGCTCACCTTTTCCTGAGCTGCAGGTCGGTAGGGAATCTTCCCCACCGTTCTGTGGCCGGGAATCTGGCCAAGGGGTCAATGCTCCTGATCCTTCCCCCGGAGTACACTCCGTAGGATACTGCAGCATGGTTCTCTCAAAACGTCGTGGTTCTTAGACCGCCATCCATCCAGGATGAGGTGGAGGATGTGACGGGCTGTGACGTGAAATAGCTCAGGCGGCAGGGAGAGACCAAGCGAAGGACGGCATACAGCTCCCGGTGACAGGCCTACCGGAATAGAACAAAGATGGACTCAAAGGGACGAAGGATCAGGGAAGCCCGCGGGGATGAACCGTCCACTTTCTCGAGTTGAAGCGGATGCTCTTCTCCGGTCGAGGGATCAAGCAGGTGGGGGCTGCCGGTCGCTCGAAACGTGCAGGTGCCTCCATAGCCGCTGGAGGAGACGTTGACAAAGAAGTACGCTGGGCCCTCTTCCCGCTGAATCACCGTGCAGAGAATGTTGGGTGAGGAGGGGGAAAGGTCGCAGTCTGGAGGGATGCGGGATCTGATGAGATAACCGATCGGCGGCGATCCCGGCACCGATCCTCCGAGAGCACCTGCCGCACGGATCTTCTTGACCATCTCAGTGATCCGGCTGTCATCCTGCGGGCCATCGGCTGCGTACGTTGGAACCAGCGAGTGGGCGAGCACTGATCCCCCGGCTCCGACAAACCGAAGAATAGTCTCCATCGTCCCCAGCCGGATAGTGTCAGTGGGAGGAATAAGCAGAACCTGATACCGCTGTTCGCCCACAACCAGTCTGTTCCCCTCGATGGTTGCACCGGCGAGACTCCTCTCATCGAGGATGTCATAGTCGATCTGCTGTTGGAGGAGGCTCCGGCATAAATCGGTGAAGGCGCCGTCCAGGAACCGTACTTCTGCGTTTGGGTGAGGCTCGTACATCGAACGATTGGAGGGAGTGAAGTGTGCCCAGAGAGAGAGAATGGGATAGAGAACCGCGACACGGGGCATGATCTTCCCGGTTGTGAAGACGGATTTCAGACGGGCCGCGAAATCTGTGTACCTCCGATATGCATCTATCGTGAACTCGCCAGGCTTGGCCTCGCTCTCCGGCGCGAGCAAAAGTCGATAGTAGGAACAGAGTTGAGTCACCCCGAAGGAGAACAGAATCCCCGCGGTGCATTTCATCTGTTCAATCGTCGCGAGGTCGTTATCCCTCCGTCCGAAGAAATCACTGATCTCGCACATCACCTCCCGTACCCCCTGGAGGCGTGAGGCAGAGCCCGCGACCTTCGGAACGAGAAAATAGTCCTTCGCCATGATCTTCTCCGGGTTCGAGAGGATCATGTCGATCCCGGGAATGTCGAACTTCCGGTAACAGGTGAACGGATCGCCGTTGAAACCCGTCTGCCAGACCATCGTCTCCTCCCCCAGGAGATGTCCGCTGGAAGCGACATTGTGGCTCTGGCACCACTTCTGCAATCTTCCGAAATAAGTCTCGGCACAGAGCTCGGCAATTACTTCGTAGAAGTCGCATCGTATCTTCCTGTCCATCTCCCCCACATTGATGAACAGGCTCTCACGGTGGGGGAGGAGGTCATACCCCTTCCTGGCTCGGAACTCTTCCGGCACACGTGGATGCCATGGAAGTGTTCTGGGATATTCCCGGCCCGTCGGGATGTAGACGGAAATGAGGGATGGCTCATCGGTGAAGAAAGCCTCAACGTATCGGTCGATGGGCTCGAGGGCACGAGCATAGCGGTCATGCGTTACCTCGAGGAATGTTGCCACGGCAGCGGGATCAAGGATATTCGGATAGCGCTGTTTCTTGTAGAAGTTCTCTGTTGCATGGGTGGCCTCATAGAGCGTGACCACTTCGTAACGAACGTTCCCCGCAGCATCAACGACACGGATGAGTCCCTGAGCTTCAACTGACGGCACCTTCTCCAGCACCAGCCCCCCGGCCGTGCCGCTCGGGTATCCCTCTTCATCGTAGATCCATACCCTGAGGCCTTCCTCGTGGGCGATCCTGATGCCGCGCTTGAGTACCTCCCACGATTTCTCATCCCGGAGGTAGTTCTCGCGACTGACGTTCGCGACAATCCCACCAAGACCGGCATCTTGAAGGCTCCGGACCATATCACGAATGGCACCATCGGTGGTCCCGGCCCACCGCTCAAAAGAATGGATCATCTGCAGTACCCGGCAGGAATTGGGGAGTTGCTCAGATTGTGCGCCCATGGGGGAAGTCTTCTTGGAGTTGGAAGTGCCCTGTCTGAAGGTACTTGACGTCGGCGGCAAGATAGGCATCTCCATCTGGAGAATCAAACCCGCCGGGAGGAGTCCAGGTGCGGGCTGACGGTGACACGTGCGTGGCTTCCTCTCAATGGGAAACCCCTCCGACCGACGATGAGGGGAAAAGCATAGCGGCGCCGCCGGTCGGATTCAGGAGGAGGGCATAAAACTGGAGCTGAACAGGTCAAGCTTCAGCTTCCAGTTGCGGACGGCAGCGCTTGCTGCACCAGTATCAGGAGTGGCGCAGGCTTTCGGCGAGCTTGTCGAAGGATTCGTTCCACCCGGCTTTCGCCATCTCGGTCATCGTACCCTCGGGGAACCCCACGTGTCGCAGGATCATCGTCGTCTTGCCGCCATGTTCCTCAAAGGTCACGGTCACCAGCATTTCCATCGGCAAATCTGAACCCATTCCGTAGTGACTCGCCGGCACCACATTCCCCGTCTCATCGGCGAAGCTATCCGTGCAGACTATCCGTTCCAGCGGGAGGATCTCTTGATAGACACCGGTGCTCCAGTAATCCTTTCCCTCGGGCGAGCGCATGCAATAGAGATACACGCCGCCAACGCGCAAGTCAATCTTACAGGCAGGAGACGTAAAACCTTTCGGCCCCCACCATTGCATCATCCGCTCAGGATCGGTCCATGCCTTCCAGACAAGCTCACGTGGCGCGTCGAAAACGCGTGTTATGACGAGTTCGCTCTTGCCGGTGTACGGAGCGGGGTGCGTTGTCGCGGTCATGGTGTGACTCCTTCTCTGTCGTTGTTCTTTCCATTGGCAACATATGCAGCCGGTCTGCTGTTCCCGGTTCACCTCCTGGCAGCCGCATTTCTGCTGACAGCACACTCGGATTTCTTATCGGGGCAGTTCTTACGGTCGGTGAACCGATGCGGTTTGGCGAAGATGAAAATGAATGAGACGGGCTCAGGCGCGACTGCTTGTTTGGAAATCTGCCTTCTGCGGGGGGCAAGAGGCCAGGTGCCGCAATTCGGGAATTTCCAGCCCATAGCGGGTGTTGCAGGTATCAGGCTTCCCTGCGTGAGGACTCTCGTTCTATGGCGACGAGTCGTCTGGTTTCACTGTCGCAATAGCTCGATCCCGGCTGAGTTTACTACTATTGCTCGGAGGTCAGATTATGCAAAGGGCAGAGGTGGAGGCTCACTATGTTGCGCGCGGCCATGATCGATTCGGTGAGGATCGTGGCCTTGGCATTACCTCGCTCCATTACAAAGTGGCTGCACATGACACCGGCGGCGGCCTCTTCATCATTGAGCAGACGATATGGAAGAAGGGCGGCCCACCACGTCACATCCACCATGACCAGGAAGAGTGGTTCTATCCCATTGAGGGGGATTTTGTCGTGGAGGTGGGCGGCAGGGGGATCAGTCTTGAACCCGGGGATTCTCTTCTCGCCCCCCGAAAGCTGCCGCACACCTGGGCGTATGTTGGAGACAACACTGGCAGGATCCTGATTGCCTTCTCTCCCGCAGGGAAGATGGAAGCGTTTTTCCGTGAAGTAACGAAGGCCGGTGCGATGCCTCCGGAGACCCCGGAGCTCTGGCGCGCTCATGGTATGGAGTTGGTGGGCCCCCCATTGGAGGTGAGCTGAGGAAGCATCGCAGTGTCCAGATCGTAAGCTGACAGCTCACCGGAGCGAGGTACGATACATCTGGCCTCCTGTGGCGGTGTGGATTCTGGCTGCGATACGGTTGCCGCAAACGAAGAGGACCGACGGCGCGGGCCAGGCGGGCTAATTCATTATCTCTGGATGAGGGAGAGTTTCCGGTTCAAACGTCCGCTCCCCCAGACCTTCGCGGGGTAGACGCGGGTCAGGACGAACCCTGATAGCGCACAACGTCGAGCTAAATTGCGATAGCGTGTGCCCATGCGTGTGCTGCTGAGATGCTCGACGATTTTGAAGTGGGAGATGAACTGGGCGATCATTGTCGTCGGGCTCATTTTCTTTCTACAAGCCGACGAAATCTTGGATTGTCCCTGATCGGATCCCATATGGGGTCAACGCGGAGCAGGCCCGCCGACATGTCCGACGGCACTGAGAACAACGTTTCGATCTGATCGATCGCCGTCTCGTACTTGCCACACCTCACGTAGACCTCCGCGAGGTATTCAACGAGATAGGGGCCCAGCACAGCATCTTTGGATATCGGCATCATCCGAGAGGCCTCTTTTCCTTCGCGAATCGCCTCCTCGCAGCGACCAAGCCCTGCATAGGCGAGACCTAAATTGCCGTGGTAGACGCAGACGTAAGCCGATTGCGGGTTTGATCGTATGATACGTTCGTAGTACACCCTCGCCGAGTCATAGCGGGCGCTCGCCGATCGTCGGTCCCCCTCTGCATCACAGATCAGTGCCCGAGCGAGATGAGTGGTGGCAACAACGGCAGGCTGTATTGCACGATACCGTTCTATGGGTCCTGCTTCGAATGCGTCGAATAGATCTGCAAACGTCTCCGGAAAGAGACGGAGATGGATGGGGCCAAAACTGCCTGCGAACCCCTGGGTTATCGTACCCTCGGCGGCCTGAGTAATGTCTCTGTGGCGTGAGATCTCGAGGATGATCTGCCTTGCCCCGCTGACGTCGCCATCTTTCGCCAACAGGGTATGCGCCTTGTTGATATACGCATCGTTCAGGTGTGGTGAAAGCGGGATCGCTTGGTCGAAATCCCGCTCAGCATCATTGAAACGGTGAAGACACATCTTCGTGTAGCCGAGCTCATCTGAGTATATGGTGTAGGAACGGGGTATCAACCTCTGTGCCCTCTCGGCGTAGGCCAATGCATCCTGCCATTTTCCGAGGCGCCTCAACGTTCGGCAGATCGCTTGGGGGGCTTCCCCACTCGGCCGCAGTCGCTCTGCCCTCTCGAAGTGCTCGAGCGCTTCATTGAACTCTCGCCGGGCGTAAGCGACGTATCCCAACGCGAGGTGGGTCTCCGGAATTTCTGGTGCAAGCTCCTGCGCACGTCTGGCTGCCTCCATTTCAAGATCGAGTGCTCCCGGCCGGTCGAAAATCCAATAGAGAGTGTGGTAGGCCACCGTCAATCCCGCCCACGCCTCGGCAAATTGGGGGTCCAGCGAGACGGCCTTCTTCAACAGG
>WOR8_10009077_pt1 | contig 10269 bp, 8 predicted proteins | sample DeeMarSeWOR38_10_FD_19890 | JGI IMG/M metagenome (IMG submission 19890)
ACTGACTGATTTCGTAGGCCAGGTTCACGAAGCAAGCGAGGTGGTCCACGCTGAGGAATTGGCCTTCAACTTCATAGTGGCCGGCCTTTCCACCCTGTTGGCGGTGGGTGGTTTGTTGGGAGGTTGGGCTGTGTACCGGAACTATCGAGCGGGAGAGGTGGAGCCCTTCCAGCGGTGGTTGGGCCCCGTCTTCACCGTGTTGCAGAACAAGTACTACGTGGATGAATTCTATCACTTGGTCATCATCCGACCAACGGTATGGCTGGCGGATCTGTCCTTTAAGTTTGACATAGGCGTGATAGACTACCTGGTCAATTTGGTGGGTAGGATTGGCCGGGCGCTGGCGGACGTCTCAGGCGTCTTTGATCGAGTGGTCATCGACTCGGGTATGGTGGATGGCGTGGCCAATGTCACCCATGCCTTTGGGGGATTGTACTTGTATTTCTGAGGGAGATGATCAACTGACCCGCTGTCACCTGACTTATTGATCCAGAACTCGAAGGAGGCATCGTACCTATGGATTTTCCATTTTTGACACTCATTACCTTCATCCCGCTGGTGGGGGTGGTGATTGTGGCTCTTATCCCGGCGAATCGAGAGCGTGAGATCAAGTGGTTCTCGGTAGTCCTCAGTACAATCCCGCTGGTACTGTCCATCGTCATGTGGGCGCTCTTCGACCCTGGCCAGGGGATGCAATTTGCAGAAGAGGCGTTATGGATTCCCACCCTCGACGTTTACTACCGAATGGGGGTGGACGGCATCAGTTTGCCGCTTATTTTCCTGACAACGCTACTAACGACGCTATCTCTTTTCTACTCGGCCTACACTATTAAGGTACGCGTCAAGGAATTTTTTGCCCTCTTCCTACTGCTAGAGATGGGTATGATTGGCGTCTTTGTAGCGCTAGATCTGGTGCTCTTCTACGTTTTCTGGGAGATCGGTCTTGTGCCGATGTTCCTGCTGATTGGTATTTGGGGTCAGCCCAAAGACCGGCCCCAATACTCGGCCATCAAGTTCTTCCTCTACACCTTGGTCGGCTCGGTGGCTATGTTGCTGGCATTCATCGGTATCTACCTCACCACTGGCACCTGGAATATCCTGGAAATCCCGATGTTGGGTCCCTTAGCCGGCAACCCGGTGCTGGCCGTGGCCGGCTTCTGGGCCATCTTCTTGGCCTTTGCCATCAAAGTCCCCATGTTCCCCTTCCATACCTGGTTGCCCGATGCCCACACGGCTGCGCCAACAGCAGGCTCAGTGATTCTGGCTGGGGTGCTGCTTAAGCTGGGTGGTTACGGCTTCATTCGCATTCTGCTCCCCTTCTTCCCGGACCTGTTCAAGCAATTTGCGCCCTTCATTGGCATAATAGCGCTGATCAGTATGATCTACGGTGCGCTGGTCAGCATGGCTCAATGGGACCTGAAGCGGCTGATCGCCTACTCGTCGGTCAGCCATATGGGCTACTTTACTCTGGGACTGGTGGCGGCGGCTGCCAGGCTCGTTGCCCAGGATCCTATACTGAGTAGCCGAGCGATTGCCTTGGATGGGGCCATATTGCAGATGTTCAATCACGGCATCATAACCGGTGGGTTGTTCTTCCTGGTCGGCGTCATCTACGAACGGACTCACACCCGTGATCTGAAGGCCTTTGGCGGTCTTAGCGCCAAGCTGCCAATCTTCTACGGCGTAATGTTGATGACTGGCCTGGCTTCACTTGGCCTGCCGGGGCTGGCTGGCTTCATCAGCGAGTTCCTGGTATTCCGGGGTGTCTTCGCGATCATGCCCGTCTACGCCATTATTGGCATCATCGCTATTGTGTTGACGGCGGCCTACATACTCTGGAAGATCATCCAGTATGTCTTCCTGGGTGAGTTCAGTGAGGAGAAATGGAGTGCCATCTTTGATAGAGAGCACTGGCATTTCTCGCTGGATATGGCCCGCTTCGAGATAATCACCATGGTCCCATTGCTCTTCTTCATGCTTCTGGTGGGAATCTATCCGGCGCCGATTTTGGCCGTGATCAACACGGCATCTACGGCGCTCTTGAGCAGCCTGCTGTAGGGGAGGATTTGCCTTGACGCTGAATCACTTTCTTATTTTGCTGCTACCGGAGATAACTTTGACCGTCGCTGCATTCTTGGTTTTCATTCTCGACATGCTCGTGCGTGGTGACGAAGTGCGAGGAAGTCGGTTGCAGTGGTTTGCGTTCCTGGGAGTGCTGCTCACGCTGGCGGCAACAATCCTGGTTTGGCCTCTGGCCGGAGCCAGCGGTCTGCCAATATCACTCGATGTCGGGCAGGGGTTTGGAGGTGATGCTGCCCCAATGATGGTATTGGACGGGTTGTCGCTTTTCTTTAAGCTTTTCACTGTGCTGGTGTTGGCTATTGTTGTGCTTTCGGCGGGGGAGTACGTACGGATGCATACCCGCTTCCGCGGCGAGTTTTACGCACTGGTATTGTTGGCCGGGCTTTCGATTATGCTGGCCTCGGCCTCAACCAACCTGGTGATGATCTACTTGTCCATCGAGTTTCTGAGTATCACTAGCTACATATTGACTGGCTACCTGCGTGATGATGCGCGTTCCACGGAGGCGGCCATCAAGTATTTCATCTATGGCGCAGCCGCTTCGGCGGTGATGCTGTATGGCTTTTCTCTGCTTTACGGCGCAACGGGCGCCACCGGCCTTGTTGAAATCGCGACTGCCCTGGCAACTGGTTCGGTGACGTTGCGTTGGCTGATCTTCCCGGCACTGGTGATGGTCTTGGCTGGGCTGGGCTTCAAGATTGCTCTGGTTCCTTTCCACCAGTGGTCGCCCGATGCTTATGAAGGTGCGCCAACGCCAGTGACGGCTTTTCTCTCGGTTGGGCCCAAGGCGGCTGGATTTGCGGTGTTGATCCGCTTTCTGATCGTCGCGCTGCCAGCTTTCCAAGTGAATTGGTCAGCAGTGTTGGCTGGAGTGGCCATTGTCACTATGTCTCTGGGCAACCTGGTAGCGCTATGGCAAACCAACGTCAAGCGGCTGTTGGCTTATTCCAGCATTGCACAGGCGGGTTACATGCTCATTGGTCTGGCGGCGCTGGCACCGCGGGCCGATAGCTGGACAACTGGCCTCAACGGTTTGCTCCTGTATCTGTTTGCCTATCTCTTTACTAACTTGGGAGCCTTTGCCGTGGTTATTGCTGTCGAAAATCGAAGTGGATCGGCCAACCTGCCTGATTTCACTGGCCTTCTGCGGCGCTCGCCATTCTTGGCGGTGGCCATGTTTGTTTTCCTGTTGTCTCTCATCGGTATCCCCCCGACTGGCGGTTTTATGGGTAAGCTCTTCGTCTTTGGTGCGGCCGTGCAGCGCCAGATGATCTTACTGGCCGTTGTAGGTGTCCTCAACAGCGTCATTTCGGTTTATTACTATTACAGGATTATGCAACCCATGTTATTCGGTCAGGCTGACGGTGCCGAACCCATCCGCGTCACGCCGTCGATGGGCTTGGCTGTGGGCGTCAGTCTGGCGATGGTGCTGGTTATTGCTCTTTATGCTGAGCCATTCATCCGCCTGGCGACCGAGTCGGCGCAGGTGTTGGCAGCAAGCTTCTGATCAAGTTCGCTCCTAGCAGGTAGTAGCAGGATCGGCGACATCAGGCGAAGGCCTGATGTCGCTTTATTTCCCCGACTGGTTCTCCAAGATTCTAACCATTTTCCTACAAAGTTCCTGCTAAATCCCAAGACATTCATAGTAAGATATAGCTGGTTCGAAGAGAGATCCTTGAACTGCCGTCTTGCATGCCATCAAAAAGGCATAATGGGGCTCTTACAAACTGGATTGAGTTTGGGTGTGAGTGCAACTGGGCGGTTGCTACCTGGTTGCACTCAATGTGCATAATCGCCTGGGACTATTTGAGCCGGTGAAAGACGATCTTCATGAGAACGATGCACTACCGTGTGTTGTTGTTGGTAGCTTGGTTGGTATTCTTCTACAACCTCGAGCGTGTTCGCTGGGTCGTCGGTGCGGGGGGAGTTCAGCTCCTGACCCGCTATGCTTACATATTTGTGGCCCTGGCTGCGCTGGTTACCTTGGCGTTCCCTGCCTTGCATCGACTGCCATTCTGGGTGCTAGGTGCCGGAGGGAGTGTTCTATTTCTGATCCTCAAGGTCTGGTTTGGCTATCCGCTGTGGGGCGAAGCGCTTACGGTGACTGTTACCGAGATATGTGCGATTCTCGTTACGGGCTTGCTGACGCGTCAGGTGATTGGGGCTATCGCTGAATTTGAGGATTCTATTGTTAACTTCACAATAAAGCGAGTGGGTCGGCAAACTAACTCCTTTGACGTTGAGCAGGGGGAAATGTACCAGGAAGTGCGCCGGGCCAGAGCATTCAGCCGACCTTTAGCTTTGATGGCTCTCGAGCCAGCGGCAGACTCGTTTGAGATTGCAACAGAGAAGATAGTGAAAGAAGTGCAGCAGGCTACCATGAAGCAATACGTCCTTGCTGCGCTGGCCAAGGAGCTTGAAGCCCAGCTTGGACCTTTTAGTATCATCGCCCAAGATGACGACAGATTTCTCATATTGTTGCCCGAGTCGTCAAAGGCTGACGTCCCAAGTCTGATAGCTCAAGTTCGCGCCCAGGTAAAAGGGTCTTTAGATTTAGATCTGCGTGTGGGGACTGCTACTCTGCCTGAGGTCGAGACATTTCAGGGATTGGTCGAGGCAGCCTACGCTGCGATGAAAGATACTGCACTGCAACCGGAAGAAGCATCGGCGACCAGCGCAGCTTCGGTTCAAAAACGGGCTACTTCTCAGTAGGGAATGAGTAGGGAGGAAGACCATTTATGGAGTTCGTTGTTGTTCATCGTCCTCGAGTTTTCTTACGGAAGAAAGGCTACCAGATTTCCAAGCGATTGCTGGATTTGATGATCAGTCTGCTGGCCCTCCCTTTCGCATTATCTACTATGCTTGTTTGTGCTGTGGCAATCGCCGTGGACTCCCCAGGTCCTGTTCTATTTGTGCAACACCGCATCGGAAAGGGAGGACGGCACTTCAAGTTGTACAAGTTCCGCACGATGTACCACAACTGCGATACCACCGGGCATCGCGCATTTATGAAGGCATTTGTCCACGGACAAGTGCATGAGAAGGCAGCCGGCGACGGAGTCTACAAACCCTTTAGCGAGCAACATCTGACACGAGTAGGTCGTATGCTGCGCAGAACGAGCCTTGACGAACTGCCGCAGCTTATCAATGTGTTCAAGGGAGAAATGAGCCTGGTTGGCCCTCGCCCCAACGTTCCTTGGGAGGTTGAGGAGTACCGGGGTTGGCATAAGGAACGCTTGGAGGTTCTGCCAGGTATCACCGGCTTGGCTCAGATCAACGGACGTAGCAGCAATACCTTCGATAAGATTGTCCGATACGACATTGAATATATTGAAAATCGAAGCCTGAAATTGGACTTGCGGATCCTGTGGCGGACTGTAACTTCGGTGCTGGGAGGCAAAGGGGCACACTGAGTTTGGCGGCACCGCAGATCGCATTCTGATGTGTCAGTTTTCAAGGCTAGGCGTGCAAATAGGGGCGACCCGTCGCCCCTATTCTCATATCCAAGACCTAATCGGTTGCGCATTCAAGCGTCGCTCGGCTTGCGCTTGTCTCTGTCCTGACGTACAATCCGTGACGTAGAAGCCACTATGCGCATGTTCACAGCACCAGTGTGTACAATGGCTTTCGATAGTCTGACCACGACGGATGGAGGAAATGAGGAGATGACGCAAGTCCTGCGTACCCGATACTGGATAATCGGGTTGCTTTTCTTGGTGATGGTGGCCTTGACGATCTCTGGCTGCGGCTCTCGCGCCGACCAGAGCGCAGCCGCTCCGATAGGCCCCACGCCCACGCCAGAACGTGAGATAGTGTCCTTTGCCACCTCCGCGCCGGCGACTCCCGCAGCGCTCCCGGCGCAGGAGACTCCTACTCCTATGCCGATTCCCCCTACCGAAACCCCGGTTCCCCCAACGGCGACACCCACTCCTACGCAGGCTCCGACGCTACCCCCGCGGCCCGAGAACGAGAACCCGCTCACTGGCTTGCAGGTGGATGACCCAGCTGTGTTGCAGCGCCGACCCGTACATGTCCGTGTGGGAAACGACCCCGGCGCGCGTCCCCAGGTGGGTCTCAGCGAAGCCGATTTGGTGTATGAAGAGATCGTTGAATGGTGGGTCACCCGTTTTACGGGAGTCTACCTGAGTCGTGCCCCAGAAATGGTGGCTCCTATCCGTAGTGCACGTCTTATAAACACGCAGCTTACACAGCAATACGACGCAGCCCTGGTCAATTCGGGTGGCTCGGATGGCGTGCGCTGGGAGCTATCGCAACTCCCTATCGTCAACCTCGATGAGTATTTTTGGCCACAGCCCTATTTCTATCGCGAAAATCAGGGCTGGCAGACTCGGCTGGCGGTGAGTGTTGTCGGCGCCCAACAGTTGATGGAGCGTGAGGAAATGATGGCCGCCGTGGCGTTGCGTGGTTTTACCTTCTCCGATGAGCCTGGGGGCGGGGACCCCGCCACGACCATCTCGATCCCTTATCCCAAGCGTACCAGCCAGACTGAGTGGCGCTACGACCCAGACACTGGTCGCTATTTGCGATGGGTCAGTGGTGAGCCGCTGGTTGATTTCGCGAGTAACCAACAGATCTCTGCTGCAAATGTGATAGTCTACTATGCCGATCATCTGCCGACAGAGATCGTTGAAGACAGTAATGGTGCAACCTCGATTCGCATTATTGTCAATGGGGAGGGTCGAGCGCAGATCATACGCGATGGCGTTGTCATCGAGGGCTTGTGGCGTACTGATGGCACGCAGACGCCGGAGTTTGTCTTCCCCAAGGGTGAGCCTATCCCTCTCAAGCGGGGCAATTCGTGGGTTGAGGTCGTCCCTTCCGACTATGAGGTGCTGGTGGAGTAGGAGGTGGATGATCCCGGGTATTCGCCGCCCACGTAGTATGGCATCCTTCGAGGCACTTGTTGCCGAGGCCCTTGACGGCCTACCACCCGATATCCAGGAGAAGCTGGAGAATGTTGAGGTAGTCGTTGAATGGCGCCCTTCGCCGGGGCAGCTGCGGCGCCTGGGTCTGAGGCCGGGGCATAGCTTGTTTGGCCTGTATGAAGGTATTCCTCTCACAAGGCGGACCTCTGGCTATAACATGGTTCTGCCGGACAAGATCACCATTTTCCGCCAACCCATTGAAGCTCATTACCGCTCCGAACACCAGATTATGCAGGCAGTGCAGCGTACTGTGCTCCACGAGTTGGCACATCACTTCGGCATATCTGACGAACGCCTGCGTGACTTGGGAGCCTATTAAGCCGTTGAGCACGTGGATCCATCAACTCGCGAACAGACAGCAAGCTCGTGACTCTCGCTTTCCGATGAAGAACATTCTAATACATGGGATGGTCTTCGTCTGTTTGTTGGGGCTGATTGGGTGTGTGGCACGCCCTTCAACAATGCCTCATTTGGGCGGAACCCAACCAATAGTGAAAATTGGCCTGGCAGCTCCCTTTGAGGGGCTTGATCGGCCCTTGGGTTACGATGCATTGGCTGGTGTGAAGCTGGCGTTGTCTGAGCGTAATGCGACTGGTGGTGTTGGCGGTTACGTGGTCGAACTGGTTGCCCTGAATGACTTTGGGGAGCCAGATGAGGCGCGCTTACAGGCCAGAGAGTTTGCTGCTGACCCGGCCGTGCTAGGGGTGATCACCGGTTGGACAAGCGAGACGATGCGAGCCTCCGTGGCTGTTTACCAGCAGGTTGGCCTGGCTGTCGCAGTGCCATGGAGTGTGCTACCCGAATTGGCGGACCGAGGATCTGGGGTAGTATCTGCGACCTACCCCCGTCGTCTTGTGGTGGTGGGGGATGGACCATCCGCCACCCTCTATGAGGAGTCGGCGGATGAGTTGGGGCTCAATGTATACTTACTACCCCCGCCCGATGTTCTGGACAGCGAAATCACTCAAGAATGGGTAAATCATCTTGTGTGGGGTCAGCCCGATGCGTTGATCCTGGCCATGGACGGCGCTCGGACGGGCGAAACCATACTGACTTTGGCTGAAGAAGACTGGAGTGGGACAACTCTCGGTGGAGTGGAGTCAGGTAGCATTCACCTAGTGAACGTGGCGGGCAGTCTGGCTGCTGGACTGACTTTTGTCAGTCCGGCGCCGGCAGGACAAGACGTGGCACAACCCCAGGGGAATTTGACCCCGGACATGGAAGGACTCGGACCACGTGCGGTACTGGCGTATGATGCTACTCACGTCTTGCTGGATGCGATAGAGCTTGCAATTCAAGAGGATGGCTACCCAAGTCGGCAGGGCGTTAAAACCACTCTTCCCAAAGTTCAGCGACGCGGTTTGACGGGTGACATCGTCTTTGATGCGGCCGGGCGTCGTGTAGATGCGCCTGTTTGGCTCTATAACATCGTGGATAAAAGCTATCCAGGCCGGGTGCTGGTATCGCCCCAGGCCGACAATGGTGAGTAGGCTTCTTCCTGGCTCTTCATGGAGGTCTCATCTTGCGGATCTTGATGGTCACCTGGGAATACCCGCCCAATGTCACAGGGGGTCTCAGTGCTCATATGGTTGGGCTGGCCCCGGCCCTGGTGCGCGCCGGGGTAGAAGTTCATCTGGTTACGCCCCAGCCGGCTAGCTCGTCTTCCTATATGCCTGAAAGGCTGAATGATCCCGCTCATGGGGTCGTGGAAGAGGGGGTAGTGATCTACCGTGTGCCTCTGGTTGAGAATTGCGGCAGTGTATATGACCAAGCGCGCGAGACCAATTGGGTGATTCAAGACCAAGGCCAGGCTCTGTTAGCCAGTGACCATCATTTCGACCTTATCCACGCGCACGACTGGCTGGTGGTCTTTGCTGCCCAAGCGCTGAAGCATCAGTTCCGTCTTCCCTTGATTGCTACCATCCACGCCACTGAACGAGGCCGCGCTCGAGGAGGGGCCCTTCACACCGACCTTCAGCGCAACATCCACGGCGCGGAGTGGTGGATGGCTTACGAGGCATGGCGGGTGATTACTTGTAGCCATCATATGGCTTCGGAAGTCCAGGCCTTCTTCCACGTGCCATCCGAGAAGATTGATATCGTTCCGAACGGAATCAGCCCCTACCGAAATGGTCATTGGACTGAAGGGGACCTCGTGGACTGCCAAGCTCGTTATGGGGTCTCGGATCAACAGGTTGTTTTTGCCATCGGCAGACTGGTCCATGAGAAGGGTTTTCACCTGTTGATCGAGGCGATTCCGCGAATTCTTTCGGAATTTCCCGACACACAATTCGTTATCGCTGGAAGAGGACCTGAGGCTCCAAGCCTGATGCAGCAGGCCAGGAGGCTGGGGGTCGCCAACAATGTTCACTTTCCTGGCTTCATCAGCGATGAGGAACGCGACTGCCTGTATCACGTTGCAGCCTGTGCCGTGTTTCCCAGTCTTTATGAACCGTTTGGCATCGTGGCTCTCGAGGCAATGTCAGCTGGTTGCCCTGTGGTCGTGTCTGGGGTTGGGGGCCTGCGCGAGGTCGTGCGCCACGGCAAGACTGGCATTAATGTTTACCCCGGCGACGTGCGGTCGGTGGCCTGGGGCCTGTTGAGCATTCTGCGTGACCCGGCACTGGCAGCCGCTCGTGCCCAGGAAGCCCAGTCGATGGTACGCCGTGAATTCAATTGGGACACGATTGCTTCCCGGACGCTCGCTGTATATCAACAAGTTCTTGACGAACGCAGCCGAATCGAGTGGTAGGGGCTTGACAGATTCTGTTATTTCTGGTACAATGTGATTGTAATTGTAGTCACAAACTTCTGTGAGTGTCCCCTTTTCAGTCGGCGTGGCCGGGTGTCCACTCAAGTCCTCGTTCCAGGGCAGAAGTCATTCTTGTTCATTGCAGCTCAATAATCGAATGCGTTGCAGTCTGCTCACTCAGCCCTGTCGCTGTATGAGTCAGATCAGCTTTCTACTTTCATCGCTGGTGAGATTTCATCATACTCCAATGTGCGCTCACTGATCTGACTCAACAAAAACAAAGCCCGGAGGGTCTACCTCCGGGCTTCTTGCGTAGCGCTTGATGAGGCTTTCCACGCGGTACGCTGTAGGCACCCCTATGCTGTGATGATTGCATCAAAGGGACATTCTGACAGGCATATTCTGCAACCATGACAGCGGTGCACATCTATGAAGGGCGGCTCGTCATAGTCAATGCGGACAATAGCTTTGGTCCTACATACCTGCTGT
>WOR8_10008502_pt1 | contig 10268 bp, 12 predicted proteins | sample DeeMarSeWOR38_10_FD_19890 | JGI IMG/M metagenome (IMG submission 19890)
TTTATGATATGAGTTTTATCATTCTGAAAAGTACTACTGAAGTGACATATTCCCACTAAGTGGTGTTCGAGTCAGGTCCCCTTAGGGGCACACGCTCAAGAAGACCGTTCTACGGATGATGTGGAACGGTTTTTGTCATCAATACGGTTCGAAAATCGGGGAAAGATGGAGGAATTGGAACTGGATTATGGATTCTGGTTGCAATAAGGAGTTCGAATCCTCTTTGATGGTAACAAAAAAATTGGGGCGAGTTCTTCCAGGATCACAAACTCCAATAGAACCGCTTAACATGCCTGAGCGGTTCTTTTCTATGTTGCGCTTTGAAAACAGGGGAAAATTGGATGTCTTGTGGCTTGAAATCGATGAAAATCCCTAATTTCAAACAATATGCGGTTCGAGTCCGGTTTCTAGGTATCAAGATTTTTCCATTCCGGAGCCATAGCTTGCGATTTCGAATCTCTGTGTTGTAGTTTCAAAAATGGTCCTACCAGGTATTTTGTTACCTTGATCAATCCTGCAATTTCAATCTACTTGAGATCCGGTATCATGGGCCAGCCATATTCGATAGCAATGCTAAGCCATATCTCCACTCGAATTGCAGTGCCATTCGCAGTATTGGTCATAATAACAACACCTTGCCCCGTTTCTGGATAAGCAATCAGTGTGACATTGCTCCCCCAAGGGCATCCACCAGTGTGCTGGATTCTCATTACTCCATAATCATCACCCAGCGCCATCCCTAATCCATAGGCCTTTTCCATTGGATTTCCCAGAATCTTGGCCTGGGGGGAGAGCATCTCCTTTGCCATATCCTGGGAAAGTATGGTCGATGATTCACCATTGTACGCGGACATCAGCTCGATCGTGAAACGCGCCAAGTCGGAGGGAGTTGTCCATAATCCACCTGCAGCCAGGATTGGATAATGGCGCCGCTTCCCTGCTACGGGTTCACCAGAACCACCGTGTTCAGTAGTCGCTTTTTCCCTTAGTTCAAGAGGTAACGGCTGTTCATAAGTACTGAAGTTCATTTTCAGTGGATCCAGTACCACATTCTGCATGAAAGCCGCGAACGGCTCATTAGTGACATCCTCAACCAGCTGCTGCACGATATTGTAGGCGAGGTTGTTGTAACTGTATGTTCCACCAGGAACAGTCTTAACATAGGTGGCTTCCGATATACCCGTTAGCGGATCCGCCTCAAGCATTTGCTTAACAGTCGCCTCGGGCGCCGTTCCCTCGGTGGCGTAACAACACTCCCAGCCCCCACTTTGGAAGCCGTCGTTCAGACCCGAAGTGTGGCTCAACAAACGGCGGAGAGTCACAGCTTTTCGTTCACATTCTCGTCCAAATCCAGCAGACCGGCCTCCACCAGGGTCAATACCCCAACAGCAGAGACGGGCTTTGCAACCGAGCAGGCATGAAAGAGGGTCTCAGTTGTGACCGGCTGGTTCTTGCCGGCTTCCATCACCCCGTAGCCCTTCGACCATTCAATCTGGTTATCATTGATGACTGCGACACTGACGCCCTGCACATTGTAATATTCCATGCGCTCAGATATGCTAGAATGTTCCTCCCAGTCGAATTGACCGTCTTCGCTGAAAGGGATCAGCCCATTCTCGACGCTTTGTTTCCGTTCCTCAATATCTAAAGCAGATGCGCTGGTTTTTTTTGTCGCAGCAGGGTATGGTGTGGCAGTGGGAATGGCTGGTGTTGATGTTGACGAGTCAGGCAGCTGGCCACAGCCGGTCGCAAGACAGATCAGCAGGACTGTCCAAAAAAGTCTTTTCTTTAAAATTCTCATTTCCATCTCACCATGACCACATCAGATAGCTGCCTCGAATAGCGAGTCAACTCTTAGGGTGCACAACTGGTTCGCGTCCTACTCCTGACAATACGAACTAGGACCAGTAAATAGATAAGATTATCCATTCTTCTCTGGGTATTTTCAAGACGCAACCACTTTCCTCCACAAATTATCTAACTATTCTGTTATTATTTTTGTCTTATTATAGCAAGTATGGGCGGAGAGGAGGGGTAATTTTCGGTGTAAGCCTTCGTTTAGTAGGCAGAATATTGCGTGAGTCTTTCCGTTTGGAACGGGATGCCACGAAGGTCGCCGTGATCGTCATCATCATCGCCGTCTTCCATGACCTGACTGTGGCCATTTTGGGCGGAGTCATATAATCCTTGTTACTGTTAACCTTAATGGCCGCGACCAAAATCAAAGCAGCGCAACCGGAAAGGTTTTTCCAACCTACCGGTTGCGCCTTTTCTGATGTAACAATATCCATCTACGTAATTTTCTGCAAGTTCATCGACTCAGCGGTTCTTACGCACCGTGGGTAGGGCACCCACCCTCTCCGCAGAGCGTAAAATTTTGGACGAAATCTATCGGATTTCCCCCGAGCCATACCGGCTCTCGATCTGTTGATAATCGGATGTGAAGGAACGAAGTTTTACGCTAAGCGTGGCTCCCACGCCAGAAATCGCTCAGTTGCCGCTGGGCGATCTCGCTTTTAATGTGCATACCCTTCATTGTATGTACTCCTCGGCACTTGTCAAGGTATTGTGGGACACCGGGAGGGCGATTTTGACAATGGTACGCATGTGTCCGTTATCTGCCTCTATATCACAGTTGTCCTATCCATTACCTAGCATTTTATGTTGAATTCACTCTTATTATGCGCAGGATCAATGTACTATAGATGGTGAGGTTGACTGGCAGGTTATCGTGTAGAATCTGGTTTAGATTGAGTTGATTACCAATTTACCCATTGGTTATGTACGGATAGAGATGGGCCTCACGAATTTTCCTATACAGTTGACGAGTTTCATCGGGCGCGAGCGGGAGATCACTGACATCAAGCGCTTATTATTCAGCTCGCACCTTGTCACATTAACCGGCGCGGGAGGAAGTGGCAAGACGCGGCTGGCGATCCAAATTGCCAATACGGTGAGCGAAACCTTTGCGGATGGCGCGTGGCTGGTAGACCTGGTGCCACTGCGCGAGCCAGCCTTCGTCCCGCAGATTGTTGCCCAGGTGTTTGACCTGCATCTATCTACAGGCCAGTCCCTGTTGGAGACACTGGTGAATTTTATAAGATCCAAGCAGCTGCTGCTCATACTGGATAACTGCGAGCACCTGAGCGCTGCTTGCGGGCAGCTTGCCCAGGATTTGCTAACTCAGGCTCCCGAGCTGCGTATTCTGGCGACCAGCCGGGAACCCCTGGCGATTGCCGGCGAAACGATTTATCCTGTCTCCGGACTCGCATGGCCTGCGGTCCCTGCGAAGCGGGAAGAAAACCTGCAAGACTTGATGCAGTTTGACGCTGTTCGCCTGTTTGTTGAGCGGGCGCGTGCCATTGCGCCGGATTTCAAACTCACCCCCGAAAATGCCTGGTCAACCGTCGAGACCTGCCGGCGGCTGGATGGTTTGCCGCTGGCACTGGAATTAGCCAGCGCCCGAGTCAATGTATTGACCGTCCAGGAAATTGCCCACCGTCTGGATGACCGTTTTGACCTGCTGATCTCCGCTCAGCACAAAGGGACCGAGCTACGCCACTCCACCCTGCGGGCGGCAATCGATTGGAGTTACGCTCTGCTTACTGCGGAAGAGCAGGCTATGCTGTGCCGCCTGGCTGTGTTCGAGGCCGGATGCACACTGGACACAGCCGAAAGCGTCTGCAGCGGGGAGGATATCGCTGCGCAGGATATTCTGGGCCTGATCTCCTCACTGGTCAGCAAATCCCTGGTGGTCGCTGAAACGGTTGGGCGCACCCAAGCGCGTTATCGCCTGCTCGAAACCATCCGCGAATATGCGCTCGAGAGACTGAAAGAGGCGGGAGAAAAAGCGCGGCTGCGCGACCGCCACCTAGACCTGTTCCTTGCCAGAGCCGAAGAAGCCGCGCCGAAACTTAATGACGCCTACCAGCAGCTCTGGCTGAACTGGCTGGAAGGCGAGCATGACAACCTACGTGCCGCCCTGGCTTGGTCGCTGGAAAGTGACCGTACCGAGGAGGGACTGCGCATCGCCACCGCGCTCGTCCGATATTGGGAGATCCGAGGTTATGTACTAGAAGGCCTGGTATGGTTCGAGCGCTTGCTTGCCCAGGCGGACGAGAGAATTTCTCTGGTTGTCCACGCGAATGCCCTAGCCTATGCGAGCTTCCTGGCAATGTTTCTCGGCAACGCTTCGACCACCATGGTCTATGGGCGGAAAGCCGTTGCCTTGGCCGAAGCAGCAGGCGATGAAGGCAGCGGTGTCCTCACCATCGCATTAGCCGGTTTAGCTTCGGGGGCAAGAGTTGCGGGTGATTATCAAACTGCATTCACCCTAGAAGAGCGGGTTATTCAACTGTTACGTGAATCGCCTGGGCAACCGTTTTTCTTAGGCATGGCCTTACTTGCCCATGGCGGCGTAGCGATTGAGTTGGGTGACTATGATACAGCCCGTGTATCGCTGGACGAGAGCCTGGCGCTTGCCCAAGAGGCGGGCGATTCCTTTCGGGTCGCCCATGCCCTGAATTCTATCGGTGATCTGGCGCGCTGCGAGCAAAAATACGAAGATGCCCAAAGCGCGTATGAGAACAGCATAGCGCTTCTGCGCGAGGTTGGCGCTCAACGCGATCTGGCCTCTGTTCTGTATAATCTGGGGCACGCCTGCTTGCACTTGGGAGATATCGAGCGCGCTCACATCCTGTTCCGTGAGAGTATGGCAGCCCACCAGGCGCTGCAAAATGTGGCAGGTATGGCAGAATGCTTGATAGGCTTTGCCGCAATCGCACTCCTGCGGGGATTGCCAGCCGTTAGCGCACGATTGCTGGGCGCATCGGTTGCCAGTGGTGGGCAACGTACCGCAGCCACATCGGTGTGGCAAGCTACCCGGATGGAGTATGAGCACTATCTTGATCTGGCTCGTGTCAGGCTCACGGAAGAAGAATTCCAGTCAGCGCAGAAAGTTGGGAAAGCTATGTCTCTGGAGCAGGCCGTGGACTACGCTCAGAATCTCCCGCTCAAACCGGAAATTACACCGGCGTCCCGGGAAATGCCGGACGGCCTGACCGGGCGTGAGCGCGAAGTCGCCGCGCTGATCGGGCAGGGCAAGACGAACGGCGAGATTGCAAACGAACTGGTGTTAAGCAAGCGTACAGTTGAATCGCATGTCAGTAAAATCTTATCCAAGTTGGGATTGACCAGCCGCGGACAGATCATGCGCTGGGCAATCGATCATGGATTGACCCAAACCCCTGAATAACCCGCAAGCCATATCTCAGCCAAGCAGCGGCCATGCCTAGAGGTGTGGCTGCTTTATTTTAATTACTTCTGGATCTGGTCAGGGATTGTGACAAACCTTTCTCCACGGTTCAGCACTTGCTTCAAAGACCAGTGTGCACCTCCGTGTATACACTGATGACAATGTATATCTTATATATCATAATAAGGCTGTCGTAAGAAATAGATTATTACAAATATGTTCACAAGGAGAGATAAAAATGTCAGCAAGAACTTTGCCCGTCCCTAATATCCGATTCAAGATTGGATCAATCACTTTGCTCGTAGCGGCTGCCTTGATGGCTTTGATGCATTTCAGCCTTATATTCTTTCTGGATGAGCCCGTTCTGTTTACCGGCTTTGCAGTTTTCAACATTTATGCGTTGATTGTCATCTGGATTCCTTTTCGACGGGGAGAAAAATGGGCCTGGATGACAACCTGGCTGCTGCCGGTCGGATTGGCCCTCCCCGCCGCCCTGGACCCAGACATCATGATTTTCTATTTTGCGGTCGCTGCCGTCTGTGTATTAGGCCTGGTACTTTCGATGCAGACATTTTTCTCAAAGAAATAGCCATCCTAGCAACAAGGAATAGTTTCTTCAACTGCACCAGCCCAGTAACAAATAACAATAAGGCCAACACGATGCCAATGAACCGAACAGAATCGCTCATCCGCCAAATTTTTGAGGAGGCTTTCAACCAGGGCGACCTGGCTGTTGTGGACGAAGTGCTAACTACCGACCATATCGCACATATCGCCTTCGGCGGAGCTCCGCAAGGCCCAAAGGGGCTGAAATGGCTGATCGCCGTGTTCCGCGCCGCCTTCCCCGATCTGCATTGTATCGTCGAGGATGAAATTTGGGATGGCGATCAGTTTGCGGCGCACTGGACGCTACGCGGTACGCACAAGGGATCCTTTTTGGGCAACCCGCCCACCGGCAGACCGGTAGAAGTACAGGGCATCATCTTCGCCCACACCAAGAACGGCCGGATCGTCGAAGATTGGACCTTGGTGGATCATATGGGCATCCTACAACAGTTGGGAATCGTCCCACCGCCGTCAAGATATTAAGTAAAATGAAATATAAGGAGACACTCTGATGAAAATTCTTTTCGCTACCATGCCATTCGATGGCCACTTCAACCCCCTCACAGGCATCGCGATGCACCTCAAAACTGCTGGTCATGATGTTCGCTGGTACGCCGGACCGAGCTACGCCGCGAAACTGGAACGTCTCGGCATCCCACACTTCCCCTTCCAGCGTGCTATCGAGATCAACCAGGACAATATCGGTGAGCTGTTTCCAGAACGCGCCAAGCTGCGCGGCCCGGCTCTCATCCGCTTCGAGACCACGCACATCTTTGTCGATAATGCCGGGAACTTCTTCGAGGATGTGCGCGATATCGACGCGTCGTTCCCCTTCGACACGCTCTTCTGCGACGCTGCCTTTTACGCGATGAAGCTCATCAAGGAGAAGCTGGGCAAACGGGTTTATGCGTTTGGAGTGGCGCCTTCGTTGGAAACCTCGAAGGATGTTCCTCCAAACTTCGTCGGTCTGAAGCCAGCCAAGAACGCGCTCGGCAGGCTCGTTCACCAGGGTATGCGGGCGATGATGGAGCGGATGGTGATGAGTGAAGGCAAGGGCGTGTACAACATTGTGCTGGCTACCTATGGACTGGTGCCCATCGAGGGCTCACTGTTCGATGTCTCTTATCGCAGTCCTGATGTCCTTTTCCAGAGCGGCGTGCCGGGCTTCGCCTATCCGCGGCGAGATCCTAACCCGAATGTTAAGTTCGTCGGCCCGATGCTACCGTACAAAACGGCAATGATGAGCACCTTCTCCCAACCGGAGAAGCTTGGCAAGTACGAGCCGGTGATCCTCATTTCGCAGGGCACCGTTGACAACAAAGATCCACACAAGTTGATTGTGCCGGCACTGGAGGCTCTCAAGGATTCCGGCGCCTTGCTGGTAGTTGCTACAGGTTACTCCAAGACCGATGACCTGCGGAATCTCTATCCGCAGGACAATATCATCATCGAGGATTTCGTCGACTTCGACTTCATCCTCGAACACACAGACCTGTTCATTTGCAATGGCGGCTATGGGAGTGTTCTACAGAGCCTCAGCAAAGGAGTCCCGCTATTGACGGCCGGAATCCGGGAAGGCAAGAACGATGTCAACGCGCATGTGGATTACTTTGGAGTTGGTATCGACCTACGCACCGAAAACCCTAAGGCGGTTGAGATCCAGCGCTCAGCGGAGAGGATTCTGGGCGAGCCCCACTGGAAGCAGAATGTGGCGCGATTGCGTGATGAGTTCAGCGGCTATCACCAGAATGAGCTGATCGAGGCGTATCTCTCCAATGGTAAGACTCACGCATGATGAAAAATATCGAACCTTTCTACCTTAACGCCTGGAAGATATTGCTTATTATTAACCTGATCATCGTATTCTTCTGAGCAGGCGATATGGTGGGAGGCGCGTCGGACCTCCAGAACGGCGAAACGGTTTGTTGCACGGCACACAGGGGACTGTTTATGGGTAACCCGCCCACCGACAGGCAGGTCGAAGTGCAGGGGATGATTTTTGGCCGTGTCTCAAACGGACGGATTGTCGAAGACTGGACCCTGATGACCAGATAGGCATCCTGCAACAGCTTGGACTGGTGCCACCAGCAAGGTGAAAAGGAAATAAAAATGGACAGTTCCGACACAAAACGCACATCAATCTTTACCAAACGGGTTTCTTTTGGCGCTATCGCCCTAATTCTGGCAGGTTTAACGCTGCTTCCACAAGGGATAATGACTGCCAACGTGCCAACTGCCCCGGAACAAAATTTAGAGTTTGCCGCTGGAGCCAATTCATTGAGCTATCGGTTTAGCCTGGCGCTTGTGGGAATATCGATGGCGCTCTTCATTCTAGGTATTTTCGCTCTTTACGCGCATCTCTCGCAGACGAGACAGGAAAAAGTGGCATTTGCAGGGTTGCTTGTAACGGTTGGTTTCCTCGCTCTGTTTCTACCAATCATTGGCTTTGCCGCCTTTGTTGTCCCAGCGATCGGCGCTCTTGTTGAACAAGGACATATGGAGATGATTGCTGTGATGGATGCAACCTTCAAGGAGCCTTTCTTACCGATCCAATTCTTTGCCGGCATCCTATGGAATATCGGCAACATACTATTGGGGATCGCCATTTGGCGTTCCGGGACCCTGTGGAGATGGGGTGGGCTTCTCTTTATTATTTATGGCGTGATCGGAATCCCCTCATATTTGGATGTAAAGGCGTTTCAAATCATTTCGCCAATTGTAGGCGGTTTGGCACAGATCGCAGTTGGGATTTCTGTGTGGCGCTTTGGCCGCGGCTCCAGGGAATGATGATATGTGAAAAAAGTTTTTTTATGTGGGTTTTCCTGTATGGGAGTATTGACTGGTTTGGGGAAATTTTAATTAATAGTGGAGATATTCTAAGTTTGATATTACTGGAATATTGATTCTTGTTGTGCTCATCACCTTATTCGGCTTCCAGGCTACCCGCGCCTGGAAATTAATAAACGCCTTCTTGAAATGGGTCGGCGTGTTCACCACCGGGCTGCTGACGCTGGACTGTAGCCTTGTTGGTCCTGGCGCTGATCGGCTTTTCCAAGTTGAATGCGCGCTACAATAACCCAGTTGCCGAAATCCAGGTGGCAGGGTCCCCGGCGCCAACCGCCCGCGGCGGGCAATTGGCCAACATGTGCATCAGTCGCCACGCGGAAGTTGACGAACTGCCACTCTCGGGATCAGACTTCGCGACGAAGTTTGATTTCCCGCCCATGGGAACGCTCTACGCTCCCAATCTCACGCCCTCGGGGAATATCCAGGACTGGACCGATGGGGAAGTGATCCGTGCCATCCAGGAAGGAGTGCACGAGAGTGGCCGCACTGGAGCCATCTTGAAAGTGAGAGATACTGGCTTGGGGCAATAATTGATTTAAGGTAAACCTGCAAGCGAAGTTTGAAAATAAAACCAGCACCGGTTCGGCGTGCCAGGTGCTGGTTCGGGTGTTATTTCCGCAGTCGGAAGGGAACCCACATTCTCTGTTGTTCTACTCAGGAAAGTAGTACCGTAAGCCCCTTATATTAAATTATCCAGATACCGCCATAGGTCGGACCTCGACCTCCAGCCTATTGCCTAGGGCATCGGCAGCCACATCTAAATCATAATCATTCTGTAAACCCATCCAAAATTGGGGTGATGTGCCGAAGTAGCGCGCCAACCGTAAGGCGGTATCGGCGGTGATGCGCCGCTTACCGAGCACGATCTCGTTGATGCGCCGGGCATGTACGCCAATCTCCAACGATAACCGGTTCTGGCTCAAACCCATTGGCTTGAGGAATTCTTCTAAAAGTACTTCCCCAGGATGTACAGGATTTAACTTCTCATTCATCATACTTGCTCCTAATGATAATCCACGATCTCTACGTTATAGGCATCACCATCGATCCATTCAAAGCATATCCGCCATTGATCGTTGATCCGAATGCTGTACTGCCCTGCCCGGTCACCGCTGAGCTTCTCCAACCGGTTGGCTGGAGGAACGCGGAGATCGTTCAGTGTGAAGGCATTGTTAAGCATACGTAGCTTGCGGTAACTGACCTGTTGGATATCTTGGGGTAGCTTGGTCGAGCGCAAGCGTTCGAAGATGCGGGCGGTTTCCTTACTCTTGAAGGATTTAATCATGTCTTTTAGCGAATTATATAACGTATCTCGCTAAGCGTCAAGCGCTATAAACGCTTTTCAGGTATGGGCAGGGATGTGAGATTTTCAAAAAGCCTGTACCCATCCATAATATTGGATAGATACAGGCTTGCATTCATGAGTTTACCCACCGTGGAGTGGGGACCCACCCTCTCCGCAGGTCGGAAGATCCTCGTAGCAGCGAAAGCTGCACATTATCGCCAGCCTCAATCGTTTGGTGATGTGGTCTTAACCGACCGAGGGCTTACGACAGAGATC
>WOR8_10007697_pt1 | contig 10267 bp, 6 predicted proteins | sample DeeMarSeWOR38_10_FD_19890 | JGI IMG/M metagenome (IMG submission 19890)
CGTCAGAGATTATTTGCGCAACGGGCCAGTGGTTCCACCATGGAAAATGAGAGTACTGTGGTCTGACTTCTAAATTAAATACTTCAAATCCTCCACCTTCGCGAAAAATCATATAGGGCTTGTACTCAGATTTGAAATTGGTGACTTGAATGACAGCATCATCCAGATCGAAGACAGGGTAGCCATGTTCCCAGGAATAAGATCTGCTTTCACCCTTCATGTTCACCAATACGCAGGCTTCCAATTCCACATTGTCCTCCGGACGCGTCCCAGGTTCATTTAAAAATATGGTTTCCTGCCACCCGCCTCTTCCCGGTAATACTTTTCTAACTGTGACACCATCGGGATAGATATAATAATATTCATTGCCCCATTCCCCAAAACCTGTTTCATTGGGCAAGTCAAGCTGCCTGAATTTAACATCCATTTGAAGGTATCTCCAGTTAACCAGTACCCTGGCGTCATTGTTCTCTATAATGGCAACACGAGAACTCCGGCATTGAACATCGCTCATGTGTTCCACACAACCTGTCGGCATATTTTCCCTGGAGCCCTCCCCTAAGAACCAGTTGCTTCCTGTTTCCCTGCTTTGATCTGCCATCCACTTCCCGTTTTCTGAAACCTGGCAGGCTGAATACCGGGTACCCCTCCAAAACATCACTTTTGTCGGGAGTTCATCAAACTGAACCACCACATCCATGTAATCCCCAACTGGCCAGATTGCATCCCATTCGGGGTAAAACTTCAAGCGCGTGTAGTTCGCGCCAAATCTTCCCGAGGATTTTACAGTTGGGAATTTTCTTGATTCAAAAGGCGGTTCGTGTTTTGGTTCGAGTGCTTGATATTGTTTAACTACTTCCTCTTCTGAAAGCGCTTTCTTGTGGACGATCAATTCATCGATAATGCCATCAAAGGTGTAGTCGGATGGGTAGGTTGCCCAATCGCGTATCGGATCAGTGGGTGGCAGATCAACACTGTTCTTACCGATTGAAAATCCTTCATCCATGTTGCTGTAGGCAATCCCATATTCAAACGAGAAGTCTTTGTAGATATTTGCCAATTCACCATTGATATAAACAGCCATGCCATTTTCAGGGCTGTAAGTGCCAACGACATGGTACCATTTCCGGGTGTCAAGACCCAATTTTGTCTGAGGATCAAGCTTTGAATTGCACTCATGCCATACCGAGGTTGCATCAGACATATGAAAGCCCACACGACCCCTGGAATCTATGCCGAAATAAAATCCGGTGATCTTATATTTCCCGATGGTTAAGATCGGAGCCCAGTTCCATGGATAGGCACCAATTGCAATCCAGGCTTCGATGCTTATTTCCTCCGGCATTGGATCCGTTTCATATCCTTCTTCATCAAATACTTCTGGTAATTCCGGCCATCCATTGATATAAGACGAAAATCCATCAAATTTCATTGCTGAGCCCTTCACACCGTCAACATATTCAGCCAGACCGTGTAGTTCAAAATTGCTTGAGCTGACAATTTCTCTTGTATAAACACGGGGAGCATTTTCCCCTTCTTCTGACAGGTCAACATTCAGGTTGGGAATTTCTTTTTTGTCATCAAAATCCCAGTGCAGGAAATAATCATTTTGACTGAAAGAATAAGAATTACATGTGATCAGAATTGCTAGAATAAGATCAAACTTTTTCATAAATACTGCTATTTATTCTGACTAATCGTATCCGGGCTTATTCTCAGAAATCCATAATTGTTTGGCCGGGGCGGCGATTCAGATTCGGTATCGGTAAACACAATATAACCAGCAGCAGTTTCTTTCACACAGAATCCCACATCCCACTTATTCCGGGTTCCAATTTCCCGCATCCATTGTTGGGTCCCCTGTTCATCAACTTTTACAACCAAAATGTTTGTTACATCTTCCACACTCTCCCGGGTCTCACCAATGCCTATTAATCCGAGATCACTGGTTTGCCAGCCCTCCCGGACATATTCTTCAAGGTCAGCTCCAGATCCTTTATACCACATAATATCAGGTGAATGTGCACTGTGTTGCACCATACAGCCATTGCATAGGAAGAATATAACCATCGTTTGAAGAGATGCGTCCATGCCTATATTTTTCACAGATGATTACTATTTCAGGGCCATCGAAGCTTATAAACTAAATTAGGAAGAATGCTAATAATCGAAGGTTGATTAAAATTCAAATGGGTTCGTTTATTAGCCAAAATCGCCTGTAATAGAAATTGTGACCACAAGTTGGGGATAGATCCGTAAGACACTGTTTGCAATTACTGAATAAGGTTTAGCCGCGTTGTCCGGTCCACTTAACAGTGGAAAGGCCGTAATAATCTATTGATTATAAGCGACCTAATTTGTAGTTATGTCGGGGTAGCGGGATTTGAACCCACGACCTCTTCGTCCCGAACGAAGCGCGCTACCGGGCTGCGCTATACCCCGTTGTTTAACCGGTTCAATCTGTGCTCAATGAGCGTACAGGATCGCTGATCCGGTGGGCAAAAATACCAAAACTTTATGAACTTTTAAAGTAGTGTTCGCACTCTTCCAGCAACTTCTCAGCATTGACCGGGACGACGCCCGATTTCTCACACACCTGACCCCCGGCCAGGTTGGAAATGGCAGCAATGGCAGCAGCATCCTGCCCGGAAACCAGGCAGAGTGCTGCCACACTGATGACGGTATCACCCGCACCCGAGACATCGGCGATATCTCTGACAATGGCAGGGATATGCACGTACGATCCATCCTGGGAAACCAGTATCCCCTGCTCGCTGAGTGTGACCATCAGGGTTTCGATCTCCTGTTTCTTCTGGAAACTGGAGATGGCCCTGGACAGCTTGTCTATTTCATGCTTCTGCAGATCCAGCTGCAGTCCCCGGATCAGCTCTTTATAGTTGGGTTTGAACAACTTCACCTTTTTGTACAGATCGAAACTCCTGAATTTGGGATCCACCAGAACGGGCACCGATACCTTTTCTGCCAGGCTGATGACCTCGGATATCACCCGCGGGGCAAGCACGCCTTTGTCATAATCCTGCATGATAATGGCGTCGATCCCTCCGCTTTCGAGCAGGTTGTGGATCAGTTCCAGGAAGTGGTCCTGCACCCTTTTTGAAAGAAAGAAATCCATCTCTTCATCCACCCTGAGCAGGTGCTGATTTCCGCTGATGATCCTGGTTTTCTGCGTGGTCAGGCGGTGATCATCCACCACCAGCCCAATGTCAGAAAGGTTCTGTTCCTCCATCAATTCCAGGAACAGCTTGCCCCTGGGATCCTCTCCGATCACCGAACACAATATGGGCACTGCCCCCATGGCCTTCACATTGAGAGCCACATTCGCAGCCCCTCCCAGCCTGTTCTCCTCGATGACTCCGGATACAATAGGGACGGGGGCTTCTGGAGATACCCGGCCTACATTTCCCCAGAGGTAGGTATCGATCATCACATCCCCGATAATAATTACTTTCTTCTTCTGGAATTCTTCAAAAAGGTCTTGAAAATTGGTGGATTCAAACATCATCAATAAATCAGGTTTGGCAAAGATAGAATTTTAAACTCAATAGGGATCCACATCAACGGAGATGCGAACGGCCCTGTATACCTCGTTTGAGATCACATCTTCAAGTGTTTCCCTGAGCAGGGTTCTGGCGCGTTCATAGGATGCATCGCGTTCAATTTTCAGGATGATCTGTTTGATGTGGTAGTTCTGCACCTTCCTGACAGGGGGATACTGGGGTCCGAACACTCGTGAGGAGAAGATCGCTTTCAGCTCCCTTCCGGCCAGCTCCGTAGCGGCATCCAGGATGGAGGGTATCCTGTGCCTGAACGATACCCTGATCAACCTTCTGAAAGGAGGATATCCGAAGAGCTCCCGCTCTTCCATCTGTTCCCGGTACAGTCCCTCGTAATCGTTGCTCATGATGTAGCGGATCACCGGGTGATCCGGATCACCGGTCTGGACAATCACCTTTCCCCTCTTTTCCCTTCTTCCCGACCGGCCACTTACCTGTGATATGAGCTGAAAGCTCCTTTCAAAAGATCTGAAGTCCGGGAAATTCATCATGCTGTCCGCATCCAGGATCCCCACCAGTCCCACATTGTCGAAGTCGAGCCCTTTGGAGAGCATCTGTGTACCGATCAGCAGATCGGTCCGGCCCTCCTCAAAATCCCGGATCACCCGTTCATATCCCCTGACAGTGCGGGCAGTATCTGTGTCGAGCCTTCCCACACGGATCCCTTCAAATAAAAGAGCAATCTCCTGCTCAATCTTTTCCGTTCCGAAACCCTTCATCTTCAGGTTGGTTTCGTGACAGGAGGGACAGCTCCCGGGCAGCAGCTGCTTCTCTCCGCAGTAATGGCATTCCAGTTTTCCCGATTGCATATGGTAGGTCAGGCTCACATCGCACCGGGAACATCTGGGAACGTGCCCGCAATCCTCACAAACCAGGTAGTTGGAGTACCCCCTCCTGTTCTGGAAAAGGATCACCTGTTCCCCATTCCTGAGGGTGGTCCTGATCCCTTCCATCAGCTGCGGGGTGAAATGAGAGATCATCTGTTTCTTTTTCAAAGCTTCCCTGGTATTCGCCAGCAGGAGCTCCGGATCCCGGACATTTCCGAACCTGGTCAGGAGGGTGGTGTACCCGTATTTACCGCTCCGGGCATTATAGAGTGTTTCAAAGGAAGGAGTAGCGGTCCCCAGCAGTACCCTGGCTCCGTGGTAGAGTGCCAGGATCTGTGCCGAATCCCTGGCATGATACCGGGGGGCCGGGTCATGCTGCTTGTAGGTGGTCTCATGTTCCTCGTCAATCACGATCAGCCCCAGGGAACGGAACGGCAGGAAAATGGCTGACCGGACGCCGATCATCAGCTGATAGGGTTCTTCGTCGGTCCATCCGAGCAGGTTGCGGTAGACATGGACGCGCTCAGAATCGCTGTACCTGGAGTGGTACACACCCACCCTGCTACCGAAAATACTTCGCATCCTTTCAATGATCTGGGCGGTAAGTGCGATCTCGGGAAGAAGATAAAGCACCTGTTCACCCCGGTCCAGCACTTCCCTGATCAGGTGCGAGTAGATCTCGGTCTTGCCGCTGGAGGTGACCCCGTGAAGAAGTACCGCCTGGTGGTCCCTGAAATGACTGCGGATCTGATCCAGTGCCGCCTGCTGGTCACTGTTCAGCAAATGTGGCTCCCTGACCTGCTCCTGCTGAAACTGCATACCTGATCCGAGTTCTTCCCTTTCCACTTCCTCCAGGAATCCTTTTTTTATTAATGTCCTGAGGGACGATGCCCCGCCTTTGATCCCGGTGAGGTCCCTCCTCAGGACCATGGAACCCTGCCGGTAAGGCTCCGCTCCGGCGGAAAGGAGGAGAAACCTGTCCAGCAGTTCCGTCTGCCGCTGCGACCGGCCAACCTGGTCGAAGATCCGGTTGATGGAGGCTTCGCTGTCATGTTCTTCTTTCACCCTGATGTATCTGTTCACCTTTCTGGATACCGTGTGGCGTACAAATTCGTTCACCTCCACCGCCCCTGTCTCCACGAGCTTCTTAAGGATCCCCACCGGGTTCCGTGATATCCCTGTCATTTCAAGTTCCCGCAGGGTCAGCTCCCCCTGGTCCTTCACCACTTCAATGAGCAGTCTTTCGGTAGAATCCAGCCCGGCAAGATCCTCAAAAGCATGGTTGAACCTGATCCTGGATTCACTTTCAGGCCTCAATCCGGAAGGGAGGGCCGCTCTCATGACCTCGCCCGTTGTGCATACGTAATAGGAGGCCATCCAGTCCCACAACTGCAGCTGTTGTTGATTTGCAATGGGAGCATCGTCCAGTACCTGGGAAACAGCCTTTGGGGTGATCCCTTCTGGCGGAGCGGATGAGGATGACCTCACCACACCGGCATAGATCCGCTTCTTGCCAAACGAAACCAGCACCCTGCTGCCTTCAGTAACCTGATCAACAAGGGATTCAGGCACCCTGTAGGTGTAGGTTCCTTCCACCGCCAGGGGCAGCACAACCTGAACATAACTGGCTTTTTGAGACATCAGGGAAAGGTACAAAAAAGCAGCGGGAACCCTAAACGGAAAGGATCTCCACCATCTGCATCTCGTTCGGGTCCACCTTCTTTTTCAGCTTGATGACCTTCCTGAAAGGTACCAGGTCCAGCTCCGAATGGCGGATCCCTACCATCACGCTTTTCTGGTCATCCATCAGTGCTTCAACGGCAGCATACCCGAGCTTGCTTGCGGTTACACGGTCGAAGGCCGACGGGGTTCCTCCCCGCTGAATGTGGCCAAGGACCGAAACACGGACATCATACTCCCGGAAATCGTCCTTCACCCTATCTGCAATGGCAAAGGCACCTCCCTCTTCGTCTCCTTCGGCCACGATGATGATGTTACTCGATTTCTTTCTTTTGAAATCTTTATCCAGGTAGGCTCTGAGGTCCTCTACCTGATGTTCGACTTCGGGGATCAGGATCGCTTCCGCGCCTGCTGCAATACCGCTCTTCAGGGCGATAAAACCTGCATCCCTTCCCATCACCTCGATGAAGAAAAGCCGGTTGTGGCTCCCTGCCGTGTCGCGGATCTTATCCACCGCTTCCACAACTGTATTGAGGGCCGTATCGTATCCGATGGTGTAATCTGTCCCGTAGATGTCATTATCGATGGTACCGGGGATCCCCACAAACGGAATATCGTAATATTCATCACAGAACACCCTGGCCCCGGTCAGTGAACCATCCCCTCCTATGACCACTACTGCATCGATTTCTGCCTCTTTCAGATTCTCATATGCCCTTCTCCTCCCGTCCGGTTCCATGAATTCCTTGCTTCTGGCAGTCTTGAGTATGGTCCCTCCCCTGCCCAGGATATCACTGACACTGTGGGCCTTCAGCTCCACAAAATGATTGTGTATCATTCCGTGGTACCCGTGCCTGATTCCAGTCACTTCGAGCCCGTAATAGATGGCAGTCCGGACAACCCCCCGAATGGCAGCATTCATGCCGGGTGCATCGCCCCCCGAGGTGAGGATGCCGACTCTTTTAATCATTCCCATAATTCAGTTCGAAATTAGCACACCTAAATAATAATAAAATGATCAAGTTGTGACGAGGTGGAACACCTGTTCCCTGATCTTATCAAGCTGACTGAAGGAGGTGGAAGTAGCCCCGCTGATTCCCACCGAAAGAACCCCTTCGAGCCAGGCCGGATCTATTTCACCGGGATCTGAGATCCAGCGGGTGGAGGGATTGACACCCCGGCAAAATTCATAGAGCATTTTTCCATTGGAAGAATTTTTGCCGCTGACAAATAGCATCAGGTCGAATTTGTGTGCAAACTCCGCCAGGCTGGGTTTCCGTTTTTTCATCTGTCCGCAGATGGTACATTCCGACTGAAAGTCTGCCGCCTCTCCCCCAATTTCTGCATCCGCCAGCCGATCCCGGATGGTTTTTTCCACCTCCCCAAACTGATCCGGATCCATGGTGGTCTGTGAATAGAGATGTACCCTCTTTCCGGGTTCAAGTTTTCCAATGTCCTCCGGTCCGCTCACCACCACGGCATCTCCATTCACCTGCCCAAGCAACCCGATGGTCTCGGGATGGTCCGGCTTTCCGAAAAGTACCAGCTGTTCTTTACTCCGGTCCATCTGGCTGTAAACCGTTCTGATCCGCTTCTGCAGCCGGATCACGATCGGGCAGGTACCGTCGATCACTTCTACGCCGTGTTCCCTGGCCAGCCGATAAGTTTCCGGTGGTTCTCCGTGCGCCCGGAAGAGTACTTTCCCTGAGTGGATGGAGGGCAGATCACCGTGCTGGATGGTCCGAAGTCCGAGCAATGTCAGGCGCTCCACTTCCGCATGGTTGTGTACCATTTCCCCCAGTCCGAAAAGCGATTCACCGTCCCGTAAACGGGTTTCCGCATCTTTGATCACCCGCTCCACACCGAAGCAGAATCCCGCTGCCGGGTCTATTTCAATCTGTATCATTCTGCCTGCTCATGATTGAATGATACCTCTCGCGGAACCAGACCATCTGCTGGTCCACTGTCATGTGACTGTTATCCAGTAACAGTGCATCATCCGCCTGTTTCAGTGGACTGTCCTCCCTGGTGGAATCGATGTGGTCACGTTTTTGAAGGTTGTTGCGGACATCTTCGAGATCTGCCTCCATCCCTTTCTCAATCAACTCTTTGTGGCGACGCTCCGCACGGATTTCCAACGAGGCGGTCAGGAATATTTTCATCTCCGCTCCGGGGAACACGACGGTTCCGATGTCGCGCCCATCCATGACTATTCCCTTCGTTTCCCCCAGCTTGCGTTGATATTCCACCATTTTTCTCCTTACTGCCGAAATGGCTGCAATGTAACTCACATGGGCAGAGACCGCCATGCTCCGGATCTCATCCTCTACCATCCTGTTATTCATATATATTTCCGTTCGCTGCCGCTCCGGATTAAAGCGGAGACCGAGCTCGATCGTCTCCAGCAGCGCTTCGACCTTTTCCGGTTCAGGGGCATCGGTGTGATCAAACAGCCCGGCTTCCATGCATGCCAGTGTGACGGCCCGGTACATGGCGCCGGTATCGATGTATGAGTATCCCAGCTCCCTGGCAATCCGTTTGGCATAGGTGCTTTTTCCACATGAAGAATGGCCGTCCAGGGCGACCACAATTTTATGCTTTTCCACAGAATCGGATTTGTAAAACAAAGATAGTGTTTTGCACTGGGGTAAGCCCTGTCACTGCTGCTTTCTGTAGAATTCAGAGAGGTTGGTGGTCAGAGAGAAGTGGTTGGTCCCGCCGGCGAGGTGGTAGGATGCCCTGCCAAAGGCAATGTGAAACTTGGAGACCTTGAAGCCGAATCCCCATGAAAATCCTACCATTCCCGGACGTGCATTCACTTTCATTTCCTGGCGCCGCTTGTAATTGTAGCCCAGGTCCACATGGAAATTCTTTCCGAACAGGAACTCCACCCCGAACACCAGGTGGCGCATCAGTTTATCCCCGAAAACATCGAAACCGCTTCTTTCCACCTCCTCGCCCAGTGTATTGAAATCTTCCGATCCGGGCTTCTCATAGGTGAGGTCCCACCGTTCCAGATTCTGAAAGGTGATGTTAAACCGGAACGGTGCATGGGCCAGCCCCTGGGTGATCCCCGCCTGCAGTTCAAAGGGTACTTTCTCCCTTTCCCCCGCATAGGTGGTAAACTGTGTGCCCAGGTTTTTCGCCACGATCGCCACAGTGGTCAGGGTGCGGGGATGGTGATAGGTGATCCCTGCATCCAGTGCGATCCCCAGTGAACTGTAGTTTTCCAGTGAGGAATAGAGTGGCTTCAGATTGACCCCGGCCGTGAGGAAGGTATCGATGATCGAACGGGAATAGTAAAGGTTCAATGCATATTCTGCGGCCCTGAATGTTCCCATCGATTGCCCCAGTTCATCGGTCCGGTCGAAAGAGCCGTAATTCACATAATGAATCCCGGCGGCAAAGTTGCCGATCCCCTCCCTGTGATATGCGTAAGCCGCGTAACCGTAATTCACCCCTGCGAAGTAGTTCACGTAGTTCAAATTGAGGTGATTGTGCATCCGGGAAGTGAGCAGGGAGGGATTGTGAAAGATGAGGTTGATATCATCGTCCATCAGTGAGACCAGTTCGCCTCCAAGGGCTGCCACCTTTGCAGCGTTGGTGAGTCCCAGGAAACTGTAGGTCGATTCTCCCCCCTTCTGAGCAAGCATCAGCATGGGGGTCAGGAGAAGGACCAGATGGACCGCTGCAAATCTCTTCATTATCCTTAATAAACGGTCCAAAGGCAGAGGTTATTATTCGTTGATCCGTTTTAGTACCTGTGTAGCGGCGCGGTCTGCCCAGGCCCTGTATGTGTTCAGATCCGCGGCCCTGGCCTCAGACTGGATTCCGGGAACCAGCCGGGAAACAGCTGTTCCGATCCCGCTTCTCTCCACATCCTTCCCGTTGCAGTGCTGTTCAAAATGCCCCCGTGCAGGGATGACCAGCAAAGGGATGCCGTGGTAGGCCGCCTCAGCAGCAGTATCAAATCCAGCTGTCGTGATGATTCCCCTGCATCGGGTCATCAGTTCCCTGAAGCGGATCTCATTGATCGGGTGAAGGCGTATGCCGGGCGGCAGTTCCATCCCGATGGTCAGATCTGAAAATACATCCACTTTAAAATCAGGATCCTCCCTGCACATCCGGACCAGGTCGTACAGGTATCCCCCGGTCATCAGGTAGGCCAGGTAGCGTTCGCCGGGC
>WOR8_10007698_pt1 | contig 10267 bp, 6 predicted proteins | sample DeeMarSeWOR38_10_FD_19890 | JGI IMG/M metagenome (IMG submission 19890)
CCCCTTGAATTTATCACTGAATCAATGCGTAATTCTTCTTTCCATCAGACTGACGGGACTTTCGATTCGACTCACATGAATGGTGTAAGAGGTAAAATATGAAACAATTGTTCCAGCGCTTCCACTACTACATTTTCTATACTGTTTATGGCATAGTGAAATACCTGCCAACACCTATAGGTGACATAGCAAGATTTCTAGTGCTGCGACTATTCTTTGCGAAAATACGCACCCACGTTATTCATGAGGGGGTCACTTTTAGAGATGTGTGGCGTGTCAATGTTGGCAAGAATTCTGAAATCATGGATTACGTATTCTTTAGTGGCCACGGGAGCATAACGATAGGTGACAATGTCTTAATAGGTAGAAACACAGCGTTTTATTCTCTTGAACATGCGTTTGATGATCTGAATACCTTAATATGCAAGCAGCCCGTTGTACCCAAACCTATTGTTGTTCATGATAATGTTTACATCGGCACAAATGTCGTTGTTCTCGGTGGATCCATAATAAATACTGGCGCTGTAATCGGTGCTTCCTCAGTAGTAAAAGGTGTCATTCCAGAAGACGCCATAGTTGCCGGCGTTCCTGGCAAGATACTAAAATATCGAACAGACAGTACGACAATATAGAGGTGCGGCGAAAAACTCATTGAATCTTTGTAATCACTAACCGTACAAAACCTCATTTATATATAAAGTCGCCGCAAAACTTCATTGTGCCTCGTTCCTTCGTTATATAGGCAGTTCTTAGCGGCAAGAATGTTCTACCAATTCCATTAAAATCCACTCAATAATCAATCGCCTCACACAACTTATGGTAAATACCGGAGACGTCTTCCATCAATACGTATATTATAATAAAATTCTTTATGAGAAGGATGAATGTTTTCTCAAAACCCAAGACTTACCAAGATTCCCCTTAGAGCACGAATCTTCACAAATTCACAATAATCTTTATCGATAAAAATCAATTCGCTATTCTCTTTCTTGATTTTTGTAGGTTTTTTGTGCAGGAATTGTCATGTCGACAGTACTGGACAAAGGAGTCCATAGAACATACAGTGAGTCGTCTCTCTGTAGACGGTACCAATTAGAAGAGACAACCAAGATCTATCTTGAACTCAAAAAAAGATTTAATCGAAATCTTTTAGAAAAGAGGTTAATCTTCTTAAAACCAGATGATTTAGTAGTAGAGATAGGATCAGGTTTAGGCAATTTTGCTGTGCAATGTAAGTCAAAAGGCTTTAAATACGTTGCCTTTCAGCCCTCTCTATCTCTACAACAAGTGCTTAAGGAAAAAAACATTGATGTCAGAGCTGCCTTTGTACCCCCAATTCCACTTAAATCCAACATCTGTGATTTAGTATATGGCTCATTCTTTCTCGAGCATCTTCCTACCCACCTTCACTCAAGTAACTTGGTTCTATAAGCTGCTAGAATTCTTCGGGATGACCAATATATCTGTTTGGTAGTGCCTAATTATCTCACTACTGGAGCCTTCCTTTTCGATATGGATCACACACACAGCTTTATTACCACTAAGTATAGAGTAACCAAGCTTCTACGTGACGCCGGATTTTCTGTTCTCGATGTTCGGTATGTAATTGGGCGTTTTTGGGTCACTACCGGTTTTCCCCAGCATCTCCTAAGGCACTTGATTAATAGCGTTATGATTCTTCTTCATCTAGGTATCGTAACATGGATATTCGAGTATCTTCGTAAAGGCGATTTTTTATGGAAAATTCGAAAGTCGTTTTTTGAATCCTTGATTATCCTCGCTATCAAAAATGGCCAGACAAACTAACAATGAAACGTAAACTCCGCACCCTATTAAATATTATCCGACGTGGCGCAAAGGTGCCAGATCTTCCAATTCACCTTCAAGTTGAAACCACAAATGCATGCAACTTAAGGTGTGCTACTTGCCATAGAGATCTATTGTATCCTGACACCACAACGATGAAATTTGCTGATTTTAAAAAGATATACGACGAAGTGCGTCCCGAAAATATAAACGTGAGTGGTTTGGGCGAACCTTTCCTGAACTCTGAAATCTTCTCAATAATACGACACGCCAAGAAGAACGGCTCAGCTGTTAACTGTGCTTCTAATTTTACTCTTGTGAATGAACACCTGCAGGAAATCCTTGATAGCGGCATTGACCAAATTAAGATATCGATCGACGCAGCTGATAAGAAGACATTTTATCAAATAAGACAGCGAGATCTATATAAGATTTTAGTAAACAATATTAAGAAAATTAATAAGTTAAAAAAAGAACAACGTATACAACAACCCATTTTGCGCTTTAATTATGCTTTGCAGCAGGACAATATTGATCAGCTTATAAATACAATCAAACTTGCGCACGAGTTAAAAATATCAAGTATTTATATCCAGTATCTTGAGTATATTGACAGAGAAGATAGAAAGCAGAAATTAGTCGGCAGAATCACTTATGACAAATTGCGCAATACACTTATGCAAGCAAATAACATCGCAAATAAACTTCATATAACTACAAATATAAACATATGGATGAAGGACTTCGATTTGTTCTACAACAAGATGGAACCAAGATCTTATTTCAAACCCAACAAAAAGAAATGTTACTTCCCCTGGTTCACTTCTTGGATCGATGCTGATGGCTCGGTTAGACCTTGTCCTATCATTCCATGGCAAAGGAATGTTGCAGTTATGGGCAATGTTTTTAAAGAACGGTTCACTGATATATGGAACAACTCAAAGTACAAACGATTTAGAAAGGCGCTAGCAAGAGGTGAACGGCCAACTAAGCCTTGTGAGACATGCATCCCTCAGGGGCTATTTAACATCTTTCATGTTCGAACCCGAATGCTGCCTTGGAGATCATAAATGTGTGGAATTAGTGGATTCGTAGGTGATTTTACTGAAGGTGACCTCGAAAAGATGAACAGTGTCATGATTCATCGAGGGCCTGATGACTGTGGAATTTATTTTAAGAGTAATGTTGGTCTCGCTCACCGAAGACTTAGCATTATAGATCTGGAAGGTGGACATCAACCTATGTCTAATGAAGACAATACGGTGTGGATTGTATTTAACGGTGAAATATATAATTTTCAAGATTTGCGAAAACAACATCTGGGCAGTCACAAATTTAAGACCAGGTCCGATACAGAAGTAATAATTCATCTTTACGAAGAATATGGTGAAAAATGTATTGATTATCTTCGGGGCATGTTTGCCTTTGCAATTTGGGATGAGAGACGACGAAAATTACTACTTGTTAGGGATCGGTTTGGCATTAAACCACTGTACTATGCACAAACGAACAATGGCTTTATTTTTGCTTCAGAGATGAAGGGGATTTTGGAAATAGAGGCCTTACCTCGTAAGATTGATAAGCAAGCATTGAATCTATTTTTGACTTTTAGATACGTACCAGGCTCGAGAACAATAATAAATGGGGTAAAAAAACTGGAGCCGGCACATTATCTTATTTATGAAAATGGGCGTGTAAGAATCCAACAGTATTGGGATCTCTCTTTTCAGAAGGATCGCAACAAAAATGAAGACTATTATAGCAATGCATTAACTGAATTATTGAAGGAATCCATTGAGATGAGGTTAATGAGTGAAGTTCCTTTGGGTGCCTATCTTTCTGGAGGACTCGATTCAAGCTTTATGATCGGGCTTATGAGCGAAATGCTGGACAAACCTGTAAAAACCTTTACCGCCGCCTTTGATAGTGGATGGCATGACGAGTCCTCGTTTGCTAACATTGTTGCCAGGGAGTTCAAAACTGACCACCATGTATTGAACACAAGAGCAGATGCTGTTAGTGTACTAAAGAATGTAATCTGGCATTTAGATGAACCTCTGGCGGATGCCGCCACAATCCCAACCTACCTTTTGTCACAGCTTACAAAAAAATATGTCACGGTCATATTAAGCGGAGAAGGCGCCGACGAGCTTTTGGCTGGATACGATAAGTATAAATTGCTATCTCATAGAGAAAAGCTATCTCCATTTGTCTACGGACCTCTCTTTTGGTTCATAAGCAAAATTTTTGACAAGTACATAACATTACAAAGGGGTTTTGGCTTACTAAGCTGCAACGGGCGGCCTGCGCAAACTTACCTAGACTTTATGTCTGTTTTTACGCATTCAGAAAGACAGAGACTATTAGGGCCAAAGTTAAGGGAATTAGCGAACGGGGCGCTTGAGCCGTTGAAAATTGTATCTACATATCTGGATGATGATGGAAAAGGGGGAGACTTTTTAGATCGATTGATGTATCTCGATATAAAAACATGGTTGCCAAATGACGTCCTATTGAAGAACGATAAAATGACTATGGCGCATTCAATAGAGGCTAGAGTCCCATTCCTTGATCATAGATTTGCAGAATTTGCGATGACTATCCCCAACCATTATAAGATAAGAGGACTCTCTGAAAAATATATTATGAGAAGGTCAATGAAAGGTCTTATTCCAGAACGTATCATAAATAGGAAGAAACATGGTTTCACCGTCCCTATTTCCAGTTGGATGCGGAATGAGTTGGGAGAATATGTTAGCAGCTTGCTAACCAAGGATAGGGTATGTAGTTTCGGCTTCTGGGACTACTCTTATATAAAGGAATTGATGGAGGCAAACCTCGACAACGTGTTTGTTAAGAGGCAGTTTTGGACAATTCTGACATTTGAAGTATGGCATCAAATCTTCATAGAAAGAACGGGTGGATTATAGATCGAGCACATGAATTTAATTTGTCTCTAGAATTCAATGTGCTAACACAAAAAAATATCTCATCGCTGACACGCAAAAAAATCGTAGGTGTACAATAAGATTGACAATACCGCGACTGGTTGAACATTTTCCTAATAATTAGGGCGACTCCTTGACATAGCCTTAACAAGCCCCAGCGTGGCCTCTAGAACGGCTGTTCCAGGAATCACGAGGCTCTCTTTTTTGCCACCATTGCTCAGGTCACATTCTAGACTCTCTGAATAAAGATAAGAGCTATTCCTTTTTTAGATCCTTGAGTGACGAATCTAGTTTTTTCCTCTTTAGGCAAATTCTATTTCCCCACAATAATCATGCTTGACTCAAGAACTCAATGGGCAAAAACCTGCTGAAATTGTTCGGCCAAGGAGCAGAGGTCCTCGATTTGAACAAGATGAACGAAAGACTAAGAGTGTTTTTTACGTTTTCAGCATCTAATACCAAGAAGCTCTTTTTCTTGGTAGTTCTGTTGGCTTCTATCATTCGTCTCTGGGGTATTTGGCATGGCTATCCCTATTCATACTACCCTGATGAAGCCCACTTTGTTAAAAGAGCTCTTTCATTTGGCTCAGGGGATTTAAACCCTCATTGGTTCCATAAACCAGCTTTTTATATGTACCTACTTTTTTGTGAGTATAGTCTTTATTTTTTCCTCGGTAAAATAGCAGGCTTTTGGTCTTCCATTTCTCAGTTCGCCGTCTTTTTCATTAAGAACCCTGGTCCTTTTTATCTCATCGGCCGTTTTACTACCGTCTTATTTAGTCTTGGAAGCATCTGGGTTGTGTATAGGATAGGCGAAAGGCATTTCAGGAAAAATACCGGGATCATTGCAGCCTTGCTTCTCAGCCTCAGCTATGGACACATCGCAGCAAGCCAGGACATAAAAGCCGATACTCCAGCAATGTTTTTTGCTATTTTATCAGTCTTGTTTCTCCTCAATTATGTGCAGAAAGAAAAAAATAGAGACCTAATCTGGGCAGCTGCCTTTGCGGGTATAGGAACAGCGACCAAATATTACCCTATCGTGATGCTCATGCCAATTGTATTGGGAGTGATCCTGGTCTATTGTTCTGCAGAACCTTCTTTCGCCGGACGAACGAGCAGAATGGCCTGCCTAATAGCACTTGTGTTTATAGCATTTTCTTTATTTAATTTTATCTGTTCGCCTTACAACTTTTTAGATCCGCTAGGCCGCAAATCAACATTTGGACCAGTCTCTTCACTAGTTGGGCAAATCTCGCAGATATTTGGGCCTGAAAAAATCGAGCATTCAGGAGATTTCATAGGACAAAAAATGTCTGTTCTCTCTGGTACAATCGCTTATCTAAAAGTACTTACCCAAAAAGCCGGCATGGGGATAATTATAGGAACTATTTCTATCTTGGGCTTTTGCCGTTTACTTTTGAAAATGAACAAAAAATACTTCCTATTTTTATTTTATCCGGCAGTATTTATGCTCACTTCGGTTTTTTTGTATCCAGGTTACGCGGAACCGAGGCACCAGCTACCGATCTATCCGTTTCTAGCGCTCACAGGAGCTGCCTTAATTGTTTGTCTTGCAAAATCAAAAAGTTGGCCTAGTTCACCAGTTTATATTGGACTGATCGTTAGTTTGCTTTTTCCGCTTTATAACATCATCGATCGAGCTATTTCTGTATCAGGAGAAGATACAAGAAACATTGCTAAATATTGGATAGAACAAAATATTCCCTCTGAAACCAAGATTTTAGTGGATGAAAACGGTCCACAACTGTTAATGAGTGAGAAACTTATTGACAAAATGCTAGAGAAGGCTGAACAAGCTGACCCAAACGGGCAATTTACAGCACACTATGATAAATATCTGAGATATCAACAACTGGCCGCTGGAGGGGAAGTGACATATGATCTTCATTATATTAGATTTCCATGGTGGCGAGAGAGGGAAGTTCAGAGTGGTATTCACGAATTAACTTCCGATTATGACAGAGATATGGGAAACCCGTTATGGTATGTTGGAGTAGAAAGCTATGACTATTACCTTCAGAAAGGTTATCAATACGCCATAGTCAGAAGTAATCGCTATGGGATGTTTTTAGGTGACGGTCATTATACAACCGCATTTCCTTCATTTGCTAACTTTTACAATGAGTTGTTTAAGAGAGGTGAGGCAATCAAAGAATTCTCCCCGTATGGAGATAACCGGCTTGGTCCCCTTATCAAGATCATCCGCTTAGTTCCATAATCGACTCACTAATAATTCCGACCTTCGCTTTGCCATATTTGAGTTTTAGTGATGCGTAAAGAGATCGTCACTCATCATTATATCCGAAAGCACAGCCACCTCAGCAAATCATAACAACAGAAAAGACGCGAAAATATGAACCTAAAGGGCAAAACAATAAGGGCGTTCTTGTGGGTTTCGTCAGCTAAAGGTTTTAGCCAAGCGTCTTCCTGGCTTGTCACCCTTATCCTTGCTCGCCTTTTGTTGCCTGCCGACTTCGGCCTGCTCGCCATTGCCTGGGTTTTCATAGGACTGCTCGATTTAATCAACGAGTTAGGAATAGGAGCGGCGATTATCCAGAAACAAGATCTCAATGAGCAAGACCTTCACAGCACCTTTTGGTTCATAATAGTTACTTCTTCCCTTCTTTATTTACTTAGTTATCTACTTGCACCGACAATTGCCAGGTTCTTTCAAAATGAGCAGTTAACTCCTATTTTACGAGTTTTAGCCTTGATTCTTGTTATCGGCGCCTTCAAAATTATACCGCTAAATCTACTTACCAAAGAGTTAGATTTCCCGAAAAGATCAACCGCAGAATTTCTCTCCGTGTTCACCGGGGGATTATTTTCAGTCGTATTAGCCACTCTGGGGCATGGTGTGTGGAGTCTGGTATTCGGCACGCTTTTACGACATACGATACTAACCATTTTGGTCTTTTGGCTATCACCTTGGAGGCCGAAGCTAGTTTTCCAGTTTAAAAGAATCAAACGCATTTTGAGCTTCGGTGTCACTGTGGCAGGATCAAGTGTCGTTTGGTATTTTTATTCAAACTCTGATTCAGTCATCATCGGAAAGCTCCTTGGAGACAAGCTACTTGGATATTATTCGATCGCATTGAATTTATCCAATGCACCAATAGGTAAGCTGATGAATATCATCAATCAGGTACTCTTTCCAGTTTTCTCTAAGCTGCAAAATGATATGGAAAATTTGCAGCTATATTTTCTGAAGATAACTCGGTTAGTCTCCCTTGTAACTTTCCCAGCCATGGTTGGACTATTTTTAGTGGCCGAAAGCTTTATTCTCGTTGTTTTGACTGATAAATGGCTGCCAATGTTGGTTCCATTAAGGATGTTGTGCCTTGTTGCTATGATCAAATCCATAAGCCAGATTATTCCAACACTCCTTTATGCTAGAGGCAAAGCAAAGCTTGTCCTCAAATATAACTTCGCGTGTTTATTTATCGTTCCTATTTCTATTGGTTTTGGCAGCCAATTTGGCATAAATGGTGTCGCCTTAGCCATGCTCATCGTTTATCCGCTGCTGTCACTGTATTATTTCTGGTACGGTCTAGTAGAACTGGATATTAGGGTCTTTTCCTATTTAGCTAACCTAATTCCGGCAACCGTTGCCACAGCGTTTATGGCATTTATCGTCGTAGGTCTTCAGTATTCTTCACGTCTTTTCTTGAAAAACAATGTCTGTTTTACATTAATTGGCAGCTGTGTAATCGGCGCTATTGCTTATCTTTCCTTTCTTGCCGTGTGTCATAGGAGTATTTTAAATGAGGTCGCTGGTATTTTTACTTCTCTGAAAATGAGGCGCCTTGAAGATCAACCTGTATAGAGAAATGTCACCTGAGTCTCTAGTTAACCCTAGCCCGGATATTTCATGAATTGCTGTCGCGAGACCACTAAGATGGGCGTGCCACCTGGCAACCACAGGGTGTTGGTTTCGAGGCGTACCTGAACGGTACGTCGCAGGGGCCGACACCCAAGGACGCCAGGAAGGACGGCCATATCTGTGGTCGCAGCAAGTTATTCATGAAATATCCGGGCTAGGACTTCATCCGTGACACGATTGATTTGGTAACATTTACATCCCGAGGACAATTATAAAATTTGCGGCATTTTCGGGGCGAACTCCACCTTGCTTCGACCTCACCCCATGGAGGGAATACAAACTCAGAAACATTCTACTATCGAAAGTCTCCTACGACCAGGCGAGTCTCAAGACATAAGCCGCGACAGGGTATTATGGAAACTTTTGGTATTCGAGATTTGGTGTTCTTGCTTCTCAGAGAATTCTTTTTTTCTACAAGACAGATATTTCTAATTACCCACTATAAAAGGAAGATTTAGATATGAGTGGTGTCTGTGGAGTCATTTACAACGAAAAACACAGAAAAGCTAGTCAAGACTTAGTAGCAAAAATGTATAATTCAATCTCTAATAGCAGACGCAATGCTCGCACCTTTGTCCACAGTAATATCGCTTTAGGAGGTACTAGTCATAATTCTTCCCGGACTGATGATTCATCACCGCAGGTTGTTTTTGAGGGAGAGATTTATAATCTAAAAGAAATAAATCAACTATTGAATGGAAATGGCTATGAATCACCATATCACGATGAGCCTGATGCAATAGCCAGTTTGTACCAAGAATATGGGCTCGATTGCTTAAAGAAGTTGCGAGGCATTTTCGCACTTGCCCTCTGGGATAGCGCGAGACAAATGTTGCTACTGGCTACCGATAGCTTCGGTATTATGCCCTTGAATTATTTCTTTGACCATGAAAAATTTATCTTTGCCTCCAAGATCAAAGGTATCTTGCAATGTAAGATTTCACCTGAACTCAACCATAAGGCTATACTGCAGTACCTCAATTTTACAACCATACCCACTCCAGCTGCGATATTCAAACACATTTACAAATTACCTCCAGGACACATGCTTATTCTGAGAAACGGCCAGACAACCATTCGTCAATATTGGGATATGGAATATCCTGAATTGTCTAATAGCGATGAATATACTTGCGCTGCAAAGCTCAGAGAGAAGATAAGAGAATCAGTAAAGATTCATCTAAATTATGATCATTTAGAGAACATAGGAGCCTTCTTAAGCGGGGGTACGGACAGCAGCACCGTTGTCGGGATGCTTGCAGAAATCAGTCGTAAAAAAGTGAAAACGTTCTCGATCGGCTTTAGTGAAGAACGCTATAATGAGACAGAGTATGCACGGATTACAGCAAGGCATTTTGATACCGAGCACTACGAATACTTCGTTACTCCAAGAGATGTATTGACATTTATCCCCATGCTAATCAAAGAATATGACGAGCCTTTTGGAAATTCATCCGTAATTCCAACGTACTATTGTGCAAGGATGGCAAAAGAGCAAGGTGTTGATGTTTTGTTCGCGGGCGACGGTGGAGATGAGCTTTTTGCAGGGAACGACAGGTATCGCACTGACAAGATTTTTTCACTATATCAAGGGGTTCCACATATT
>WOR8_10007699_pt1 | contig 10266 bp, 8 predicted proteins | sample DeeMarSeWOR38_10_FD_19890 | JGI IMG/M metagenome (IMG submission 19890)
TATCGTTAACGGCCACTGCGCTCAAATTTGAAGTCTCCTCTGCAATTACGGAACGCTGACCCATTACTTCCCCTTTAGTAGCCAATTTAACTATTTGGTCTTTCCCATTGGAGCTTAGTTTGGAAAGCTTTGAAACTCCTTCCCTTACGCAAAAAACACCATTAAGTTTTTCACCTTCCTCGAAAATTGCCTCCCCTTTTTTAATAACCTTGGAGGTTTTTGAATCCGATACCTGCTTTAACTCTTCCTTACTCATGGCACGCAAAGAATTAAATTGACGTATTATGCAATTCTCACACCTGCTTTCAGAACCCATAAATTTTTGTTTAGGCTTTAGTAGCCCAAAATTATCGAAAAGGTGACAAATATCATATATATTTTCTGTAAATTACTACAATTTCGCGATCAGGTAATTAGCAAATGTTTCAGAATATGACTAAATGTTACCACTGTAGTGATAATTGCAGCACTACAGCGATAGTATTTGACGAAAAGAACTTCTGTTGTAACGGGTGTAAAACGGTTTATGAGATTTTTCAGACGAACGATCTGACCTATTTCTATGACCTGCAATCTGGTGCAGGCACTTCTCCCAAGGTAATTGAAGGAAAATATGATTTCCTCAATTCCGATAAAATCACCCGACGATTAATAGAATTTGATGATGGAACAATTCAAATTGTAAATCTATTTATTCCCGGGATTCACTGCAGTTCGTGTATATGGGTTTTGGAAAATTTAAAAAAATTACATCCGGGAGTCACAAATTCACAGGTAGATTTCCCTAAAAAAATGATTCGCGTAACATTTAAAAGGGAAGAAGTTTCATTAAAGGATTTGGTTATTCTACTGGCAAGAATTGGATATGAGCCTTATATCTCCCTTGATGATTATGATAAAGGGCAAAGTACAACCGACAGAAGTATCCTGTATAAACTTGGGGTTGCGGGTTTTGCCTTTGGAAATATTATGTTTTTATCCTTTCCTGAGTATTTTGAAGCAGGAGAGTTTTGGCTCGATCAATACAAAGGTTTATTTAGGTGGTTGATGTTTGTTTTTTCACTGCCTGTGGTATTTTATGCAGGAAGCGACTATTTTATCTCCGCCTATAAGGGATTGCGCTCGAAACTTTTGAATATTAATGTGCCAATAGCTTTAGGAATTCTTGTCCTTTTTTTACGAAGCAGTTTTGAGATAGCCTTTAATCTGGGTTCCGGTTTTTTTGACAGTCTCACCGGATTGATATTTTTCCTCCTGGTAGGCCGGTTCTTTCAACAAAAAACATATTCATTCCTTTCGTTTGAACGCGATTATAAATCCTATTTTCCAATTGCGGTTACAAGATTAAATGAAGAAAAGAAAGAGGAAACGGTTCAGGTATATGATATAAAAAGAGGTGACAGATTACTAATAAGGAATAAGGAACTCATCCCGGTAGATGGAATCCTAATAAGTAATAAAGCCCAAATAGATTATAGTTTTGTAACGGGAGAATCTGAACCTGTCAAAAAAAATTCCGGAGATAAAGTTTTTGCCGGAGGCAGACAGAGTTATGGGGCTATTGAAATAGAAACTTTGAAAAGTGTTTCTCAGAGCTATCTTACGCAATTGTGGAGCAATTCTGTTTTCGAAAAAGACAAGGCAACTATATTTCAAACCTTAACAGACAGCATTGGAAAACGTTTTACTATCGCTGTATTGACAATTGCAATTATTGCCGCCTCTTTTTGGATGTTCCATGACAGCAGCAAGGCATTGAATGTATTTACCGCAGTACTAATAATAGCTTGCCCGTGTGCCATTGCCCTTGCAGCCCCTTTTACCCTGGGTAATATGTTACGGATTTTCGGGCGTAATAAATTTTACCTGAAAGACAGCGGTGTTATAGAGCAATTGGCTCTTATAGATACTGCAATATTTGATAAAACAGGAACTATAACTACTACTCAATCCAAGGCAATCACCTATGAAGGCATGGAATTGACGGCTGAAGAAGAATCCCTTTTAAAAAACACTCTCAGGGCCTCCAATCATCCCCTAAGCAGATCGCTCTATGAGCTGCTAAAAGAACACAATATAGAAACGCTTGATGATTACACAGAATATACCGGCAAGGGAGTGCACGGTGTTAAGGATAAAAGTGATATAAAAGTTGGTTCTGCAGATTTTGTGGGACATCAGCAACAAAGTGATTATAAAAGTACTGCTGTTCATGTAAGCACGAATGATCTCTATAAGGGGTGTTTTGTTTTTCATAATAATTACAGGGAAGGGGTTTCGGAAGTATTTGAAAATATGGGTCGCTATTTGGATCTGGCCGTGATCTCAGGGGATAATGAAGGCGAAAAAGGAAGGCTGGAAAAGCTCTTACCAAAGTTGACCCCTTTATTCTTTAATCAAAAACCAACGGATAAGCTTGAATTCATTAAAGAGTTGCAAGCCAATGACAAAAAGGTACTAATGGTAGGCGATGGCCTAAATGATGCGGGTGCACTGGCACAAAGCAATGTTGGCCTGGCCATTTCTGAAAACATAAATGTATTCTCCCCGGCCTGCGATGGAATTCTTGATGCTACAAAATTCAGATATCTTAACAAATATATTCTGGCCTCCAAAAAGGCTGTGAAAATCATAAAATTATGCTTTGTACTCTCATTGATGTACAATGTGGTTGGTCTTTACTTTGCGGTAACAGGGCAGTTAGAACCTGTTATTGCTGCTATTTTAATGCCACTTAGTTCAATTAGCATTGTGGCCTTTGCAACCCTTGCAACAAATATGATAGGAAAGAAATTAAATTAATTAAAAACCTGACATATGTCATTTTTTCAAATTGGTGAGGAATGTAGTTTTACGCCAGAATTCAGGTAGGTATGAGTGTTATTTATTTATTGCTTACAATCAGTATTGTGGTAGCACTGGTTTTCTTTGCTGCTTTTATCATTTCTGTACGCAGTGGTCAGTATGACGATTCGTACACTCCCTCGGTAAGAATGTTATTTGAAGATGAGTTAATAAAAACTAAGGCTGCGAAGTCTGATCCCAAAATAAAAAAATCAATCCAACTAAATAAAAAGCAAAATTTGTAATTATGGAAGTACAACAGTTCTATTACGATAACAAAATCGTAAAAAAATTCCTCTATGCTACGTTATTCTGGGGAATCATTGGCATGCTGGTAGGACTACTACTGGCTTTTATGTTTCTGTTCCCTAATATTACCGATGGGATATCATTTCTAAGTTTTGGTCGACTTCGCCCATTGCACACAAATGCTGTGATTTTTGCGTTTGTAGGGAACGCCATCTTTGCCGGAGTTTATTACTCCACACAGCGCTTGCTTAAAGCCCGTATGTTCAGTGACTTCCTTAGTAATTTTAATTTCTGGGGGTGGCAAACTATAATTGTAGCAGCGGCAATAACACTTCCACTTGGAATAACTACCTCTAAGGAATATGCGGAACTGGAGTGGCCAATTGATATTGCAATTGCACTGGTATGGGTGGCTTTTGGATGGAACCTGATTGGAACAATGTTAAAGAGAAGACAACGTCATCTCTACGTGGCCATTTGGTTTTATCTGGCCACATTTGTAACCGTAGCTGTTCTGCATATCTTCAATAGTCTGGAATTACCGGTTAGTGCTTTAAAAAGTTACTCGGTTTATGCGGGAGTTCAGGATGCGCTTGTTCAATGGTGGTACGGGCATAATGCAGTGGCTTTCTTCCTTACCACGCCCTTTTTGGGATTGATGTATTATTTTGTTCCGAAAGCAGCGAACAGGCCTGTATACTCATACAGACTTTCTATCGTCCATTTCTGGTCATTGATTTTTATATATATCTGGGCAGGACCCCATCATTTACTCTATTCCTCCTTGCCGGATTGGGCACAAAATTTAGGTGTTGCATTTTCTGTAATGCTTATTGCTCCTTCCTGGGGTGGTATGATAAATGGATTGTTAACCCTGAGAGGTGCATGGGATAAAGTTCGAACAGACCCAACCCTTAAATTTATGGTGGTTGCAATAACAGGCTATGGCATGGCAACTTTTGAAGGCCCTATGTTATCCTTAAAAAATGTAAATGCAATTGCGCATTTTAGTGATTGGATTATTGCACACGTCCATGTAGGTGCCCTGGCATGGAATGGATTTCTTGCCTTTGGCATGATTTACTGGTTGGTTCCTAAAATGTTTAAAACCAGGTTGTATTCTACACCAATGGCCAATTTCCACTTCTGGATTGGGACATTAGGGATTATTTTATATGCCTTGCCCATGTATGTCGCAGGCTTTACCCAGGCATTAATGTGGAAAGATTTTAATCCGGATGGATCGCTGGTTTACGGGAACTTCCTGGAGACCGTAAATGAAATTATCCCGATGTACTGGATGCGGGCCATTGGAGGCACTCTTTACATTGTTGGCTTTGTTGTAATGTTGTACAACATAGTAGTAACTGTTCGCTCGGGTAGCGAGGTAGAAGATGAACTGGCAGAAGCAGCTGCACTAACAAGGGTGTCTAAAAAAAGAACAGCAGGAGAAACATACCATACCTGGCTGGAACGCAAGCCTATTAAATTAACCATATTCGCAACTATTGCCATACTTATCGGGGGGATAGTGCAGATAGTCCCAACTATTCTGGTAAAGTCTAATATACCAACAATTACAAGTGTTAAACCATATACACCTTTGGAGTTGGAGGGAAGAGATCTTTATATACGAGAAGGATGTGTAGGTTGTCATTCTCAGATGATTCGTCCTTTCCGAAGTGAGGTGGAACGCTATGGTGAATACGCCAAAGCAGGTGAGTTTGTTTATGACCATCCATTCCTATGGGGCAGTAAACGAACAGGCCCCGATTTATTGCGGGTTGGAGGTAAATATTCCGACAGCTGGCATCTTAACCATATGTATGACCCGCAAAGTACCTCATCAGGTTCTATTATGCCTGCATATCAGTGGATGGTTCGCAACAAACATGATCGTAGCGGTATAAAAAGTAAAATGGAGGCTATGGTTACACTTGGTGTTCCTTATACCGAAGAAGATATTGCAAATGCTGCTGCTTCTATGGAAGAGCAGTCTATTCAGATAGAAGAAAACCTTTATGCGGATCCCGATTTCGTCAAATCTTATGAGGCAGATAAAAAATATGCAGCAGAAAACGGATTGGAATTTGTGGAAATGCGAGATCGCGAGATTGTTTCGCTCATCGCCTATTTACAGCGCTTAGGTACGGATATAAAAGTTAAGGAAACAGACGAATTATTGTCAGAAAACAAGTAGATTATGCTAAAATTCATAAAAAATCACATGGAAAGTATGGAAGGTATTGCCACCTATCCCATGATATCACTACTAATCTTCTTTGTATTTTTTGCTGTTCTTTTTTGGTGGGTATTTACCGCCTCCAAAGAGCATATAAAAGAAGTAAGTGAAATACCCTTAGAAGATAATCAACCAAAACAATAAAAGCCATGAAAAATATGTCACCCTGGTGGATCAGAATCCCAATACTATTCTTTATCATCTTCGGACTGATGGAATACTTTATTGACTCCGGAGAAAAACCTGCATTTATTGAGTATCCGATAACGCAATTCTTTTTATTGATGGTGTTATTGATTTTAATTGCAATAGAACTTATTTTAAAGTCAATTGAAAATGTCATGTTTCAAACCCTTTCCGAAGAAGGTAAGGAAAGGTATTTGGAAACTAAATCAAAACAATGGGAATGGAGCTGGGGTAAGAAGATGTACAAAAAACTGCTTGGCTCTGAACCCATAGAAGCGGAAGGAGAAATCATTCTGGACCATAATTATGACGGCATAAAAGAGCTGGACAACAAGTTGCCGCCTTGGTGGGTTTACCTATTTTATGTCACCATTATTTTTGGTGTCATTTACCTTATAAGATTCCATATTTATGGTGATTACAATCAGGAACTGGAATATGAACTTGAGGTCGCCGCAGCTCAGGCAGAAATTGAAGCTTATAAAAAAACCGCCAAGGATTTGGTAGATGTTAATACGGTTGAACTTTTAACTGAGGCCTCAGATCTTAGTGCGGGAAAAGCAATTTTTGAAACCAATTGCGTGGTATGTCATATGGCAGACGGTGGCGGAGGAATAGGGCCCAATCTCACAGATGAATACTGGATTTTGGGAGGAGGAATTAAAAATGTCTTTAATACCGTTTCTGAAGGAGGACGGGCCGGCAAAGGAATGGTGTCATGGAAGCAAACCTTGAAACCGTTGGAAATGGCTCAGGTTTCAAGTTATTTACTTACTTTCCAGGGAACTACACCTGCCAATCCCAAGGCGGCCGAAGGTGATCTATGGGTAGACGAGAATGCTCCACAACAGGAAGCTACTCCGAAGGAAGAAACAGCACCGGTACAGGAGGCTGATTCTACTTCGGTGGTTATGAATGAATAGTTCATTTCTGCGTAATCGATTTGAATAGAAAAAGCTATGGAGGAAAATTTCAGGGATAGTATTAGCACCATTAACGAAGAAGGAAAACGGGCCTGGATATTTCCCAAAAAACCAAGTGGCAGGTTTTACGAATATCGTAAATGGGTCAGTTATGCTTTGTTGATTTTCCTCTTTGCCTCGCCATTTATTAAAATAAATGGTAACCAGTTCCTGATGTTTAATGTTTTGGAGCGGAGGTTCAATATTTTTAGTTTCCCATTCTGGCCGCAGGATTTTCATCTTTTTGTTATTTCCATGATCATTGGTGTAATTTTTGTTGCCTTCTTTACTGTTGCATTTGGCCGTATTTTTTGTGGATGGATGTGCCCGCAAACAATTTTTATGGAGATGGTTTTCAGGCGAATTGAGTATTGGATAGATGGAGATAGAGGTGCTCAGATGCGTTTGGCAAAGCAGTCGTGGAATGGAGAAAAAATAAGGAAACGACTGCTAAAATGGTTTGTCTTCTTTGTAATATCCTTTTTAATTGCAAATGTCTTCCTGGCTTATCTTATTGGCAGTGACCAATTAATACAATACGTTACTGATGGCCCTCTGGCGCACACAAATACTTTGGTATCCTTGCTTATTTTTACGGCAGTATTCTATTTTGTCTTTGCCTGGTTCAGAGAACAGGTCTGTATAATTGCCTGTCCCTATGGGAGAATGCAAGGGGTCTTGTTAGATAACAAATCTATTGTAGTAGCCTATGACCATAAACGCGGTGAAGCTGAAAACGGGCGCAAGAAATTTCGTAAAAACGAAGATCGGAATGCCCTTGGTTATGGTGATTGCATAGACTGCTTTCAATGTGTGCATGTATGCCCAACCGGTATTGATATTAGAAATGGCACCCAGTTAGAATGTGTGAACTGCACGGCTTGTATTGATGAGTGCGACACTATTATGGAAAAAATAAATCTTCCAAAAGGTCTTATTCGGTATGCCAGCGAGGATAATATTGAACGAAAAGCAAAATTTACGTTTAATCCAAGATTAAAAGGCTATTCTGCTGTTCTTGTAATTTTAATTGGAGTACTTATTGGCATGCTTTTCTTAAGAAATGATCTGGAAGCCAATATTTTGCGATTGCCGGGACAACTCTATGAACGTAAAGGAGATAATATTATCAGTAATGTGTATACCTACAAGCTGATAAATAAAACATCCAAAGACATTGAAAATGTAAGTTTTAAACTTCTCTCTCATAAAGGAAATATTGATTTGGTATCGTACCGCAGTTTTGAAGTCCCTGCACAGCAATTATCCGAAGGAACCTTGTTTATAGAGATAAATAATTCCGCCCTTAGTGGTGATAAAGATAAGCTGAAGATTGGTGTATATAGCGGAGAAGAACTGATTGAAACAACAACGGCCAGGTTCCTGGCGCCAAGAAGTTATAATTAGCAATATTTAATACTATGAAATTAAAAATATGAAGTTTAATTGGGGAACCGGAATAGTTGCGGCTTTTGCTGCGTTTATAGCATTTATACTGTATTTCGTAGTTCTTGCCAGTACAGATAATCGTGCAAACCATGATTTGGTCACAGAAGAGTATTACAAGGAAGAACTGGCCTATCAGAATGAGATTGACGCGTTAACCAATGCCAGGGAATATGCTCCTCAATTCACTTTTGTCAAACATGAAAATGGGCTGGCTATTACGTTTCCTCCAAATATGAATTATAAAGATATAGAGGGTAAAGTGTCCCTATACAGACCATCCAATAAACACTTGGATTTTGACTTTCCTATAAGTTTATCCAATAAACATTTGCTCATACCTGACAAACGTTTGTTGGATGGTCGCTGGGACATAAAAATATATTGGAATTATCAGGGCAAAGAGCACCTGATTAAAAAAAGCATCACCTATTAATTAATAGCATGTTATTATCCGCTTTGGTTTTGGGCCTAATGGGAAGTTTACACTGCATAGGCATGTGCGGCCCCATTGCGTTTATGCTCCCGGTAAATCAGAATAATAAGTATAAAAAAGCAGGTCAGGTCTTAATCTACCATTTTGGAAGATTAATGGCCTATGGGGTTATTGGTGGGTTATTCGGGCTTTTAGGTAAGGGACTATACCTATTTGGCATTCAGCAAAAGCTGTCAATTTTAGTTGGTGTACTTATGATATTAGCTGTAATAATACCTTACAATTCCATGAGTAGGTTTGGACTTTCAAAACCGGTATTCAGGCTCATTGGAAAAATTAAAAATAGTTTAGGTAAAGCGCTGAAAAAGAAAACAGCAGATACATTTCTCACCATAGGTTTTCTAAATGGATTCCTGCCTTGCGGATTGGTTTATATGGCCCTCCTTGGTGCTATTGCGATGGGCTCAGCTGTTGAAGGTTCTTTATACATGATCTTGTTTGGCCTGGGAACAGTTCCTTTAATGACAGCAGCAGTTTACCTGAGTGGAGTCTTAAAGGATTCTGCTAAACAAAGAATACGGAAATTAATCCCGGTTTTTGTGATTATAATCGGAGTACTTTTTATTTTAAGGGGGATGGGATTAGGAATACCATATGTATCTCCTAAACAAATGACTGAAGTGGTAAGCACGGAATTAGAATGTCACTAGCCTTGATCCGTTTTTTGATAAGGCATTTTATAAATCCAATAAAAATACTAACATGAAAATTGTTACTACGGCAGAAGCTGCTTCTATTGTTAATTCGGGAGATCGGATATTCTTGCAGGGGGCTGCCATGACTCCTAATACTTTAATAAATGGTATTTGTGATAGGTATGAGGAATTAGAGGATGTAGAAATTATTTCAATACACACTGAAGGAGAGGTAAAATATGCCATCCCTCCCTATAATCAGGCCTTTAATATAAATAGTTGTTTTGTTGGCGGTAATGTCCGCAAAGCAGTTAATACAAATAAAGGGGATTATATCCCTATTTTTCTTAGCGAAATACACTTTCTTTTCAGGCGGAATATTTTACCGCTTGATATTGCCGTAGTCCAGGTATCTCCCCCGGACCGCCATGGCTATTGTTCTTTAGGTGTATCCGTAGATATAGCTATTCCGGCAATACAAACTGCTAAGAAAGTAATTGCTCAGATTAATCCGCAGGTACCAAGAACTCATGGAGATGGCATAATACATAAAAACCGTATTGATCTGGCCATAGAGGTAGACGAACCTATCCATGTTGCACCAATTACGCAAATAACGGATTTAGAGCAAAAAATAGGTAAAAATGTTGCCAGCCTTATTGAAGATGGTGCCACTTTACAACTAGGGATAGGAAATATCCCCAATGCTGTTTTGAGCAATCTGCACAATCATAAAAGATTGGGGGTACATACAGAAATGTTTTCCGATGGTCTGCTGCCATTAGTGGAGAAAGGTATTATAACCGGTGAGGAAAAGAAGATAAAAACCAACAAAATTGTAACAAGTTTCGCTGCCGGAACTAAAAAATTATACGACTTTGTAGATGACAATCCATTGGTGCATTTTAAAGAAGCAGCGTACACAAACGATACCAACGTAATCGCAAGAAACCCCAGGGTAACTGCAATAAACAGCGCCATTGAAATAGATCTAACGGGTCAGGTATGCGCCGATAGTATTGGACAGCGTCACTTTTCCGGCGTAGGAGGTCAAATGGATTTTATACGGGGTGCGACAATTTCTGAAGGGGGAAAACCAATTTTTGCTATTTCCTCTGCAACGCCAAAAGGGATCAGCAAAATTACCCCCACCCTTAAAGAAGGTGCAGGAGTCACTACCACAAGAGCACATGTTCACTACGTAGT
>WOR8_10007700_pt1 | contig 10266 bp, 11 predicted proteins | sample DeeMarSeWOR38_10_FD_19890 | JGI IMG/M metagenome (IMG submission 19890)
GCTCACCCTCGATTTTTTCCCTTTGTGAGAGGATTTTTTCAGTAAGACCTTTAGGAAGATAACGTTGAATTTTGTCTATTTTCTCTTCAAAGGAGAGTTCTTTACTGGATGGTTCGGAGAGAACAACTAAGTCCTGACCACACTCGCCACAGAACTTAAACTGAGGGGGATTTGAGAAGTTACATTTGGGGCAGATCAACTCCAACTTGGCACCACATTCTCCACAGAATTTCATTCCTTCCGGATTTTCAAACTGGCAGGATGGACATTTCATCATTACCGCCCCGTCACGATAAGACTTCTCGAATGATGTCCGCGGAAAATGGCTCCCCATGAGACGGGTAGATTGTCTTCACACCCCGATCCAATAACTGTTTCCAGCTAGACATGAGCTGCGCCCAATCTTCAGCGAAAATGGGCAACCCTGGACTGAGGCGAAGGGGAAACTTGTTCATTGCCATATCCCCTACAAACGCATCCCCTGTCTCCAGTAAGACACTAACTGATCCAGAAGAGTGCCCTGGAGTATAGACCACCTTGCCCTGAATTCCGTATTCAGCCAATGGGAGTTCTTCGTCGACAAGAACCACATCCACATCGGCAGCAGGGATATGGATCAAGGGCAAAAATACTTTTATGATACCGCCAAAGATATGGCCCCACGTTGTCACTCCGGGAGGCATGGGTTTCAAGGAACTCTCAAGCCAGTGCTTCTCTCGTTGGTGCATGGCGATTTTGGCCCCTGTGATCTCTTTGATCTCTTTGGCCGATCCAATGTGATCCCAGTGACCATGAGTGAGCACAATGAGCTGGACCTCCTCGGGTTTTATCGAAAGGTTTTCCAAAGACTTGGAAAATGTCTTTGCATGCTTCGGGGCCCCACCATCAATCATGATGGTCCCCTGGTCCTGGATGATGTAGGCGTGGTCAAAGCCCAGAGTGACAGGATAAATATTGCTCCCCATCTTTAGACCGCCTCCCTTTAGTGCCTACCCACAAAAAACCCCGTTCTCAGTTTGAGAAACGGGGTTTGTCCCAAGCTTAAACCATTCTTGATCCTCCTAATGGGTAAAAAGGAGTTCTATGGTATGTAGAAGTCCATACAGGTCATACGTTTCTTAATTTGACGAGCTTCATATTAGAAGAACTGTTTGAAAAGTCAAGCATCATGAAACACGGGGCATGGATACTTTGCGCCGCACACGATGCCCTAAGAAAGGAAGTTCAGGCGGGAATGGAGGGCTTCGAATTCCCCTTCCTGTATCTGTGTCCAGGGTTCTTTGGGAAGAAATTGGAGCGTGGATTTGACGTCAGGGGAGAAGACCTTCCCCCCTTTCAGGATAGGATCTTTGAGGAGATACTTGAACTCTGCGCCCAGGTCCAGCACCAGATCAATTTCGTTATGCTCATCCAACAATTTCACCAAAAGAGCGTTTATCACGCGGCAGCTGCCGTTCATGTGGCGCTGGCCCCGTCTATCCTGAAAGACACGGATGACGGCATCATCTAAAAGAACGGCCGAATGATCAGGCCCCAACAAAAAGGCCTGTTCAACGATATAGTCACCCTCTTTGAAAGGTATCCACTCGGACATGTGCGGTTTCCTCAATTATCATGATAAAAGTATGGCGCAAGCCACATCACGAACAATAAGAAACATGGTTGGTTATTACTTATCGGTTATTCGTTATTTGGTCAAGAGAATCGCAGTGCTTAACTCACTACGATACTGCCGATGGCATATTCAGCCGCACCGAGGCCTCCTGCGTTGAGGTTGTGCCGCTATTTGTCATCCCGGCCAAGTCCCGCGGAGCGGGATGCGAGCCGCGATCCAGAATGCATGATCTCCGGCAATTTTCCTGGATTCCGGGTCTCGCCCCACAGGCCCACCCGGTAATCGATACGGGGTTGGGCTCGCCCCGAATGACAGTTTTGTCGAATTGCGACGCAGTCTTGTTAGGGGAGGACCAAGGACAAGGGGCACGGTATGTAAAAATCTAGAACAGAGCCTCATATTTTATCTTTCTCTTCTTCAATTCAGATGTAAGCATCCTCCTGTATTCATGAAAGAACCGGTCCGTTGTCTCCCTCTCGAAACCTACTTGCCTGTAAAAACCTTTTATTGAACCTAAATAGTTCATTCTGTCAATGTAAACGAAGTCCACCTTGCCTTCCAGGTGTTGACCAAGCTTTTCTGGATTTCCAGGGAGAATGGGCCCAATGAAAGCATAGGTTCTTATCCCTGAAGCACGAATTCTTTCCAACGCCTTTAATCTATCCTTTACAGGGGCTGACCGAGGCTCAAATTGTCTTGCTACCCGTTCGTCATCTGTGGTTATTGTAAATCCCACCTCAATTTCCTCGAACTCCTGAAACAAATCCAGATCGCGTAGAGCAAGCTTTGACTTTGTCTGGATATTGACGGGGAACTGTTTCTTTGCCAGCTCCTTCAAACATCGCTGTGTTATTTTATACTTTTCCTCCAAGGGCTGATAGGGGTCGCAGACTGACGAAACCCAGACTGTCCCCCTTTTTGCCCTGTTCAACTGCTTCTTCAGGACCTCGGGGGCATTCATTTTGGCATCCACAAATTCTCCCCAGGCCTCTTTATGTCCGGAATACCTTCTCATAAACAGGCCGGCGTAGCAGTACCTGCAACCCACCTGGCAACCGGTGTAGGGATTGACGCAGTAATCAAAGATTTTTGACCTATTGAGAACGCTCTTCGCCCTGATTTCCTTCACCGCAAGCATGGCATCTGAACCTACCTAGGGCTCCAAAAAACTGGTAACCATTGTTATGTCATTCCCGCGCACGCGGGAATCCAGTCCACCTGACGCTATATGGAGTCCTGCCGGAATTTTTCCCGCTCTTTGCTTTATTATCACTGAACCTTTATCTGATCAAATCCCTATTAAGAATGAAACGGGACGAGATGTGCTTAAGAATAGAATGGGCCGCGACTGCCATGATGCAGATGCGGCCCTCATGTTTCTGGTTATAATTGAACTGCCTAGGCGTTCTTGAGTGCGGCCAGAACCCTTTCGGGGGTCAGGGGCATTCTCCTTACACGCGCACCGGTGGCATCAAAAACGGCATTGGCCACGGCAGGGGCCAGAGGCATGATACCCGGCTCACCGATACCGCCGATACTATCATTACTCTCCACCACATGGATGTTGATCTCCGGGGTATCACTCATCCGGGCGATATGGTAATCCTCATAATTGCCCGATTCCACACCTCCATTGGCAAACTGGATCTCTTCATACAGCGTGGTGCTCACACCCATAGTCACGGCCCCCTCGATCTGGGCCTTCAGGGGATCCGGATTAATCACCGGACCACAGTCCACGGACACATCAACCCGGTGGACCTTTATGGTGCCGTCCTTCTTCACTTCCACTTCGGCCACCTCCGCAATGCGGGTCCCGAAGCTCTTATGCTGGGCAACGCCCCGTCCCCACCTTTTGGGTAAGGGTTTACCCCAGTTCGAATTAATCGCCACATTTTCCAGCACCCGAGCTGCCCGCTTGTCCTCTTTCAGACTTTCCAAGCGGAAGGAAACGGGGTCTTTCCTTGCCAGATGGGCCATCTCATCCATAAAAGACTCTGTGGCAAAGGCATTGACCGCGTTCTGCACAGAGCGCCAGGGCGCCACCGGTATGGGCAGATCGGACAGGACCAGATCCAAGGAAAAACACGGGGCACTTCGGTTTATTCACTATTTATTGTTGGGTAATTGCCCGGGCTCCCAAGGATATTTTAGGAATCAGGCGAGCGAGGTGCACAAATGGCCACATTTGAGACATGAGTTGCAGGGCTGAGCTACAAATACAAAGCAAATGAGAACCTTGATCTTGGCAATCAATTTGTTAACTTAATATATATATGGTAAGTCCATCATGAGAATGAGAATCTTAGAACTGGGGTCCCTATGAAATTGCTAGCAATATTCGGTGCCATCATTTTTATCTGCTTTTACACCTCTACGTCATCTGCCGATATCTATTCGTGGACAGATAAAAGCGGCGTTACCCATTTCACCAATTATTCTCCCCCTCCAAGGGCAAAATTAATCATAAAAGATATCCCCGTTGCTCGCAGCACAGTTCCTGAGAAAGAAACCGTCGAAGAAGGCTCGCTTGGAGAAGCAACTGAAATAACACCGGATCTGGAGGCGGACGAGATTCAGGTCAAGAGGAAAAAGGTGGAGGCCTCGGAGGAAGCGCCCTATTCTTCAGAAAGCGATTATCCAGATGTTAGCGGTAGTGATGGGTCCAAGAACAGCTATGTATCCGAATATCCCCCGGGTTTTCATCGTTATCCGCGGGAATTGCGTCGATTAAAACATCACCCAAATTACCACTACAAGTATCACTTGGACAAACCGTATGCCAAGAAACGCGATTCAGCATTTCTCCCCAAGCGCCATAACAATAAGCCAACCATATGGGACCACAACCCTCGTTCCTACAAAAAAAGGGTTTTTGGGTGGCAACCTCCCAAGCCTAAAGGCCGTCCCAGCGCACATTATTTCGCTTTTGGCGGGGGTCACTACCGTGGCACCACTATCCCGTCCAAAGGACGCCTTGGGGGAAGTTCTTCCGCGTTTGGGGGCAAAGGCCGTTTTGGGGGACATCGTGCCGCAAGATAAATCTAGATGACAGCCGCCTTCGCCTCATGGCTACGGTGGGCCAAAGATGACGGTTGACAGAGGACGGATGACTGAAGAACCAGCGAAGACTAGTTAGCACTAAACCTGCCGCTCCACTTTTCAGGTTCTTGCATCATCTTTCCAAGTATCCCACAAAGGTCCACACACTCAGTTATCCATAACCAACACAACGGACAGGACTGTATGAATATAGAGCAGAGTTCTAAAATCAACGGCTTGACATAAAATTACTTTGTATTTACAATGTAAATATGAGTGATATTGGTTTCTCCTGGGATGATCGAAAGAACACTGCAAACCTTAGAAAACATGGCGTCTCTTTTGAAGAAGCCCAGACCGTATTTTTTGATGAAAATGCCTATGAGTACTTTGATCCTGATCATTCAGAAGAAGAAAACCGGTATCTAATGTTAGGACTCAGTTACCGACTCCGTGTCTTGGTCGTATCTCACAGTCTGCGTAATAAGGGTTCGGAAATCAGGATCATTTCTGCCCGCAAGGCAACCAAAAAGGAACAAAAAGTCTATTTTGGAGAAGAAGTATGAAGAAGGAATACGATTTTTCAAAAATGAAAGGAAGAAGGAATCCTTATGCGAAGAGCCTAAAGAAACAAGTCACTATTCGTATGGGTGTTGACATTATCGATTACTTCAAGAAGATGTCAGATGAAACGGGTATTCCTTACCAGAATCTTATCAATTTGTACCTGAGAGATTGTGTTCAGTCTCGCCGCAGGATTTCCATAGAATGGGCCTCTTAGAGGACCTGCATGAGTCAGACGACAGATGACGGAAGACAGAAGAAACACCAAAGACTAGTTATCACTAAACCTAGCACACCATTTCTCAGGCTCATTCATCATCTTACCCAGCATCCTGCCAATATCTTTGCATTTCCGAAACAATCCTTCATGCTCTTCGCTTGAGATGTATTCGCAGGCGACAGATGTATCCAGCCAATGCTGAGTTTCGGCCTGTTCTCCATCTGCATCGGTTAGCTTGCTGACGAAGTGTGCGACGTAACGCCTCTTTTGCCATGATTCTGCAATATTAGCGCCTATAGAGCGAGATGCTTTTCTAATTTGATTCGTAAGTGAGTAGATTTCTTCTTTGGGGAACGTTTTTGTGAGTTGAAATATTTCTTGCTGCAGTTCAAAAGCTAGCTTATAAACTTTCAAATCTTGAAACCTCTCAATTCTTTTACCCATTGATTTTAACTCCCTCGCCTGTCATCTGCTTTCCCTATCCGTCGTCCGTTTTCCGTCGTCTGTCCTCTGGCACTAGATCTCTCCTGTACGCAGTGTAGCGGCTCACGTTCGAGGAGTGCCTCGAAGCACTTATTACAGGAGATACATGTGGCCCTGTGAAAATCACCGCTTTTCCAGGCATTCACAAGGCCAGGTTCCCTTATAAAAGGTCGGCTCAAGGAGACAAAGTCTGCCTCTCCTTTCTGGACAACCTCTTCCATGAGTTCAAAGGTCCTCAGGCCGCCCACCATCATGACAGGCACGTCCACCTGACTTTTGATCTCTTTGCACCACTCCCGGAAATAGGCCTCGCGTTCTACCTTATTAATTTTGGTCCGGAACTCCGCAGTCTCATACCCCTTACCTCTCAATCCGGAGCTGATCTCCAGGGCGTGATATCCCCATTGGGCAAGCCGTGCAGCCGCAGCTTTTCCTTCGGTGAATTCCAACCCGTCAGGAAAACCGTCCTGTACTCCAATCTTAACGAGCACAGGGTAGTCCTCTCCCACCTTTCTTCTTATGTCCTTATATATTTCATGGTGAATGCGAAGCCGATTTTCCAGGGATCCTCCCCAACCATCTTCACGTCGGTTTGTAAAAGGAGACAAAAATTCGCTCAGTAAATAGGCGTGGGCCGCGTGGACCTGGACAGCGTCAAAACCAGCTTCTCTTGCTCTTTTGGCCGCATCCCCAAACGCATGAACGACTTCCCAGATTTCGTCTTCATTCATGGAACGGTAGCTTTTAGAGAAATAGGGATCGCGTTGAACAAAGGAAGGCGCTATGGCCTCCCCATCTTTGGGCCTGAGAAATTTTGCCCGCTCTCTTCCCGCATGAAATAACTGGACGGCAATTTTAGATCCACGATCGTGGACAGCGGCCGTAAGCCTTTGAAGCCCAGAGATGAATTCATCGCTGGCAATGGCGTTTTGATAGAGAGAGATTTGGCCGGAAGGATGGACGTGGGTAATGCCCGTAACAATGAGCCCTATGCCGCCTTCGGCCAGCCCTGAAAATAGCTTGATCTGTTTTTCAGACACATAACCGTGCTTATCCGCGCACCCATCATAGGTGGCTGAGCGCACAAACCGGTTCCGCACTTCCATCCCTCTAATCTTCGCAGATTCAAATAGAATGCTCATCTTTCCTCACTCTAATGCTTTTGGACGCAGATGCCTCAGATTGCGCAGATATTATTTGGGATGACCTCAAAGAACCGCTGAAAAGCTCCCCGCATACTGGTGCGGGGAGGCCTTGATGACTTGCATCAAGGTGCTTGGGAAGCATCACGGCTAGAAACAAGCTAGCTTTTTTCTAGCCGTGATAGCTTCTACAAGCTACTTTTAAGCGATTACTGCTCTTATCCGACAAATCCTGTAAATCCTGTCTAAAGAACTCTTTTGTGTTTTCGCCTGCCCCGTTGAATGTGAAACCTATTCAACTGGGGTGATTAGATTGTTTTCAAGGTCCCAGTCCATGTGGCAAAGGCAGGGAAATCCAGGCCCTTTTCCTCTTTCCTGTAAAAAACTATGTACGTCAGATTTTTCCAGCCGATGAAACCCAGGCCCTGCTCGGTTTTGTGATACCTTCGACGCCAGGTCCCCGTATTCAAATAGACCTGCTCCTTCATGCTTTCTGCGGTGTCCACAACCCGTACCGGCATTTGAAGGGGTTCATGGCTATGGCCATAGACCACGTATCTGATGCGACTGTCCAAATGTGAATATTCGGCCTGGGCAGCTTCTGAGAGTTTATCCTTTTCAACGTGCTTGTTCACCAGTTCCAGAAATGGCAAGATTCTTTCAGAAGGGAAGACCTTAAACTTCTCAAGCAAAAATAAGAACGCTTGTACCTGATCCGCTTCATCCCAGAAATCGGTCCATTTATCATGGTGCTCGTACCATTTCTTTACAAATTTCAGGTTATTGAATTCTTTTATGATTTCATCCACCGAGTCCTCGATGGCTTCCTTTACAAAGAGATTCTTTTTGACCTGATAAAGAAGCCATTCCAGGATAGAAGAGTAAGGCCTTACATTTTCAATTTCTTCCAGGTTTCTTCTTAAAGCCTTCTGCTCTGTCTGTGGTAGATTCTTCACAGCAGGGTGTCGCATAACCTTCCATGGAAGTCTTGCAACCAGTTCAGTGGTGATTGGGTCTCCAATGGGCACCCTCATGTAATCATTATGGCCATAGGAAGTGCCTCCCTCAAAATTAAATTTATCATACTCATGTCCGTGGCGAGCAAATACACCATACCCCAAATCTTCAAAATTGTGGCTGAAAGGGGCTCTTGGAAAAGAGATTCCAAGATTTTTGCATACCTTTTTTCTGAGACTCGCATATTTGTTACATAAGCGGTCGTGGTTTCCTGGCACATATATCCTCTCTGGCTCAACGGGAAGATCAAAGTCTTCTTTTAGCTCACCACCGAGAAGATCAAACGTGTCTTTGTTCTTCCTTACTATGGCATCTAAGATTGCTTTGGCGTGGGTCTCAATCCTCTTCTCATTGCTCCCCCAAGGTCTCTCAGCTTCCGGAAAAGAGAACCATTTCTCTGTTCTCAACAGATCGAAAATATCACCCAAAAATACAATCTTGATCTCGCCCACATTTCTTCCATCATCAATGAGCCGATTGGCCGCCCAGCTGATGTCTTCCAAAAAAATTTCAAAGGCCGCAGTGGGCACGTTGTGTTCGCCTGCGGTTCCGTCCACAAAATGCAAATCACTGACAAAAACTAGCATGTTAGACCTCCTTCAAAAGATTGGAATGTTGGAGTAAGGACCTTTTCATTTTCCAGCACCCATTATTCCACTATTCCATTCTTCCCTCCGGGCCGTAGGCCTACGGGCCGGAGGCCATTATTCCGTGCTAATAGGCCATTCCCCCCTTTCTTGCAGAACATCCTTGTAAACACCGAGCGCCTCGTTCACCGCGGGCATGCCTGCATAGGTGGCCACTTGGAAGAATATCTCTGCCAGCTTTCTCGGGTCACAGCCCACATTCAGAGCGGCGTTCACATGGAGCTTCAACTCATCTCTGGCGCGTAGAGCTGCCAGCATGGCACAGGCCGCCATCTGTCTTTCGGGCAATGTGAGGACGGTTCGGGAATAGAGGTTGCCCGTTATGAACTTGGAAAAATCATTGGCTAGGTCTTTGTCGAAATCCCTCCAAAGAGAATACGGGGGATCAAGCTTAGTTCCTCCGGCAAAGAGTTTTTTTGCCGTCTCCTTTGTTCTTTTTACGATCTCCTCATCACTCACCATATGGATCCTCCTTTAATCTGCTTAGAATTCCACTAAAACGAGTTCTATTTTTGCTCTTTTTTTGTTGCACTCTCCATCACCGAACATAATTGAGGTATTGGGTTGTGCGTCTAAACGGCAACTTAGCGTAAGCCATTTGAACTTGACACGCAAGCTGAATTACCCCATGCTCCATATCGAAAAGGCAAATTATCAGTGCACCAGCCGCTATTTCTCAGAAGGTAGGAGAAGATTGCGATGGATGTTGGTTGTTTTCTAGACATTACTGAGGCACGCTTCCCTCAAAAGACAGCCATCATTTCAAAAGAACGACGATACACATACAAAAGCCTCAAGGAACGGGTCCTGTCACTCATGACTGGCCTAGCCAGACTGGGCGTAAGACAGGGTGACCGGGTAGCCACCCTTACTTTAAACAGCTCTGAAATGATGGAGGTAAACCTGGCCTCCATCCGCCTGGGAGCACTTTTTACGCCTCTCAACTATCGGTTAAAGGGGCCAGAGCTATCATATATTATTGAAAACGCACAGCCAAAACTGCTGGTGACCGATGAACCCCACGAGGACCTGGCAGGTCAGGCTATCTCAGACATTGGGATGACCTTTCCTGTCTTTTCCACGTCCATCAATCCGAAAAACGGTTTTAAATCTTACGATAACCTGGTTCAGGAGAACGAGCCCTATAGGGGTTACGTCAATTTAGGCGCGGACGATCCCTGTCAACTCCTCTATACTTCAGGCACGACCGCAAAACCTAAAGGAGTCGTTCTCAGTCACGAGAACGTGATCTGGAACGCCTTTAATTTGATCCAGGCACGTCGGGACCGACCCGAGGATGTTACCCTTGTGGTGGGGCCCCTTTATCATGCAGCGGCCCTCAACAGCCATTTCATCCCCCGCCTGGCGCTTGGGTCCACCATGATCATCATGGATAAATTTGACCCGGAGTTGATGATGGACCTCATCCAGATGGAGAAGGTCACGGTTGTTCCAGGCAACCCAACCCTCTTCATTATGCTGCTTGAGCATTGCTCGAATAGGCAATACGATACCTCCTCTGTGACGACTTTAACT
>WOR8_10007704_pt1 | contig 10265 bp, 9 predicted proteins | sample DeeMarSeWOR38_10_FD_19890 | JGI IMG/M metagenome (IMG submission 19890)
TATATACCTGATGATTTTGAAAGCAATAGTGTTTTCACATCAAACGGTAAATGGGTCAACCAACAAGATGTAATAGATGAATTTAGCCAAGGTTACGGTCTTGCCTATTTCTCAGGTCATGGAAGTCCTGGATGGTGGGGAGATCATTATCCAGGAATACCTGGCAACAGACGATATGGACAAGTGGCAGGACTAACGGTTACTAAAATTTCACCTTATTTCCCATTTATCTATTTCCCAATTTTACCAATGAAGAAATTGTCAAATACAGATAAACTACCAGTTGTTTGTGTTGGTGGATGTCATAACAGCATGTTCAGTATATCATTGATTCCATCAGTTCTGAACCTTTTTATCAATAATTGGATGTTTACATATGGTTCTCCAGTACCTGAATGCTGGGGATGGTATATGGTAAAAATGAAAAATACTGGTGCAATTGCTACAATGGGAAACACTGGATTTGGATGGGGATCAGAAGGTGATGTTTGTACAATCGGAACAGGAGACGGATGGATTAATACAGAGTTCTTCAGACAATATGGTGAAGAAAACCAAACAATTTTAGGAAATGCCTATACCCAGGCGATAACAAGCTATATCACTCATCATAAGACATTTGAACTTGTTTACTGGCGTCATGACTATGGATGGGACGGAATAGATCAAAAAACCGTAGAGCAATGGCAACTACTAGGTGACCCAAGTCTACAAATTGGTGGATATCCATAATACTTTTGGATACTCCCTAAATTTTTTCTTTTTATTTTTAATAAAAAAAAATGATTTTTTATGCAGGAATAGATAGAGTCCAAGTTAGTAATATTACTCCACCAACAATCATACCAAGTCTAACATACTTATCATTATCCTTTAATGTTATTCCGCACATGAGTAAGAATATACCAATTATCAAACATCCAAATATATTTATAATCAATCCTGCCCTTAGAACAGTAATACTACCACTGAAAAGATATATTAATCCACCGATACATGCAATTAAAACTCCTAAAGGAATCATAATAAACATATTTTTTTCTGTAAAAAATGAATAGATCCATTCTTGAATGGATTTTGAAGGATTCATCTCAGATTTTGGTTTCTGAACTTTTGGTTGGGGTTTTTCTTCCTCTCTAGGTGCTCCACAAGCAGGGCAAAATTTAGCATTTTCTGGAATTTCAGCACCACATTTAGCACATTTAATATTTCCCATAATTTCCACACCACCTATAACCTAAATCTTAAACCTTCTATTTATCGATTTCTTTTTTAGATAAATAAGATAAAAATTTTATTTTTATAATTGCTTTCCAACTTTACAGTTGTTGCAAACTCCGTGAGACCTATCATAGCAAATGCTACAAACAATTCTTCCACACAAACTGCATGTATACATTGCTCCAGGTTTACCACATATACTACACAAACCCATAAGATCCATTTTCACATCCCACCAATTTTTACCAATTTCTTTTTAAGATCATCAAGTTTCAAACTGGTAACAACTAAAGGAATATTCTCCCTATCTGCAAGTTTTATTGCTAAAGAGTCAACTGATCCTGGTTTATGATAAACAACAACTGTTGGTTTAACAGGGTGAACTCTTATTGCTATCATTGGACTACGACCATATCTAATACCAGTAAAGATTATTGCTCTTTCAGTGCTCCAACCATATAAACGGTTATAGTCACCTGAATTTATTGTTTCAATTGTCTTAACACTATCAACTAGGGTAAAACCCTTCACACTTTTTTTAAGACCTATTTTACTAGTTGTCAAAATATTTCCTTGAATTTCTTTAATAAATGTCTCAGCAACAATTGTGTAAGGATATTCCATAATTTCAAGGATTCCTTCTTGGGTTTCAATCATAGAATTATACTGATGTAATATTTTTCCACCACGTGTATCATCTATTTCAACAAAAGCCTCAATTATCTTTCTTATAGTTTGTATACCTGGTGATTTTCTTCTTCCTGACTCATAATCACTAATAACACTTGGTGATAAATTTAAATAATTTGCAAGGTCTGTTTGACTTATTGAAAATATATTTCGCCACTTCCGAATGGTCTGCCCAGGTTTAGGACTTAAAGTGATTTCACCTGCAATCTTTTCGGATAGGGCATTTTTTATTTTCACTACTTCACCTCAACAGATTTAAACTTATATCCGTAGTAAATAGCTCCAATATATCCATCCTCCTGAATCTTTCTAAAAGTTGATTGTACACGCATTCCAATCTTTATTTTATCTAAATCACAATCTACTATCTGGGCAGTTACTTTAGGTCCTTCATCAAGCTTTATAATAGCCATTGCATATGGTGTTTGACCTTCAAAATGCTCAGGTGCATTATATATTATTGTGTAAGTCAAAACCTCTCCCTGGCCTTTTAGTTTTAAATTCTTCATTTTTCCCATACTTTTTCTTCTACAGTATGGACAAGATTCTCGGGGTGGGAAATACACTTTGTTACACGAGCCACATTGATTACCAATAAGATTATATCTTTGTGGTATCTCTCTCCAAAAACGGGGTACAGCACCATCTGTCATTTTACATTCCCTCCAAAATATGAACTACACAGGATGCACCGACTGCTCCAACATTATGAGTAAGACCAATTTTTGCATCTTTTATTTGTCTATCACCAGCTTCTCCTCTTAATTGCATAACAATCTCAGCAATTTGAGCAACACCTGTTGCTCCTACAGGATGACCTTTTGCCTTTAGACCTCCACTTGGATTAATAGGGATTTTTCCATCAAGAGTTGTAATTTTATCGTCAATTGCTTTTCCACCTTCACCCTTTTTTACAAATCCAAGGTCTTCAATTGCTAAGATTTCTGCAATTGTAAAACAGTCATGGACTTCAGCAACATCAATATCGTTAGGGGTCAATTTCGCCTGTTTATAGGCGTTTTTTCCTGCAAAAACTGTTGATTCGAAAGTACAAATATTATCTCTACCATGAAGAGATAATGTGTCAGAGGCTTGACCTGTTCCAAGAATTTTTACAGGTTTATCTGTATATTTCTTTGCTTTATCTGCGGCACATAAAACAATTGCTGCTGCTCCATCACTGACCGGTGAACAATCAAGCATTCCAAGTGGATATGCTGTCATTGGAGAACAAAGTACCTTTTCCAAAGGTATCGCTCTTTTAAATTGAGCATATGGATTAAGTGCTCCGTTTGCATGATTTTTTACAGCAACTTTTGCAAGTTGTTCACGAGTTGTTCCATAATCATGCATATGTCTTGTGGCAATCATTGCATAAAGTCCAGGAAATGTTGCACCGAAAAAGGCTTCCCATTCCTGATCAAGACCTGTTGCTAGAGTATCAGTTGCCTCATCTCCAACAACATCAGTCATTTTTTCAACCCCACCGACAACTACGATATCGTTCATTCCTGATGCTACTGAAAAGTACCCTTGTCTTACTGCAAGACCACCTGAAGCACATGCACTTTCAACTCTTATCGCCGGTATATGCATATGAGCAAAACCAGACCAATCAGCAACAAGAGCACCGACATGTTCTTGACCTATAAATCTTCCTGTGCTCATTGATCCAACATATAGTGCGTCTAGTTCACTACCACTGATGCCTGAATCAAGTAATGCTTTAGAACCTGCTTCTGCTATAAGATTTCTAAATGATTTATCCCAAAGTTCTCCAAACTTAGTTAAACCAATTCCAATTATTGCTACATCTCTCATCATTTTATCAGTCCTCATATAAAAGATCTCTATATTTTGTATAAGTTGAGTAATCAATATATTGCTTATTTTCAATAAGCTCTGAAACTAAAGGTGCTTTTCCTCTTGGAAGTTTATTCATGACATCTGTTACAGTAATATCAAAAGCATCACTTCCAGCACCTGATCCATAACTTGCTACAAATATCCTATTACCTGGTTTTGCAATATCAAGAACTGAAGCAAGACCAAGCATCGATGAACCAGAATATGTATTTCCAATTATTGGACATAAGAGTCCTTGTTTTACCTGTTCTGGGGTAAAACCAAGCATTTTTGCTACTCTTACTGGAAATTTTCCATTTGGTTGATGAAAAACTGCAAAATTATAATCTTCAGGTTTTGTATTTGCCATTTCCATTAGGTTTTGGGCATTGCTCATGATATGTCTGAAATATGCTGGTGTTCCAGTAAAACGACCTCCATGTGCTGGATATTTGCGACCTTCTCTTCTCCAAAAGTCAGGAGTATCTGTAGTAAAAGAACAAGTTTCGTTAATATTTGCTATAACATTTTCTCGCCCAATTATAAAAGCTGCTCCTCCAGCACTTGCAGCATATTCAAGAGCATCACCTGGAGCTGCTTGTGAGGTATCAGCACCTATCGCAATACCATATCTAACCATTTCTGCTTTGACTAGAGCCATACAAGTTTGTATAGCTGCAGTCCCTGCTTTACATGCAAATTCATAATCGGCAACTTTTAAAAGGGGTGTTGCACCAATTGCTTCACCGACAATTGTACCGGTTGGTTTTACTGCATAAGGGTGAGATTCGCTTCCGACATAGACAGCACCAATGTCTTGAGGGTCAATATTAGTTCTTAAAAGAGCCGCCCTAGCAGCTTCAACACTTATGGTTGCAACATCTTGATCTGGTGAAGGAACCGATTTTTCAAAAACTCCAAGACCACCAGTAATTGTTTCAGGGTCTTTACCCCATGCATGTGCAATATCTAAAGATTTAATTCTGAGCCTTGGAATATGAGCTCCATAACTTACAATTCCGACATCTTTCATAGTTTACACCATAAGAGCAGTAGTAAAATTTGATATTTAAAATTGACGATTTATTTTTCGTTTATTAACGATAATTTAAAAATTTATTATTCACCATCTCAAGTTTTGTTTAAGCTCTATCAGATGAAGGTTAACTCCAATTTCTTCTATTCTTAATAAATAGGCTTTTCCAACCCGTTTTTTAAATTTTTTTACGAATTCAGAACCAGCCTCTTCACCTAAAGAATTGATTATATCCTCAATAATTTTGCGGATTCCCCTACCAAGTTCTGAAGATCTAATCGAATTTAGTTCTTGAGGTACAATAATAGCATCAATACTTTCTGAATAACTGGATCCATCAATTTTTACTTTTTCCAAATATTCATATCTATCCTCAAATTTTCTAAGAACATTATTTACAAGTAAAATAGCATAACTTTGGGTAGTTGTTTCATTTATAATATCAACTAATGCCTTCAATACATTTTTAAAAACAAGTACCTGAGAAAGCTGTAGTATATCTAGATTAACACCAATTTCCTCTAGTTTAAATAAATAATCAGAATTAAGATAATCCTTTAACTCGTTTACAAGAGATATATCGCTTTTTTCATTAAAATATTTATTTAACTCTTGAAAACATTTCTGAATTGTCTCTCCAACTTTACTCGAATCTTCTGCGTTTACATCTTTATCAATACTTACAGGATCAACTCCTTGAATAGATCTGATATCGTTTATCTCAACTTTTCCTAAAACTGGATATTGGGTTCTAAGTCTCACAACAAGATCTGTGAGAGTTAAAATTGCTACATCCTTATCAAACTCCCTATCCAAAATATGAAAAAGTGCTTTAAAAGAATAAGTAAGGATATCAAAATTTCCAATTTTAAATTTAAATTTTTCTTTTGTTTCAGTTACAAACTGAAGCTGGATAAGATCTAAATCAATTCCTATCTTTTTTATAGCAAGTTCATAATCAAAAGGTAAAGTCTCCTTAATTTCACGGATAAAATAAAATCCTGCACCCTTACCCAATGTTTTTGTTATTTCAATCATTAAATCATTTGTAGCCTTTCCAATTTCTTTTGTTTCAACATTGTTTAAACCTGGATCAATATTTACAGTTTCAACTGTTTCGCTATATTGGGTCCCCCTTATTTCAATAAATTTAAAAAATCTATATTTTTCTGAAAGATCTTTTAAAGCCTTACTAATAAAAATATTTGCATAAGATTCAGATGTTCTTCTACCAATTACATTAATTGTAGATCTCAATATACATCCAAGAATATCTTTATTATCTAATTGAAGCATCCCGATTCCATTCTTGAACTAATTTTTGCATAAACCAATGCATGTTTATGTTTTTAATATTTTTTATAAACTAATTATTATCCCAAAATCCTCTAGTTCTTGCATAATTTAGTTCAGCTTTTAAGATATCTCTTAGAAACTTTATTTGTAAATCCTCTGATTTCTTAAGACTACTAACGTTATATTTCCTAAGAATTCTTGCAGCTGTATCAGGGCCAATACCTCTACCAACTAATGCCATAATCGCTGGTTTTCCATAACTTAAAACTAGACTAGCGTTTTTATGCAATCTTTTTACCTCTTTTTCTTCTACTTTTGATTTTACTTTTTTTGTAAGAATTTTTACTTGATCCTTATTATATCTTCTTAAAACTGAAATTTTTATAGCACCACAATTAGAGCATTTTGGTTTATCATCTGCTCTTCTAACAGAAGTGTTCCAACTTTTATTGCAATTAGTGCAAACAAATATTATATCAGTATCTTCCAGACGTTTTTTCAATGCCATAAGAATTGATCTATCTGCTCTTTGAGGAACCATTAGTCCTCGGATAGTTTCAAGACCTGCTAAAGAGATTGGTGAAAGTCTTTGAATAAATATTTTTATTTCTCCCTTTTGAATCTTACTAAGAACTTGTTGGGTATTTTCAACATCCATTTTCTCCCAGATTATTTTATCTATTGCCTCATCTTGAATCATTGAATTATCAAAGAGAGTAAACAATTTTTTTATACCAATATTTTTTATATCAAAGTCTTTTTTAAGTGCACCAAATTTTCTTGCAACATGTATAAGTTGCCATCTAATATAATTTGAATTTTTTAGTATAATATTTAATGCATAGGGTAGCGACTCAGGGTTGGTTTTCAAAAAAATATCCTTAATTTTTTCAACAGATATTCTACCGGGAAGTTCAAGGTTAATTCTATATGCATCGCTATTTATTCCTACGCTTTCACCTATTGATTGAGCAAGAATTGCAGAAATAAGTCTTCCAAGAGTCTCATTTACTTTTGTTCCAAAACATGCATTTATGACTACAGTTTTATCTTCAACTTCAATAGTAATTGTTTTATCATCTGGTATTATAAACCCTAGTTTCTTTTGATTTTTTATAGATTTAGAAAATTTTTCAAATGATTTAATATCACAAGGATATTTTCTCAATACATCTTTTTTAAATACTCCAGTTCTTAATCTACCAACTTCTTTAGCAACTTCAAAAGGAATTGGAATATCTTCACCTACCCACGAAGGAGCAGATCCTATTTCCTTTGATTGAGATACAAGTATTTTATCTTCCTCAGTTTTAACTACAGTCCACGGCCTTCCTCTCAATATGAATTTTGATTCTTCATAACCATAATTTAAAACAAAGCTTTCATCAAGTCTTCCAATTCTTCTCCTTGAACTTATATCAACGACATTGAAGGTTTTTTCATCAGGAATCATTGATATATTATCAAGAAAATAATTTCTGGAGCTAGTTCGTTTTATAATAAAACTATTATCAATCCAAATACTACGTTGACTTTTTAATTGTTCAAGGATTTTAAGAAATCTATCTTTTTTAAGCTTATAAAAAGGATAAGACCTTGTAATTATTTTATAGATTTTTTCAACTTCGACCTTTCCGTATTCTAAGGCAATAGATATTATTTGATTTGTTAGAACTGATAGAGGATTTTGTCTTACTTTTAATAATTCAATTTCCCCTTTTAAGGCACGTCTAGCAATTACAAGGCTTTCAGACAAGTCTTCAGGTGTTGTTGCAATAATCACACCTTTTGATGTTTTACCTATCCTATGTCCAGATCTACCTACTCTTTGTACAATTCTTTTAACCTCTCTTGGGGAGTTGTATTGAATAACAAAATCTGTATTTCCTACATCAATTCCAAGTTCAAGAGATGATGTACAAATAAGTGACTTTAATTTACCGCTTTTAAAATTGTCCTCTGACTCAATTCTAGCAATTTTTGAAAGTGAACCATGATGAACATCTATTGGAAAATCTTCAACCCATAGATGAAATCTTGAAGCAAGAATCTCAGCACCATCTCGTGTATTAATAAAAAGAAGTAAAGATACATGATTATCAATAAGTTCTTTACACCTTCTTAAACAAGCAAAAGAAACAGGTTCTATTGATAGTTTTTGTGCAAAACTAAAATCTTGTTTTATAATACTTGGAAGTTCAACATTTATATCAATATGTTTTGTGACATCAACATTTAATATCTCTACATTTCGAAATTTATTTTTTTCAAATCCTCCAAGATATCTTGCAACTTCCTCAGGTGATCCAACTGTTGCAGACAAACCAATTCTTTGGAAAATAATATTTTTCCCAATAGTTAATTCATGCAATCTTTCAAGAGCAACAGATAATTGAGCACCTCTTTCTTCATCTGCCATTTCATGGATCTCATCAACAATTACCCATCTAACATTTGAAATATGTTTTTTCAATCTTTTACCAATAAATAATATTTGAAAAGTTTCAGGTGTGGTAATGAGCATATCAGGAGGTTTTCTTGCTTGTCGAGTTCTTTCACTTTGAGGTGTATCTCCATGCCTTACTGCTATATCAATTCCCAATTCCTTTCCCCAATCAAAAGTTCTCTGAAGCATATCTCTGTTTAGAGCTCTGAGTGGTGTTATATAAAGAAGAGATATTCCTTTATTATCGGTTTTATCAATTTTTCCTTTTAAATCTAAAAAATTATGAAAAATTGGTAGAAGTGCTGACTCAGTTTTTCCAAGTCCTGTTGGAGCTATTAAAAGAATATTTTTTCCTTTTAGTATTGGAGGTATAGCTTTTATTTGTGGTTCAGTTGGTTCTTTAATATTATTTTTCTCAAGGATTATTTGTATCTTTGGATTTAACATTTGAAAAACTGAGTTCATTGTATTTGATGCAATAAAGTCTATTATTTATTTTTTACTCCATTGTTAAAAATTAAATTTATATAACAAATACAAAACAAATTTTTATAGATAAAAATAACATTAATCTATTCTATTGCTGCAAAGAAAATTAAACCTATACCAAACCAACATATTATAGCAATATAATACCAAGCATTAAGTAATTCAAATATTACCCCTAATAAAATAGCTATTAAGGGTAAAATGAAAAGTAAAAATGCAGCAATAACTTGTCTAATTGTTGACGAAATGTTTAACTCCATATTTAATCACATGTCAATAGATAATTTAATGCCGATATTAAAAATGTCTTATTTAATCTTGTGGGTATATCAAACATTTGTCATATCACCACTATAAAATAACCATTTTTGATTTAAATACCGTTGGAATAGATAAAAATATACAATATTTTTGTTAATCCAACCTTTTTTCTAAGACATTTTTGTATTATTCTTATAAGAAGATGTGGTATGGAAACTTATTCATTATCAATTCTTCAAAATAAAAATGGTTAATGTAAGATGTTGTAAACGGATAATAAAGGTAATGTTATATGAAGATAAAGAAAATTAAAAATGGTTATGAAATCACAGGATTACCTTGGCAAATAAGAGAATTTGAACGTAAATTTAGATTATATCAATTTTGTTCAAGATGCTCATTTTGTAAAAATTGGTAAATTAGAGTCATATGACACCTCCTAAAATATGGTGGTTCCCTTCCCCACCTTAAAAGGAAGTGGTTTTGCCTTTTCCACTTCCTTCTTTTTTTCTAAAAAGAACAAAAAATAAAAGACTTTTTACTGTATTAATCCAATGATATTAGGAAATATATTATTGCCCCTGACAATTAGTTTATTCCCTGTTTATGTTGAAAAAAATTTAATCAGATATAATTCTAATTTCTATCTGACCAAATTTATGTATCAGTTTTCGCAACCTGTTCTCTAGTCTAAAAAGGTCTTCCTCAAGTTGTGCTCTATTTCGCATTACTATAACATCATGGATAATCTTATCAAAGTCCCTTTGTTCCAAATCCTGAACTCGCTTTTTTAACCAATCAATCTCTTGCCAAATTGTCGGCATCAAAAACACCTCATTTTGATTTATTGTTCTTCTTATTTTTTAAATTCATAACTCGCTGTTCAATCCAAGTTTTGAGTTTTGCCTCATCCTCATCATTTTTAATAGGAACTGAATCACGACCTTCCTTGGTATTTCTATAAGCAGTGAACCGATGTGT
>WOR8_10007707_pt1 | contig 10264 bp, 10 predicted proteins | sample DeeMarSeWOR38_10_FD_19890 | JGI IMG/M metagenome (IMG submission 19890)
CCTGAACGGTACGTCGCAGGGGCCGACACCCGAGGACGCCAGGAAGGACGGCCATATCCGTGGTCGCAGCAAGTAATTCATGAAATATCCGGGCTAGTACCTCGTTCGAATGCCCTCGGCAATCTCCCTCACCTTAGCCATAACCTCCTGCTCATCCACGTCCAGAAGCTGGCGTTTCCGCATAACGATATTTCCATCTATGATCACATCGCGCACATCAGCCCCTCTCGCCGCGTAGACCAGGTGTGAACAAGGCTCATACATGGGAGTCAGATGTGGCTGGTTGAGGTCGATGATGATTAAGTCCGCCTTTTTCCCTGGTTCCAGTGAACCGAGGAGCGGGGACATTCCCAGTGCAGCCGCGCCCCCATTGGTGGCCATTACCGCAACTTGAAGAGCTGAGCTGAGCGACGGGTCACCCTGGTGGACTTTGTGAAGTTTTGCAGCAGTGTCCATTTCCTGGAAGATGTCCAAATTGTTGTTGCTGGCACAGCCATCAGTTCCTAAGCCAACCTTGACCCCGGCGGCTAACATTTCCGGGAGGGGCGCCACTCCAGAGGCCAACTTCATGTTACTCTCTGGGTTGTGAGAAACTCCTACTCCGCTGCGGGCTAAGAGCTCTATTTCTTCATCGTTTACCATTACCGCATGATGACAAATTGTCTGGGTGTCTAGAAGTCCTAGATTTCCAAGATGATCCACGGGCCGGTGTCCGTACCTTTGCTGGGTCTCTTCCAACTCGGTCCGGGTTTCAGCCAGGTGAATCTGGAAAAGGATTTCGTGCTCGTTGCAGATATCTTTGGCGCCGATTAAGGTCTCCGGTGAGCAGGTGTATGCTGAATGGCAGAAAATACTCGGAATAAGCCGGGGTGACTTCCCCTGCCAGCGAAGAACAAACGCTTCTGCCGCTTTCAGGTTTATTCTCGGATCAGGCACTCCAGGAGCGGGAAAGTCGACAACTCCTTGACCGAGGACCGCGCGTATGCCGCTGGCAGCTACTGCTCTGGCAGCACCATCTTCGAAAAAGTAACCATCACAAAAAGTGGTAGTACCACTTTTGATCATCTCTACCATCGCTAGCAAAGTGGCCCAGTAGACATTTTCTTCGCTGACATAGGTTGCCTCGGCGGGGAAAATGTGTTCATGAAGCCATTCCTGAAGTGGCAGGTCGTCGGCGAGGCCACGGAAACAGGTCATGGCAGCGTGGGTGTGCAGATTTATCAAGCCCGGCATTATGAGACTGCCACAGGCCTCAAGCTCTTCGTTCGCTTCGATCTCTTCGGTCAGACGCGAAGTGTCGCCCACTGCAACGATACGATCACCGGTAACCGCCACTGCACCCTTTTCCAGGATCTCTTTGCCTTCGTTAAAAGTCAGAACAAAGTCACCGGAGACAAGTAAGTCTACAGCGACCCTCTGTTTTCTATTAGATTTCGTCTTGTGCATTTCCGTTTCAAAAGAACAAGTGCAACTGTGTTCTGTCTATGTAGCAAGACGCGAAGTCGGGAGGTGGAGCCCTTTGACAAGACCTGTCGACGAGCTCGGGTCGAGTCGCTCAGGGCAAACTCGCCGAGATGTTGGGAAATGAGTCGAGTCGATGCTATTTCTCCTTACCCGTCCCGCCAAGAATTCTGCCTAGTTATCACCGCTTGCTGCCCTCTGCCTGCTGGATGGGGCGCTCTGCGCTCACGGCTTTATCATCCTGGCAATACCTCTGACTTCAGCCATTATTCGCTCCACGTCCAGGGTGAGTAGTTCCCGATCTCGCATCACCACCCGCCCGTTGATGATATTCAGGGTGACGTCAGCAGCGGAAGCCGCATAAACAAGATGAGAATAAATATTGTAAAGTGGAGTCAAATGCGGTCTATCCAGATCCAAACCAATGATGTCAGCCTTCTTGCCGGGTTCTAGACAACCCACTTGGTTCTCCAATCCCAAGACTTTAGAGCCGCCCCTGACGGCTAGCTGGGCTACGGTCCTTGCCCCCATCACGGTAGGATCGAGCCTGTAAACCTTGTGAAGCTTGGCTGCCGTGTCCATTTCCCCAAACATGTCCAAATTGTTGTTGCTGGCACAGCCATCAGTTCCCAGCCCCATCATTACACCACGGTCGAGCAGTTCAACCGCAGGAGCTACACCGGAAGCCAGCTTCATGTTGCTCTCAGGATTGTGCACTACGCGTACACCACGCTCAGCGAGTAGGTCCATCTCCTCATCATCAAGCACGACACAGTGATCGGCGATCAAGTGAGGGGTCAGAAGTCCGAGTTTTTCCAAATGCATCACCGGCGAACTGCTATAGCGCTCTTGAACCTGAGCCACCTCATCCTCTGATTCTGAGAGGTGGATGATCATTGGGACCTGGTATTCTTCCGCCACTTCATTACAGGCCCGCAACAGGTCAGGAGAGCACGTATAAACCGCATGGGGCTCAACAGCCACGGAGACCAGGGGATCGTCTTCCCAGGCGCGAATAAGATTTTTTGTCAAGGCAAGACCCTGCTCCGGAGAACCATAATTGGGAGAAGGGAAGTCATAAAGAACTTCACCCACCAGAGCTCGCATGCCGGCTTCATGAGCAGCCCTGGCCACCTGGTCTTCAAACAAGTACATGTCGCAAAACGTGGTGGTCCCGCCAAGGATCATTTCAGCACATGCCAGCAAAGTCCCCTGGTAAACTAATTCGCCGCTAATCTTTTTTTCGGCAGGAAAAATATGTTCGTTAAGCCAGACGGGAAGAGGCAGGTCATCGGCGAGGCCTCGAAAACATGTCATTGCCGCATGCGTGTGAGCATTGATGAGACCAGGCATAACCAAACCCCCCGCCATATCCAGCTGCTCACGGGGCGCGAATTGCGCAGGCCATGAATCCTCGGGTCCAACCCAGATAATTTCGTCAGCACTTACGGCCACTACCCCTGGCCGGAATATGTCATCCGAATCATTCAAGGTTAGCACCATGGCGTTGTGGATGAGCAGATCAACGGGAGTTCTAGTCTCAGAGGTCATTTTGTCATTTGTCATCCGTCACTCATCGGTTGGTCGTTCAAATCGTTTATCAGTTGATTGGTGGATTACTCAAATCACAAATGGTGAACAGTAAACGTTTAACCGTAACCGAATTTATTATTTGACTAATTCTCGAATTTTCTAATTCTCTAGTTCTCTAATCGTCCAACCTGCCAGTTGCTTGCTGCCTCCTGCCTGCTGGCGACTGCCTACATCCGTCTGAGAATCTCTTCCACTAACCTCACTAGCCGGGACTCGGCCCCTTTTGCCGTGGCTATCACCTGTTCGATGGGAGCCGGCTGGAAATCATCAGGATCATTTACGTTGGTAACCACTGACATCCCGAGAACTCTAAGGCCTGCATGCACCGCGACGATAACCTCAGGAATGGTGGACATCCCCACGGTATCAGCACCGATCAATCTGAGAAAGCGGGTTTCGGCCGCGGTTTCCATACTGGGACCAGTAACACCCACATAAACACCTTGGTGTACCTTGATTCCCAAATCCTTGGCAGCCCTCTCAGCCATCTCAACGAGTTCGTGACTGTATGGTTCAGTCATATCCGGAAAACGGGGTCCCCATTCATCTACATTTCCGCCTCTCAGTGGGTTCTTGCCGGTGAGATTGACGTGATCACGGATGAGCACAAGGTCGCCAGCCTCGAAGGTGAGATTGAGCCCGCCAGCAGCGTTGGAAATGAGCAAAGCCTTTACTCCCAAGGCCGCCATAACCCTTATGGGAAAGGTGATCTCCTTCGGCGCGTAGCCCTCATAGTAATGAAAACGTCCCTGCAAGGCCATGACCATCTTGCCACCAAGAGAACCTATTATCAAACGCCCCATATGGCTTGCAACAGTGGAAACCGGAAAGTGGGGAATCTCCTCGTATGGAATCACCGCAGCAGCTTGAATCTTATCGGCCAGACCCCCCAGACCTGTCCCCAAAACGATTCCTATCTGAGGTTGTATCTCAGTTTTGTTTCTGAGAAACGCGACACTCTCTTTTACCTTAACGAGCTGCCCCCGCACAAGAACCTCCCGTCATTTGTCATTTCGCATTGCGCATCGCGCTCTTGCTATTTGGTCGTTCAAACGTTGAGACCGAAAGATCGCGGCTGCCTGCCCGCAACGCTCTCGCTTGCGAGGCGGTCGGGGAAAGCCGCTCCCACAGCATAATTTCTGAGCTGTCCTCTGCCCTCCGCCTGCTGTCCTCTAACTGCCCACTGCCTTCACAAATGCCTCCAGACTCTTCGAATCCTCCACGTTATAGACCTCCAGGGATCGATCAATCTGCCGCATCAATCCTCTGAGAACCTTTTTGGGTCCCACTTCAACGAATCTCTGATACCCGTCTTCGATCAACCTTTCCATTGATTGCTGCCAGCGTACTGGAGCGCATAGTTGCTTGGCAAGATTCTCTCTGGCAGCATTTCCATCGGTAACATAAGCCCCATCCACATTTGCCACAACCGGGATTTGAGGATCTCGGAAGGTGTGCTGTGCCAATTCAGGCTCAAACTTGTCCTTGGCATCCTCCATACACCGACTATGCCATGGACCGCTCACATTCAGACGCACACATCGCCTGGCCCCAGCATCTGTGCAGATTTCCATGGCTCGAAGAACACTGTCTTCGGCACCACTGACAATGATCTGACCCGGCGAGTTATAATTGGCCATCTCTATGTCACAGGTGTCACAAACCTCATTGATTTTTTCCGCGTCTAGATTGAGAATAGCTGCCATCGCACCGGGTTGCTCATCTGCCGCCTTTTGCATGAGCTCGCCCCTCAGTCGCACCAATTGCAACACAGCCCTTTCATCGACTACGTCAGCCAGATGTAGTGCGCTGTATTCCCCCAGGCTATGACCTGCCGCGGCCGCAGCTTTCACGCCGTTGAGATCAAGAACTATAGAGCATGCCATGTTGACCAGGGTAATCGCAGGCTGTACATTATGAGTGAGCACAAGCTCATCCTCTGGACCCTCAAAGCAAAGCTCCTCCACGTCCGTATTGAGGATCTCTTTGGCCCGGCTGAAGAGATCACGGACTTCTTGATACTCGTCATAGAAGGCCTTACCCATGCCCACGTATTGTGACCCTTGCCCAGGGAAGAGAAAAACTAGGCCTCGGTGATTCATAACTGCTCCTCTGATGTTATGAAAAACTGGAAATCCCGCCTCAAAGTTTTTTCATTATTAAGTACCGAAGCTAGAAAAGCAAGCCCCACGATCCCGTCTACAACGCATAAACAGAGCCTCTAGGGAAAACCGGTTGGTTTTTGTCGCGGTTCACCAACGTGCCAATTCTAGCCTTTTTAAACCAGGTATTGCGGCTCCTATCAGAGAAGAATGGCAGAAATCCTCTAACTGTGACTGCCATCTAAATCACCTCCTTTTTTCCCTTACTGCGCGAGGCAGGGGTAAGGTCTTCTCTGCAAAAGGAATCGCTGACACAAAACCATATCTTGAGCTAGCTTCAATTCTATCAGCAGTTTAGATCAAATCTCGCATGATTCCTTGAAATGGTGGGATCCGGAGGAATGATTTGGTCAGCCCGTAAATAGCCTCACCATTCTTCCTAATTTCTTACAAGGTACACATCGCAATTCAAAGCAACTCATTAAAGTAGAAAGCTGGATCAGATTGAAGCAAGAGGAATGAGGGAGGATATGGATAATGGCACTGGTCATAGTAAAGGTGTCCTGGTCCAAAATTTGCTTACCGTGTGTAGGTGAGAAGATTCGTCGACACAAAGAGAGGTGATAAAGATGACGGATACTGTTTATTACAGAATTTTGGACCACTGCTATTTGGCAAGGTATATGAATTTAGAATCAAAGAACATAGATACTGTTATTTCGAATGTGGAAACATTATTGACAGAAATGAAAACCTGGAGAGATGCAGATCTAGAGTTTATCGTAAAAGAGGACAACGCCGGAAAATTCCAAAGTATCGTAATTTATACCCACGACCGAGACGTAGCAGATAGAGTGTTCAAAAGCGCTTGCTATAAGGCAACAACTGAAGATTTTCTGAAGAGTACTTCGAATGATTCGAAGGAAAATAATGTATTCGAAAATAAACGAACCAAAATGAATGAGACTCTAAATCTTATTTTAGAAGCAATGGTTGGTTCATCTTTTGAAGAAAACCTTTTGGTAGCGGAGCCGGAAGGCGATTTGTCAGAAATCTTATTTGATGATTTAGAAGAGATAGGATTATCAACTATTGATAGAGAAACGATGCCAGAAGATCAAATAGAGCCTTTACCAGACAATTTATTCGATGATTTGACAAATACGGGTATTGCAACGGTTGATATAAAGGCTGTATCAGAAGATGAAGAAAACAGGTAAGGGTTAGGATGGTTGGTAACCCAAAGAAGATACCTTATTTTGTCAAAATGGGGAGTGCAACAACTGCAAGGTGCGCCAAGCATATGCAAGCGATAGCGGGACATTTTTCGAACAAGGACATGCTTTTCTTGCAAAATGCATTCACAAGGGATGTGAGTGGTGAGCATAGGGTTGACCCAGTTGATTTTCGGTAACGCCCATCGGTCTTTGGCGGTTGGCTGATGGGGTTTTTCTTTTCCACCCCTCCATGCTGACCACCCACCGGAGCAGATGGGCAGGGGCAGGGTTGTGGTCTCTACCTCCCTAGCCCGGATATTTCATCAATCACCTGCTGCGACCACGGAGTCATAAGCTTTCTTATTTTGTCGCCTTTTCGGTTTTACTTTTGATCCGTGGCCTCAACAAAATGAAACGCGAAGAGGAGGCCCCGTCAGAGGAACCGACAACGAAAGAGTGTCCACACTGTCTATCGACAATACCCATTAAAGCCACACCTTGTGGACACTGCACCTCAGAGTTGTCAGCAGAACCAGCATAAAGTCAGAGTTTTTCTCCTGGATAAACACAGTTGCAATATCCCCCAAATCTCCTTAAAATTGCGCACGAGCATAAGCTACCTTGCGCTTTTCCTTGGGAATTGAATAAAGGCGTTTCGTAATTTTGGGGGTTGCCAATATGAAAGACCAAGAAAAAACAAGAGAGCAACTCGTAAGCGAATTAGGCGAACTGCGTCAACGCATTGCTGAACTGGAGGCATTTGAAGATGAGCGCAAGCGGGCGGAGAAGGCGTTGCGGGAGAATGAGGAACGTTATCGTGCATTATCTAACGCATCATTTGAGGCAATATTTATTTCAGAGAACGGCATTTGTATAGATACAAATCAAACCGCCACAGAAATGTTTGGGTATGACTATGATGAGTTGATTGGTGTATTTGGCACAGACGTAATTGCTCCAGAATCCAAAGAATTAGTACAGCATTATATGTTGTCGGGATATGAAGAGCCATATGAAGCAATTGCACAAAGGAAAGATGGAACTACTTTTCAAGTCGAAATACGCGGCAAGATGACGGAGTATAAAGGTCGAAGTGTCAGAGTAACAGTAGTTCATGACATAGACAAAAGCAAGAAGATGGAGGAGAGACTGCGGGAAAGCGAGGAGAAGTATCGGGAGATATTTGAGCTTTCACCAGAAGCTATCGTGCTCTTAGACAGAAAAGGAAATATCTTGGATGTGAATGCAAGGTCTCACGACTGGCTCGGCTATAGCCCGGAAGAGGTTGTGGGAAAGAGTTTTTTAGACCTTCCCTTTTTGTCTAACGAAGGCAAGTCGAAAGCTATGGCAAAACTCTCTCAAAGGATGGCTGGCAAGAAAGTTTCCCCTTACGAGCTTGGTTTTTATACCAAGAGTGGAGAAAAACGTGTTGGAAGGATAGTGGCCAATCCAATTCAAGATAAACACGGTGAGGTAATTCAAGACCTTGTAATGATATCTGACATCACCGAGCGCAAGCAAGGAGAGCAAGCGCTGCGGGAGAGGGAAGCTGAATTGGAGGTTCGATCACGTGATCTAGAAGAGGTTAACGCCGCGTTAAAGGTACTACTGAAAAGGAGGGAAGAAGACAAAGTAGAACTTGCAGAAAGTGTTCAGAGCAATGTCAAAGAACTCGTGTTGCCCTACCTTGAAAAGCTGAAAAAGAGCAAACTCGAGCCGCATCAAATGACTCTTATTCGCATCCTTGAATCACATTGTAAGGACGTTGTCTCGCCATTTATAAACAAGTTGTCATCCAAGTTTATTAAACTCACCCCCACGGAAATAAAACTCGCCGACCTCATTAAAGCCGGCAGAACTACTAAGGAAGCAGCAGAGTTGCTGGGTCTTTCCGAAAATACTATTCAGGTCCACAGGCACCATATTCGCAGTAAGCTTGGCCTGAAACACGCGAAGATAAATCTCAGGTCCTACCTTCGGTCGCTCGATTAATAGTTATTTTATATAACTATTTTATAATCGAAATTCCTACATTGCCTTTCCTCCAATATTCTGACAATAATTACTTATATCGCCAATTTTAAACGTTATAACTCAGCTCACAACCTGAGACAAAATAGTGGAAGAAGTTTGCGAGGCGTCAGATGCGGGGTAGAGTGGAGTTTGGTAAATACGAACTCAACCTAACCCGGATATTTCATGAATTTTTGTCACGAGACCACGAAGATGGGCGTGCCACCTGGCAACCGCAGGGTGTTGGTTCCGAGGCGTACCTGAACGGTACGTCACAGGTGCCGACACCTGAGGACGCCAGGAAGGACGGCCATATCCGTGGTCGCAGCAAGTGATTCATGAAATGTCCGGGCTAAATGCAGTTCCGCCCTCAATTGCTTTCACATCAGCTCTTGGACCACCGTCATGAAAGACAAATATTGGGAAAATTGTCCCTACTCCTTAAGCAGGCAGTGCCCACAACCTGACGCCATCGCTAGGGCTTATCTCATCCCGCAGTTACTAAATCCATCCGAGGTCGAGGCCACAAAGAAACTCTGTCGGACTTGCGGCAAGTATCTAAACGAAAAGCGAAAACATCCTCGAGTAAGAAGGCCCTTTCAAATAAACCTTCAAAAGGGCAATGGAAAGACCATCGAAGGAGACGTTGCTAATATCAGCGAAGGCGGGGCACTAATCAAACTGCAAAATTGGGCCGACTTCGAGAAGAATGAAAAAGTTATCCTTGAGATCTATCCTTCTCATGGAGCATCCGAGACAGTCTCCATCTCCAGAATAAAGGTTTCAGGAATGATAAAAAGAATAGAGGATGAAAAAGACCAACTCGCAGTAATATTCGTCAAAGAAAAGAAATAGATTACTAGCCCGGATGTTCCATGAATTGCTGTCGCGAGACCGAGGAGATGGCTGTGATTCCGGGCAACCGCAGGGAGTTGGATCCGAGGCGCACTTGTACAACTGTACGTCGCAGGGTGAGCTTGTCCTGAGCGTAGCCGAAGGAACACCCGAGGAAGCGCGGAAGGACGGTCAGATATACGGTCGCAGCAGGCAACTCGTGAAATATCCGGGCTAGCTTAGTTATCTCTAAATTATGTCTCCACAGGCATTTGCATGCGCAGATATTAAGTTGATTCCACATGAAAGATCTAGTTGCTTTTGATCATTCGCGAAAGACAATCAAACGGCAGCAGAGTAGGCGCGAAGCTCTGAGAGTTGAGGTCTCTAGCAGGGTTCATCTCCGGCAGGCTGATCTCAACGAAGTGGGAGGCAAGATCTACAATCTAAGCATCGGAGGAATCGGAATAAGAACCAACTACCCGATTGCTAAGAGGGAACGGCTAACACTCGTGTTTCATCTGCCAGACACTATCGGCCATGTTCGTGCTGAGGGTGAAGTGATATGGCGTCAATTCCACGGAGATACTCCCGGACATGAGGGGGCATTATTTACAGCAGGAATTAGGTTTTTGAGTCTTGGCGAACCATCAAAAAAAGCTGTTCACGATTACGTCAAAATTTCCAATGCTCCATAGCTAAAGAGCCCCATCCCTCCATGCCTCTTGACAAATTGGGTTCTCTCTGCTGACTTACCACGCGGCCAAGAGATGATTTGCTCTTATTCCCCCATCGGCCCTCAGTGTCCCTGTCGGTGGGCCCTTCTTTTCCTCTATGCTGACAGTCCTCAATCCTGTGTCACGGTAAATTTTAGCCATTAGTAAAAGCATGTCTCTGATGTGCTTTTTTCTCGTTTATTCAAGTAGATAAGACGAGTTGACTTTATATTTATATTGACAAACTAACAGATGTGCTCCAGAATCTCTCATCTTTAGTCTTGTTGGCAGGATCGAACAAACGCTTTTCTTTGGGGGAGGGCAGGGA
>WOR8_10008397_pt1 | contig 10264 bp, 8 predicted proteins | sample DeeMarSeWOR38_10_FD_19890 | JGI IMG/M metagenome (IMG submission 19890)
GAAACATTGTATGGACCAACCACTTTTGGTCATCACGATCGGGAAAGTCTTCCCGGGAGTGAGCCCCACGACTCTCTTCACGGGTCAGGGCCCCGAGGGTAATCACTTCAGCCAGATCCAACATGTAGTCTAACTCTACAGCATCAAGCAGGTCACGGTTGAAACAACTCCCCTTGTCCTGTATGGCAATTTTCTGATACCGTTCCTTGAGTTCTCTCACTTTTTCCAGGGCCTCGGTTAGTCCTGTACGGTGACGAAAAACCGAGACTTTATCCATCATGACTTCTTGCAGCTCCTCTCGAATAGGGCCGCCCGTCTCATTACCATTACTCTCCATGAGGGCGGCAATCTTGTCGGCAACCTTTTTTTCAGGATTAGCTGGAAGTGGAGAAAACCCGACGGTGTGGATATAGCGACGCATCTCCTTGCCGGCTCTCCTGCCGAAGACCAGAATGTCCAGAAGGGAATTGCAGCCCAATCTGTTGGCCCCGTGTACGGAAACACAGGCGCATTCCCCGGCAGCATAAAGACCGGGAAATGGTGTGCCTTCACTGTCGGTAATGACCTTGCCGTCGGCGTCGGCGGCAATTCCTCCCATCATGTAGTGGCAGGTAGGTTGAACTGGAATTGGTTCTTTTATCGGCTCCACACCCGAATACGTGCGGGCAAATCCGGTTATTTCTGCCAGCTTGGTATTGAGGACCTCCTCACCAAGGTGGGTTAGGTCCAGGTGAACATAATCCTTGCCGTCTATGCCTCTGCCGGCTCGAATTTCCTGCAAAATACAGCGGCTTACCATGTCACGTGGCGCCAGATCCTTGATTACAGGAGCGTAGAGTTCCATAAATCTTTCACCCTCGTTGTTGCGCAGGATGCCGCCCTCGCCTCGAGCTGCTTCGCTGATTAAGATGCCCAGTTTATAAATGCCGGTGGGGTGGAACTGGACAAACTCCATGTCTTCCAGGGGAGCTCCGGCAATGGCCAAGCCGTCTCCAGTTGATGCAAAGGCATTGGAAGTGGTTTTGTACACTTTGCCATAGCCGCCGGTAGCCAGGAGAACGGCTTTACTATGGAGTGTGTGTAATTTTCCGGAGGCGAGTTCATAGGCTATCACTCCATGGCATTGGCCCTCACTGACAATCAAAGACATCAGCTGGAATTCATCAAAAAATTGAATGCCCCTCTGGAGACACTTTTCCCAGAGGGTGTCGAGGATTACCCTGCCAGTACGGTCCGCTGCAAAGCAGGCCCGCTTCACCGGGGCCTCGCCGAAGTTACGGGTGTGGCCGCCGAAAGCCCGCTGGGCGATCTTGCCATCTGGGGTCCGGTTGAAAGGCACCCCGAGGTGTTCCAACTCGTAGATAGTGCGGGGAGCATCGCGTGCTAGAATTTCAATGGCATCCTGGTCGCCCAAATAATCGCTCCCTTTAACCGTGTCGAACATGTGCCATTCCCAGTTATCCTCTTCTTCATTGCCAAGGGCGGCGCCAATTCCTCCCTGGGCGGCGCCGGAATGGGAGCGGGTGGCAAAGACCTTGCTGAGCACGGCGACACTGGTGTCCTCACCGAGTTCGATAGCAGCGCGTAAACCAGCCAAACCAGCACCCACAATGATGACGTCGAATTGATGTTTCATATTGCTACCTCGTAGTTACTTAAGCCAAAGCATGGTGAGCGATCAGCCATCAGCTTTCAGCAAAAAAAAAGCCCAAACCAACGGCCACATTCCAGTCCAAGTGATCCCCCGCAGGTTATTCATTGTCTGTCGCTACTATTCGCTGATTGTTGATGGTTGATCAGGGATTTATCAGGTTAGTATCTCTTATCACGATAGTTTATCACAGGGAACTGACGCATTCTAGCCCGGATATTTCATGAATTGCTGTCGCGAGACCACGAAGATGGGCGTGCCACCTGGCAACCGCAGGGTGTTGGTTCCGAGGAGTACCTGAACGGTACGTCGCAGGTGCCGACACCCGAGGACGCCAGGAAGGACGGCCAGATCCGTAGTCGCAGCAAGTCATTCATGAAATATCCGGGCTAGCCCTGTTTGTTCAGCTTCTACCCCCCGATCGCTGTAACTAATCAAAATTAAGTCATAACAAGAAAAATTACCCATTTCTGGTCAAGCCACTTTTGGGTAATTTTTGTCATCAATAAAGCTTTGAGGTACTCATTATTCCATCACTCCAATACCCCAACACCATCATCATAAATTGGCAGGGCCGCACTTACTGAAGATCGAATGGCAGGGGGCAGCCTTAGTGAAATTAATGGATGATTGACCTTTCATTATTACACTATATAATTGAAGGATATCATAATGGAGGTGGTACTATGCGGAACGAAGAAGAACAACTCGACAAGCTGAGCCACACTTCAGGGAAATCAACGGGCCAGGAGCGTCCCCTACTGACCGAGGAGAGTGCAGCGGAACTGGAAGCAGTATTCAAGATGCTGGGCAACCGTACGCGGCTGCGAATGATTTATGCTCTTACCAGGGCCGGGGAGATGTGTGTCACAGATCTGGCTGCGGCGTTGGAGATGAAACCACAAGCAGTCTCCAACCAACTTCAACGGTTGACAGACCGAGGCATCCTTGCTTCGAAACGGACCGGTATTAATATCTACTACCGGGTTGTGGACACATGTGTGGTGAAATTGCTGGATCGGGGAATTTATCTGAAGGAGGTGTAACATGACGAAGGATGCTGACACACATAGGGCTTTAGAAACCGAAGAAGCAGAGCAGTTGCTACCCCTCGTTATTGAAGTCCTGCCAGGACAGGCAGGCGAAGGCTTAGTTGACATTTACCAACCAGGTGCTTACGAAGGGAAATCACTTCGGAAGCTATGTGAAAGCACGCTGAAGAAGAAAGATTTGACCATAGAAGAACAATTGATCCTGGAAGACATCAACAGGCAACTTGACGGAGGAAAATTCCTGTCTCGAGGACAAGAAATTGATAGTACGGCTTTGGAATATGCAGTAACAGAAGAAACTGAGGCGGGAGAGCAATACCTGTATGTGCCTATTCGGGCCATTAAACCCCAGGAAGGGGGTCTCGAAAAGAAAGGACTGTGGTTGTCTCAAGCCACAGGGAGACATTATTAGATGCTGCATTCTGAAGCAGTAGCCGGAATTTCGAAATCCGAATATCGAAATCCGAAAGAAATTCGAATTTCCAAAATCCAAATGACCAAAACACTCGGAGTATTTTTAGGTAGTCTCGTTTTGAACATTTGAGAATTCGAATTTTGGATTTGTTTCGTGCTTGGTGCTTCGAATTTCGGATTTGCAAGGGATCGCTACTTGGAAATCCGAATTAGGTACATGACGAGGTTGGGGATAAAAGAACTTGCCAACAGGAGCAATGAGTAATGAGGCGGTTGATTGGATCTGGCATTGATTTTCTGGTGGAATCAGGATTTCTCTATCTGCCTCTTCTGTACGATCCTGACATAGAAAGAGAGATCCAAACGATTCCGGATCTCACTGAATCGCAAGAAAGGACGGGATCTGTAATCCTGAAGGAGGGGAAGCACTTCGTGAAATCGCTCAGTCTGGATTCCCTGGTGGCGAACTATGAAAGGATCGGCAAGGACTTGTATGACCAGGTAAGGAGTGCTGTTCTCCGGCAAGTGGCGGGTAACATAGGTAGGGGTGAGACGTCTTTGAGCTGGAAACTGATAACCATCATTTTCCAGGTAATGCCATATTTCATTAAGAAACACAGAGGGTTTGAAAGAGGGAAATTTGGCAAAGAAGAAATTTTGAAACTCATTGCAGAAAAGGTCGATATTCCACCAAGACACTATGAGCGAACCAACACCGTTTTTGACTTGCAACCCCTTCAAGAAGCATTGCAGGAACTGGAGAAACAGGACTCTACGTTCAAACCGCCAACGGATGGCATAATCTCATCGAGCGAACTTCACAATTGGCTCGAGAAAGCACTAAAAGCGCAGGTACTAGAAAAGGAGAGAACCCGACTAAGGAATGAAGTGCGCAGGCGGGAGCAACTCATCGCCACCGTAGATGAGGATATGGACACCCTGCTGTATGTCGCGCAGAAAGGCTCACTGGAGGTAGACGGCTTTGGATTTACGCGGATTGGCACGAGCGACGACTATCTCATCTACAAGCGGACGGGTGAATTCAGATTGAAGGATTACTATGGTCGGTCGTACCTGTTTCCCGACTGCAGAGTAGCCGTTCCCACTTTTAGCCCATTCAAACCCGTGGTGATGGAAAAGTATAAGCATCCATTTCTCTACGCTCACGATTCAGGACAAGAAATTTGCCTGCATGGATTCTATCCTCCACAACAGTTCAGCGCGGAGAATGCTATTCACCTATTGGAAGAGGGCATTAATGCTCTGCTCTACGGTTACGACGCCAGGCGTCGCAACGGCTATCACAGTCTTGATCGAACGAGGGAGTACGTGAAAACAGTGGAATTCGAAGATTACCGGATTTAGGTGTGCGTTACGGAGAGATCAGAGGAGTATGATGAAGTTTGCGTGTCTTTTATGGTTTCGAATTTCTCTGGATTCCCGCCTGCGCGGGAATGACGTCATGCTTTGAGACTGTCATTCCTGCGCAAGCAGGAATCCAGAAAAGAACGTTCAACCCGGAGCTAGCTTGACTTAGGGACACACAAATTGGGCATATAATGCATCATGGATCTATTACAGAAAATAAAAAGTGAACGGGCTCAGAGTAAGAAGAAAAGACCCTTCAAGCGAACACTCTTTGACAAGGTAAATGGTCTGGTCAGAACATACAGCCTGGAGGTGAGCTTCCTCGCAAGCCTTGAGGTTCCAGAGGATTACTTGTCTGAGGCAAAGGTAGAATTTGCCCAGCTTAGAAAAAAGAGACCGATCGAGTTCCCATTGTTTTCATTATCAGCAGAAGAAGAGTATCGACTAACCACGGCAATTATGAGCAAGGTCAATAATCCATATCTGGAATTTGCCCAATCACCAGACGAAATAGCCATAAGCAAAACGTTGTTTGATCTCAATCCCTCTCTTGCTGAGGACAAATTGGAGAGGTATCACTTTGAGACGTTGCTACTCTGTGAGTGTGCCAAGAAAGAGATGGAAGACCTTCTGAAACAGACAAAAGATCACCGAAGGAAAGAGGGTACAGGATCAGCGAAGGAATCTCTGGGAGACGGAGGTCCACTGCCGAACTCTTTAGAGAAAAGAATTGAACAATTACAGAGCTTCGTTGCAAGAGTTGAGGATAGCCAAGCTCAATAGAGGTGGTGCAAATGTACGACAGCGTATCCGTAAAGAGTCGCCAACGCATCGAAGAAAAAATGGAAGAGATGCAGGAGAGACAGACAAGGGAGGCGGTACAAGAAGTCATTGAGTTCAACAGGACTCCTTCTGACCTCAAGGGACAAATAGATCAATTCGTGATTGGGCAAGAAAAGGGAAAAAAAGTTATCTCTACAGCAATTGCCTTCCACTATCGAAGGTTGGGAAAAGCGCTCAAAGAGGCGATTGTTGAAAATGGGGATGATATTGACGCAGCTCTCAAGAACACGAGTACCCCAAAAGCCAATATCTTGATAATAGGTCCCACGGGCTGCGGCAAGACATATACCAGTGAGATAGCCTCGCAGTTGGTGGGGGTGTCATTCGTTCACGAAGACATGACCAGGTTCAGTGAGGTGGGCTACGTGGGGCGTAACGCTACCGATATTCTCGTGGATCTTTTGGTTGCAGCAGGGGGAAATCCACATGTAGCCCAGATGGGAGTAGTGTATCTTGATGAAATTGACAAGGTGGCATCAGAGGTCGTTTCCTATAAAGACGTCTCAGGTAAAGGTGTCCAGAAAGGGCTGTTGCACCTGGTGGATGGAGTGGAGAACGTGGTTGACTTGGGTAGGGAAAAAATTTCCTTGTCTACCAAGCACGTCCTTTTTATTGCCGGAGGGGGGTTTGAGAATCTGGATATCATCGTCAAACGTCGGATGTCAAGGCAGGATCTCGATGGCAACTGGGATGAGTACCTGATGACGGAAGACTTGGCAGCCTTCGGTATGGAGAGGCAGCTGATGGGGAGATTTCCCGTCAAGGTAGTATATGACGGGCTGACGACTCAAGATCTAAAAGACATACTGAGCAAGAGTGCAGGAAGCCCACTGCTGGCATACGCCAGCGACCTCAAGGCATGGGACATCGATTTGGAGTTCACCGACGAGGCCTTAGCCCAAGTGGCACTGCGTGCTCAAAAGGAGGGGACCGGAGCACGGGGTTTGATCAGTATTCTCCACCGGGTGTTGTTAGAGGATATGTATAGGCTGCCTGGAACCTATACAGGTGAATTTGTGGTGGATGAGGATTACGTGAGGTCAAAATTGTGATGAGATTCAAAAGCCTTTCAGACCTTAACCGTCCGAAACCAAAAGAAGTAACCCTTGCGACCTTGCCGCAGGCAGTTTCTATCACTCATTATGCCAAGGACAAGGCTTTCAAGATTAGTGAACTTGTTCGCGAGATTCACGACGATAGTTATGAGTGGTATGGGTTCACCCTTGCTGACAAAGAGAACCCGGAGCTAATAACAGACATTGGCTTACCTCAGAACGCTCAGAACCTTCAAGAGTATGCGACCATTGGCCCTGAGGGGATAGCTGAATATCATGATTCGCTATCAGCGGACACCATCATAAATGGATGGATACATTCCCATGGCGCTCTCCAATACATGCATTTCTCTCACACTGATGAGGAAAACCATGCCACGGTTCTGGATTTCGTTACTGCCCGACTCAGAAAAACTGTGGCCAAGAAGGAGGTTCCCATCCAGGACCTCCAATTGCTGGTGAGGGAGGAATTCGAAGAAAAGGAGTTGGAAAAGGGCAGTGTTTCTCTTATAACCGATGCGGTTGTCTCAGAGGCGATCCTCATGGAAACCATATATGGCGGATTTAGCTACAGTATTGTGATTGGCGACGAAGGTTGGCACGAGCAAAAGATCCATTACAAAGAAAGGGGCGTGCTCTCGGGCCATAGCCACGTGAGCAAAAAGAGCGCAGATCTGGTTCTTCTAGACAATGGAAGATCTTTGACTCAGGCTGACATCATTGCACTCGGTAAAGAGGTTGAGGAGAAGATTCAGCCCAACACCAATCCGCCGACAGAAATGATTGAGAGGATGTGAGGCGCAAATCACAAAAGTGTCATTCGGTCATTTATTCGCGCTCGCTGCGCTCCGCTCAGTCCCGCAAGCGGGTTCCCAGTTTCGTTGCGCTGTCACTACGCCTTCGGCGTCATTGATAGTCATTCATTGTACTGACCTCATGACGGGCGTAGCCTTCATGACAGCGAAGCGCACTGACGGCGCAGCCAGCTGACCTGAGGAAAGCAAACCAATGTATTCAACACACGACGATATCATACGCCCCGCATTTTCTCCTGTGGAAAAAAAACTGGCGTTCGATGACCGACTTGACCGGCAACTGCGTATTCAAGGTTGGGATCAGGCCGCTTTGGATGTGGCCAAGATTGGTGTCGTGGGCGATGATGACCTCTTGGCATCTCTCTATATAATGTCAGCATCAGCTCTCGGGATTAACAATATTTCTGTTATTGCGCCAGTATTGGATGAAACTCTCATAGAAACAGCAAAAAGAGTGAATCCGCGGCTCACGTTGATGTTCATGGAAGGATTTTACACCCATCCTGTAATGGATGATGCTTTCAACGGCTGCAGCCTGATAGTCGATTTGAGTCATTACGGTCTGGCGAACAAACTGCTGTTGGAAAAAGGGTACAGAGAAAACGTCCCTATCGTTAGAGGTTTCTGCTACGAAAAGGATGACCATCAAGGATTCAAAGTATTCGCCTATAGAAAAGGACGTGAATGGCAAGAACTTGAGCACATTGTCTCGCCCCAAAATTTACCCAACGGCCATTTTGATGATGGAGTGTTGGACATCATTGTTGCCGGGATCGTGCTGGATGAGACGAAAAGTATTCTGATGAATCAAAGAGTGTCCGAGAGCATAATTTCATATGAGAGAAGCAAGCTCGGTAATATGGAGAAAGACCAAAGAATACTTGTCGCCGGCTCAGGGGCACTAGGAGTTTTCGTCGGCTTGGGACTTGCCTACTCGGGTTTTCTGGACGGTACGTTCTTGGATCCGGATGTGGCCGAAGCCACAAATTTGAATAGGCAGGTTCTTTTTTATGACGCTGTTGGTGATAGTAAGGCAGAAACGCTAGCCAGAAGACTCAGTCGTTTTTTCAACATCAACGCCAGGGCCCAGATCGGGTATTTTAAGCGAGACACCGATATCTCAACTTATAATGTCGTATTTGATTGCGTTGACAATTTTGAAACCAGAATCGTGATCAGTGAAAGGTGTGAAGAACAACATAAGATCATGATCAGCGGTGGTACGAACGTGGATGCGGGTCAAGCGCTTGTCTACAATCCTGCAGCAGATGAGAGAACTCCGGCGGAATTGTTGGGTTTATACGATATTGTTGATAAGCGAACCATTGATGCCCCCGAGAGAGTGAGGGCTTCCTGTAAGTACAGGCCCGACCCGTCTGTTATCATGACAAATCAAATAATTGCAGGATTTATGGTTGACTCCTACCGAATGCTCTTGGCCGGCCAGATACCGAAAAACTTCTTCTACGATTCGAATAGGGATGGGAGAATGTAGATGGGAAACAGGCTGCCGCAAGAGGTCAGAGACTATTGTAGCCCCCTCAGGGGGCAGCCCAAAGCCGGGTTTTTTGGTACCGGATGCTTTACTTAGCCCGGATATTTCATGAATTGTCGTTGCGAGGCCGCGAAGATGGCCGTGCCACCGGGCAAACGCAGGGGGTTGGACCCCAGGCGTACTTTAACAGCACGTCGCAGGCTCCGACACCCGGGGACGCCCGGAAGGACGGCCATATCCAAGGTCGCAGCAGGCCATTCATGAAATATCCTGGCTACTTATCTCCTGAGATTGGTTGAAGTGCTGGTGGGCCTGGTACATGAAGGTCCTGATTGCCGCTTCCCTTCCCGGTTGGATACTAGAGTCGCATGGGACATCCACATAGGGCATTCGCAGTTTGCGCAAAAAAGGCTTGACAACGGCTGAAGTAGCCATACTCGGCATGCAGGTAAAAGGATAGACGTTTACCACGCCGTTATATCCTCCCCTGGCAAACTCGACGATTGAAGCAATACTGAGGCAGGCCTCAGTGCGCAGATCAAACGAGAAGAGGTCACTTTCTTTCAGGCTGTGTTCCAAGTGCGATATCTTGTGATCTTCCGGGATATCAATAAGATTTCTTATCCTTCTATACACCTTCCTCTGTCTCCATTCTTTGTAGAGGAGGTCGGCCCCGAAGCCAATTATTTTTCTGAGAGAAGCTTTCATGGGCTCCAAACGCAGTTGCCTAAGGTTCAGCAGAAACTCCCCTTTGGCCTGTCTTAACCCATCATAGCTTACGTAGTTTACCCATTCACAAAGGGAGGCATTCACTACCTCAGCCCCGTACTTCTCCAGAACCCTGACTAAGTACTGATTGGCATGGTCGTGCATCCTCAGAAAGATCTCTCCAACAATACCGACCACAGGTTTAGGTGCGATAGTGGGATCGACGATACTTTTCGCCCCTTCAACAATCTCCTCCAGCTTGTCTATAATCTTGCCAAAAAGCTTTCTTCTCCCATAGATTTCAAAGGTATGTGCCACTGATCGCCTGGATCTTTGCATATAAGCATCTGTCATCCCTGGTTCTCGTTCATAGGGTCTGATTCTCCAGAGAAGCCTGTCCAGGATATCGGTTACTACCATGGAAAAATATGCCGCTTTTCTGAAATCTTGCTTCTGGTGCCCTGCCAAAATATCCCCTAAAGAATATGCATCGCTGTTCGTAGGGGACAGGATCTGCAGTCCCTTCAGTCCGGGAAATGAATCCAATACTATTCGCTGGTATTTATTGTACATGCCGAAGCGGCACGGTCCTTCTGATTCGGGCATGAAGTAAATGTAGTCTGTGGGATTAAAACTATCGCCCAGGTCCTCTCTCTCCTTCTCAATACAATGGAGGATATCCCCCATGGTGACCTGACAGGGATAGCATTCTTTGCCGGAGGTATATTCTTTGCCTAAGTCAAGACCCTTGTAAGTGTCCATGACCCTGGCCCGCACGCCAAAACTCCTAAAGGTTGCAGCCAGCAGATTTGCTCCGGTCCGATTCATCTCGGGAATCAATAAAGTCCTATCTCGTAGATGAG
>WOR8_10007992_pt1 | contig 10259 bp, 11 predicted proteins | sample DeeMarSeWOR38_10_FD_19890 | JGI IMG/M metagenome (IMG submission 19890)
GAGCTGCTCATCAAGCCACAGCCAGGAAAGCATAACTCTAAAAAGGAATGGAAACAATGTAGCTAACCCTGATGTGCAGACACTTGCAGCAGGAAACTACAATTATACATGCGTTGTGAATGAAAGCCAGAACTATACAGGAGCAGGAGATTCTGCAATCCTGGAGATAAGGGACACAACACCGCCAAACTGGACATCAAACAAGACAAGCCCTGCAAGCGGAGCTGTTTACTCGCCTGGAGCACCATACCAGTTCAATGTCACATGGCAGGACGATGTCAACATCCACACTGTGAGGATTCAGCCCAACTTTACAGGAACCCTCACTTCATAAGCAGGGCAAGCTCTGGTGTAAACCTTCTTATTGACGGAACAGATGATAACACCACAGCAGAAAGAGCAGCAACAGTCAACATAACAGCCCAGCTTGTTGCAGGCCAGAGCGTGCTGCAGGTATTTGAGAACGGGACATTGATTGGCTCAAACACCACAAATTTCAGCATACTAAAGCAGTACAGCTCAATAGGGGACTACAACATCACCCTTTACCACCCCGCAACACAGAACTACACATCAAGCTATGAAAGCCATACATTAACCATTGAAGACACAACACCCCCTTCAATAACAATAAGCAAGCCTGCAAACGAGTCAACATCGCAAAAGAGCCACAATATCGAGCTTAATGTGACAACAGACGAGACTGCAGCATGCATATACAGGATAAACTCCGGAAACTGGACATCGCTTGGCTCAGGAACATCATTCAGCTCAACATTCAGCATCTATGAGAATGCAGGCCACACAGTTTCTGCAAACTGCACAGACATCTACTCAAACAGCAGGGTTTCAACAAACAGCTTTGATGTTGATGACCAGGCAGAGCCGAACATAACATCAAAATCCCCGACAGGCTCAACAACAGACACAACCCCTGATTTGGCTGTTAATACAGATGAGCCTGCAATATGCAGGTATTCAGCCCAGAGCAACCTTTCTTTTGAAAACATGACCTTGTTCTCAACAACAAACTCAACAACCTCAGTTTCAACATTGTCATTGAGCACAGGCTCATACACTTACTATGTCAAATGCAGGGACAGGCTCAACAACACAATGGCAGATTCGGAGAATGTTTCCTTCACAATAACATCATCCTATTCCTCAAGCGGAGGCGGTGGCGGCGGAGGCTGCAGCGATGAGTGCGAGTCAGGAGAGACAGGATGCACAGGCCCTTATGCAAGGGCTGTGTGCCAGTACAATCTGCAGCTCGGATGCTGGAAATGGACAGAAATTCCATGCGCAGACAATGAGGAATGCGATGCAGGAGTGTGCATCGAAAAGCCGTGCATAGAGGAATGGATTTGCAGCGAATGGTCAGCATGCGAAAACAGAACAAAAACAAGGATATGCGAGGACTGGCAGCAGTGCGGCACAGTTCTTTTCAAGCCAAGGACAACAGAGGAATGTGAAATGGAAATCATGGAGCCTGAGGCTGAAATCAAGGAGGAACTGCCTGAAGAAGAGGCTGCTGTTGGCATCACTGAAATGCAGATTGGGGCTTTTGAGGAGATTGCGCCTGAAGGGATAAAGGCAAGGATAAGGAGCATCAGGAAAGGGGTAGAGGAAGGAAAGCTCGCATTAAAGAAGGTTGAGGTGGATATTGAAACAACTGAAAACAGCGCTGAGAGGAGCAGGGTTACGCTAAAGGTTTCAGCTGAAATGGAAAACGAAAAGGTTGAGTTAATCCATATCATACCCAAGGAGGTTGCAGAGTCAGCATACATGATAAGGTTTTGGGAGCCAAAGCCCGAGATACTCCTTGCAGACCCTGTAGTAAGATGGGAATTCAAGCTTAAATCCCCTGGAGACGCAAAAGAGCTTGTGTATTTTGTGGACAGCAATGTAATGGCAGAGCAGATTACAACTCTCGCTGTTGCATCCCCGGCAACGGGCATCAAAGAGCTTCTTGGCACTGTAAACCACCTGGTTGGGGACAACCTTTGGTTTATCCTTATTTTTATAGCTGTATTTGCCATGCTTCTGGGAATAGCGTCAAGGGCGAGAAGGAAGAAGCCTGAGGAAAAAGAGGAAAAGAGGAAAAAGAGAAGGAGGGGCTCATTTTTTAGGAGGCTCTTCAAAAGAAAGACGCTTGATGACATAGGGGATGACATTGACAGGATAGGCAGGCAGATAAAGAAGATTTAGGCATTCTTAACAAAATATTTAAATAGCAAGATTCAAGCTTTAATGGATAGAGGTGATTTCATGCCAAAAGTAAAGGTTTATTCAACACCAACGTGCCCGTGGTGCCACAGGGCAAAGGAATTCTTGAATGAGATAAAGGTTGAGTTTGAGGACATCAACGTGGCTGAGGACCAGAAGGCTGCTGAGGAGATGGTTGACAAGTCAGGCCAGAGAGGCGTTCCTGTGATAGAGATTGACGGCGAGATTATTGTGGGGTTCAACCCCGACGCAATAAAGAAAGCCCTCAAGATGGAGGAGTAGATGCTTGACACTGTAATCATAGGCGCCGGAATAGCAGGATTGACAGCTGCAATCTACGCTTCAAGGAAGAGGATGCAGTTTGAGATAGTGTCAACAAACTTCGGCGGCCAGATGATGGAAAGCGGCGAGGTATTGAACTACCCGGGCATAAAAAAGTCAACAGGAGCAGGGCTTGCCTCAACAATGGACAAGCAGATGAAGTTCAACAATGTAAATGTAAAGCTTGAGACTGTCAAGGAGATAAAGAAGGAAGGAAGCAACTTTGCTGTCGTGACCGGCAAGAACACTTATGACACAAGGTCTGTCATAATCGCGTCAGTAGCAGGGCCGAGGGAATTGAATGTCCCGGGAGAGAATGAATACAAGAACAAGGGGGTTACATACTGCGCAATATGCGACGGGCCTTTGTTTGCGGACATGGATGTTGCTGTAATCGGCGGGGGGAATGCGGCGCTGGAATCTGTTGATTTCCTCCTTAACATCGCAAAAAAGATTTACCTGATAAACATAGAGGAAAAGCTCATTGCGCACGAATACCTGCAGGAAAGGATTCAGGGCCAGGAAAAGGTTGAGGTAATCAGCAAGGCAGCTACAAAGGAAATCCTCGGCAATGGAAAAATGGTTACAGGGCTGAAATACGAGCAGGATGGAGAGGAAAAGGAAATCAAGGTCGGGGGCGTGTTTGTCGAGATTGGAAGGGTTCCAAACACTGATTTTGTGAAAAGCCTGCTCAAGCTAGACGAGCACAAGCATATATTGATTGACTGCACAACCCACACGTCAGTTCCAGGCATATTTGCGGCAGGAGACTGCGCGTCAGGACATGAATACCAGTATGTGATTGCAGCAGGCCAGGGATGCATGGCGTTGATAAAGGCTGCAAGGTATCTTGCATCCAAAAAGGACTAAGATGAAGCTCAGCCCTACAGCTTTGGCTGTATTGAGGAAAAGGTATCTTCTGAAAAACGATAAAGGCAAGGTTATTGAAACTCCTGAAGGGATGCTGAGAAGGGCTGCAAGGGAAGCATCAAAGCCTGAGAAAGACAGGAAAAGATATGAAAAGGAGTTCTTCCAAATGATGAAAAGCCTTGATTTCCTGCCGAATTCGCCTGCATTGATGAACGCAGGCACAGCTTTGCCCCAGCTTTCAGCGTGCTTTGTCCTTCCAATAGAGGATTCAATGGAAAGCATATTCAGCACTCTGGAAAGCATGGCTTTGATACACCAGAGCGGGGGAGGCGTTGGCTTTTCATTCTCGCATTTAAGGCATGAAGGTGATATTGTAAGCACGTCAAGGGGCATAGCCTCAGGCCCTGTCTCTTTCATAAAAATCTTTGACAAGGCGACTGAAGTGATAAAAATGGGAGGCAGGAGAAGGGGGGCGAACATGGGAATGCTTTCTGCATGCCATCCCGACATACTCCAGTTTGTTAATGCAAAATCAAAGGGGGGATTGAACAACTTCAACCTTTCTGTTGCCGCCACAGATGAGTTCATGAGGGCAGCAAAAGAAAAAAAGAGCTTCAGTCTTGTGAGCCCGAGGACAAAAAAGGCTGTCAGGAAAATAAGCGCATCAAAAATATTTGACAGCATTGTTGAAAACGCATGGAAATCAGGGGACCCGGGCATCATATTTATAGACGAGATAAACAGGAAGCATCCCTTAAGGGAAAGAATCGAGGCGACAAACCCCTGCGGGGAGCAGCCTTTGCTTGCATACGAGTCCTGCACTCTTGGAAGCATAAACCTCTCGAACATGGCTGAAAAAGGGAAAATACTGTGGGAAAAATTAAGAAAGACCGTGCATCTTGCAGTCAATTTCCTTGACAACCTGATTGACATCAACAAGTTCCCTCTTCCTGAGATTGAAAAGGTGACAAAATCAAACAGGAAAATCGGGCTGGGTGTAATGGGTTTTGCAGAGATGCTGGTAAAGCTTAATGTCAGGTATGACACAAAAGAGGCAGTCGATGTTGCGGAAGGTGTGATGAAATTCATAACAGAGGAAGCAAGGAAAAAGTCAGAAGAGCTTGGAAAGAAAAAAGGAAGCTTTCCAAATTTCAGGAAAAGCAGGCTGAGCAAAAAATACAGGGCAATGAGGAACGCGACTGTAACTACAATAGCTCCTACAGGCTCGATAAGCCTCATAGCAGGGACAAGCTCTGGGATTGAGCCTGTTTTTGCGCTGAAATACACAAGGCAGATACTTGAGGGAAGGAAATTCACAGAGGAGAACCAGCTCTGGAAGTCTGGAAAATACAATAAGAAACTATTTGTTACTGCAATGGATGTAAAGCCTGGACAGCACGTGAAAATACAGGCTGCTTTCCAGAAATACACAGACAACGCAGTCTCAAAGACAGTGAACCTTCCCTACACCGCAACAAAGGCTGATGTTAGAAAGATTTTTATGCTTGCGCACCAATTAAGGTGCAAGGGAATAACTGTTTACAGGTATATGAGCAAGGGAGAGCAGGTCCTGAACATCTGCCCTGAGTGCTAGAATGGCAAAAAACATCTATCTTTGGACTGGGAACGGTTGGGGAAAGACAACGTCTGCATTGGGCGTAGTGCTTAGGGCTGTAGGCCACAAAAAAAAGGTTGTGATGGTCCAGTTCATGAAGGGAAGGAAGTTTATCGGAGAGTTCAAGGCAAGGACCAGGCTGAAGCCCTATTTTGAGATGCGCCAGTTCGGAAAAAAGGACTTTGTCAATTTGAAAAAGCCAAGCGAATCAGACAAGAAGCTTGCAAGGAAAGGGCTTGAGTTTGCAAAAAAAGCAATAAAGAAAAAGCCTTTCCTCCTTATTCTCGACGAGATAAACATTGCAGCAGCAGTTGGCCTTCTGGAAGTTAATGAAATAGTCAGTTTCCTTGGCTCTGTCCCAAAATCAACAACAGTCTACCTCACCGGAAGGTATGCCCCCAAAAAATTGATGAAAAGGGCAGACTATGTCACTGAAATAAGGGCTGTAAAGCAACCGAAGATATCGGGAAAGGGAAAAATAGGGATTGACTACTGATTCTCAAGAATACCTTTTATAGACAAGCGCGATTATTATTGCAGCAAGCCCTACAACCAGCAATGCCATGCCGCACATCAGCTGCGGGCAGATGCACTCAAGGTATGCTGCAACCCCTATCAGGATAAGCACTACTCCTGCGGTGAGTATTGCATGGTAGTTGAGGACTTTATTTATCTTTCTCCTGACATTTGTGATGTCCCTAAGCCACTCAACAACAACACCAAGCTCTTCTTTGAGGAATTTTGTGGCAATATCAATCAGCCTCTGCTTGTGAGACTCGTAAATCCTTGAATACAATGAAGGGGCTCCATTTTTTGCAAACAATTTTTTCTTCCTTTTCCCAGCTCTGCCCTTTGTTTTTTTGTACCTGCCCGGCTTTTGCGTTGCCTTGTATCCCTTCGGCACTCTCATCTTTACCTTGCTTTTTGCCTTGCCTTTGCCTTTCTTGCTTTTTCCTGCCCGCGACTTTGGCACATGAATGTCCAAGCTGTACCTGTCCTTTAGCTTTGCCATAACACTGTTTTTTGCATTTTCCTTTATAAACTTTTTGTAGCTTTCTGTAGAAGTAACAATATTCCAAAAATAATAAATACCAGATGTGATTATTCCTCCCTATGCAGTTTGACATAAATGAAATCAGGATAATGAGGAAGAAGTTTGGATTGACCCAGTCAGAGCTTGCCAAGAAGTCAGGTGTTTCGCAGAGCCTGATAGCAAAGATTGAGGCTGGAAAGATTGACCCCACCTATTCAAAGGTGAGGAAGATATTCGGGTTCCTGGACAGCCTCAGGGAGAGGCAGGAATTAAAGGCAAAGGACGCGATGAGGCAGTCAATAATCTCTGTAAAGCCTGCTGCAACAATACAGGACGCTGTCGCTAAGATGAGAAAGCACAACATCTCCCAGATGCCTGTTATTTCAGACAATAAGTGCCTGGGCAGCATCAGCGAGGCAATAATCCTCAACAGCCTGCTTGACAGGAAGGCAAAAACTGTAAGCGAGATAATGGGGGAAGCCCCTCCTGTAGTCTCAAAAAACACGTCAATCAATGTTGTCTCAGAGCTTTTGAGGTTTGTCCCGATGGTGATGATTGCAGAAAAAGGAAAGCTTCTTGGAGTTGTGACTAAGTCTGATATTCTCGGAAAATTAAAGAATGCCTAGGAAGCAGGGTTTTCCTTTATGTCTATTATGTATGAGCCGGGGAGCTTTGTCGACGCCCTCTTCAGCGCCTTCTTCGCAAGCTCCAGGCCTGATTTGTTTACTTCCAGTGTGAACAACGCCTGGCCCTGCTTTACCCTTGCAGCAACGCCTATTGTCTTTCCAAAAGAGCATTTCATTCCTGTGCTCATCCTGTCTGCCCCAGCTCCTGCTGCAAGAGGGTTTTCCCTTAGAATATGGTGCGGGTATGGCAGGATAGCCATCCTGAAGCCTGACTTGCCAAGCGCTGCCTCAAGAACCCTGTTTGACGTAAGCCTTGCTGACTCAATCGCATTGTCCCTTATGTGAAGGCTTCCCTTTGACAAAAGGCTCAGCTTGAACTTGAATTTCTTTGTTGCAGGCCCCATGTTGAACCTTACAATCCTGCAGACCGGCTTTGCCTTTACAAAAGACATCTTCTTGAACTTGCTGAACCTTGTGTAGGGCCTTTCCAAAGCCCTGTACGCGCAAAACTTCCTTTTCTTTGCCATAAGAATGGAGATTTATGAGGAGTTTTTAAAGGTTTCGGTGAATTCCCACCAACACCCATTTGCCCAAAATATTTATATAACCCGCAGTATAAACAATGTTATGAAGGAAACCCTCCTCACAAGTATTGATTTGATGCACAAGATTAGGGAAGAAAGAAGGCTGGGCAATAAATACAAAAAGATGTTTTCTGCCCTTCTGAGGGAAAATGTTTCCGGAAAAGAAAGGGAGGAGGATGAAGCAAGGCTTGTCCAGTTTCTTACGGAAAACCTGGCAGAGGCAAAGGATATAGTTGACAGGGTAGAGTCTGTTGATTTTGATGCTATAGGAAAAATCAAGAAACATTTTCAGGTTTTGGGCGAAGTAATAAAAAATTCATCCAAGGTTATACGCTCTGAAGAGCTAATGGCGAGGCTGGAGGCTGCTGAAGCAAAGTTTGAAAGTGAGTTTGAAGCGTACTTAAAGAGCATGGAAGGAAAACTTATGGCTTCTATCAAGGGAAACAATATTTATTTTGAGCATTTTACTTTTGAAAGGAGCAATGCACGGAAGATGTACAGGGCATCCAGAAGATTGGGCAGAAAAGAATCAGGGCTTATATCAAAAGGAAGGGAAATCCAGGCTATTGAAAGCTCTTTCGAATTGAGAATGAGAGGCCAGCAGGTCAAAATCTCTGAAGAGAATTTTGAAGAGGATTTGGAAAGCTACATCGGCAAATTTGAGGAATACCTTAAGTATTTTTATGACGCTGAAATACGCAGGTTCTATCTCGACATTGAAGAATTGAGGAAAGTATTGAAAGTTTTGACTCTCCTGCATCTTCTTGAAAATAAGATTTTGGCAGAAAGGGAAAAAAATCCTGAATTTGAGGCCAAATTTTTGGAGCTGAAAAAGGCTTATGAGCAAATTGCTGAAAAAATAAAGAAGTGGAAGCTTGTTGACTATCAAAGGATTAAGGGGCTTGAGGGAATGGAGAAAAGCCTGGATGCTGACTTCAAGGCTTCAATCGAAGAGCTAAGGAAAAGAAAGGCATACTTCAAGAAATTGCAGCAGGCATATTTCTTTGATTCGTTCAAGACAAAACTTCACTGCACTGAAACAGCCTATTTGACTGCCCACAGCATGCTGTATCATGATTCAATAAATCCTGTCAAGGCAATGGCAATAATGGGAAAGCATGTTGCGCTTGGCACTCCTTCAATGGGAGGCCGTGATGTCCAGGACTGGACTGCTGTTGCAATGGATTTGGGCATGAAATCCAGAAAAATAGGCCTGCGCAAAATCAAAAGTCTGCCTGTTGGCTCTGTCTTTCTTGCCATGGTTAACATTCTTTACACATTGAAAGATACAGAGCTGAGGGGCAATCTTTTGGGCATATTCAGAAAGCACAACGAGCTGGACAGCCTAAACCACAGGGTTGCGTTTTTGAAAAAGACGGAAGCAGAATACCTTTATGTGCAAAATATTACAGAATTTCCTGTTAGCGGGCTTTTGGGTTACGTGTCTGACCCTGAAAAGATTGAGCCAATACAGGAGGAAATCGCTGCCTTGGGTGTGGGCAAAATGGTCCAGCTGAACAACAATATCAGTGTGGATTTCGCGTTCTTTGAGATAATGTCAATCGCTGATGAAGTGCTGCTGATGGAAAGGATAAGATAATAGCATAAAAAGCGAAACATATATAAATAAGATAACACAAAAAAACAATATTCATATTATAAAAGAGGTGTTGCATATGAAAATATTCGGTCCGGAACTAAAGAAAACAGGTTCGCTGCAGCTTTCTATCAACGCAATTGTTATCTTGATTCTGGCTATTACCATTTTGGGATTGGGCCTTGGATTTATCAAGAAGCAGTTCAGCTCATTGGGAGAGCAGTTTGAGCAGGTAAGCTCAGAGATTAAGTCTGAAATAATTGAAAAAATAAGGCAAAGCGGAGACCTGCTTGTATTCAACAAGATGGAGTTTAATGTGCAGGTTGGAAAGCCTGACCAGTTCTATATTGGAATAAAGAACACAGGGCAGGCAGAGTCATGCTTCAAGATGCAGATTAAGTGCATCCAGTCGCTGACAGGAGGATTATGCTCATCGCAAAACCAGCTTTTGGTTTCAGGGGCTAACCCCGATGTTTCAGAGTCTTGGTTCAAGCTTTTTGAGCAGGTCAACATTGCGGCAGGGGATGTCGGTGTTTACCCTATAACACTACAGCTTCCTGGAAACGTGCTGCCTGACACATACCTGATGAAGTTTGAGATTTTCAAGGGATTAGACCCTTCATGCTCATCCTTTGAAGAAGAGGGAGGCGTGCCAAAGCCGTACACAACCCCTAAGCAGTTCTATCTTTATGTAAGGTGATCACAATGAAAAGAGTAAAAAGAAGGCTAAGCCAAAACGAGGAGTTTGAGGTAATGAAGCTTGTGCTTGACAAGGTCCTGTGGCTGGGTTTTATCATAATGGGCTACGGGCTTTACAGGTCATTCATAGGCTTTATTGAGGACGGGCTCTACTATCTTGTTGCAGGAGCAGTTGTCCTTGTAATCTTCGCATGGTTTGTCGTGAAGGAATTCGAGAGAATAAGGTAATTTTTTGTTTTATTTGATCTATTTTATTGAGTGATATAATGAAAAGGAGCTATATATTTGCAACGATAGCAATACTAATGCTTGTTCTTGCAGGCTGCGGAGAGAAAGAGCCGGAAGGCGAATGCCCTCCAAGCTGCGATGACGGAAATCCATGCACAACAGACAGCTGCAGCAAGGATACAGGATTTATGTGCAGGAATATACCAATACCAGGATGCTCAACAGAGTGCGGAATGCCATGCGCAGGCGCAGTGGGCATGTATATGGAAATGCAGTGCGACCCTGTATTGAAGCAGTGCGCTTCTGACGCAAAAGCAGGGCTTCAGCAGAGCATATCAGCCCAGACAAAGGAGCTGCAGGGGGTTGGGGGAAACAAATTCAAGGTTTCAACGCAGTTCAACCTTCCTTTCAACACAAAAAAGGATGTGTTTGGAATCAAGATTTCTGCGAGCACGATTGG
>WOR8_10007717_pt1 | contig 10256 bp, 5 predicted proteins | sample DeeMarSeWOR38_10_FD_19890 | JGI IMG/M metagenome (IMG submission 19890)
GTCCGGTTTGAGCACAATTTTTTCCGGGGGCACCTGAAGATAGTCACAAATAACGCGCAGCGGCAAAAGCGGATAATGGGCGTCTTCATAGCGCACCAGCAACGGAACACGGCGCAAGACACCATCCGGATCAAATTTCACACTGAGTGATCCCAGGCCGCGGGACGCATTGGCCAGATCCGCATACGTCGCCAGGGGGGCTTCGCCGACATAAAGCTTGCCCTGATCCGGGTCCGCAATAACATCCCATTTTGTTTGAAGCACATAGCTTCTGCCTTTTGAAGGACCCTTTTTGCGATTGCCACGCTCACCGGGCTGCCGCAATTCCAGGGCAAGACCGAAATACACATTGCCGGCCTCACGCACGGCCTGAATCAATTCGAGATCGTCCTGCTCATCTATTTTGGCAGCGAAAATGAAATCGTACACCTGGGCGGCCACCCGCATGGATTTCAGATTGCGGACGAGCTGGGCAAAGTGAAATCGATTCAGGTACAGGTTTTTTAACCGTTCGATACTGGTATTGTTGAAATCCAGCTGCACAACGGTCGGATCATAGGCCGGGCGAAGTCTTTCAATTCCGGACCGGAAAATAAATAACTGATCGATGGTTTGTGAATTCCAGATCTCAAAGACGTTTGGCAAGAGCCAAAAACAGAGGTGTGCCGCCAAAAAAGCGCTGAGGATTAACAGAATCGGTGTGCGTATGTTTGTTATTCTACTTGTGGTCAATCGTAAAGGTCCTACTATAAAACGTATCGGCTGAAATCTCGACGGCAAATTTGGCAATGTCGTGAGGGCTCGCCGTTTCGGCCTTTTCGGTACCACGCAAATTCCCAATAATATTTACCGGCCGCTCGGCATAGGTTTTAAATTTCAGGTGTTGTTTTCTTAAACTACGAATTTCGGCCAGTATGGTGTTCGCAAGCGCCGGTTTTTTAGCCCCATCGGCGCTTTCGTAATCGTTGATGAGCGCTTCCAGATCCATCAGGCGTTTTTTGGAGGCAAGCAGATAAAACCTTTCTTCCCCGGTGTGTTCATCAAGCTCAAACCATTGATCGCCATTCGGAATATAATGGTTGCCCGCTACGGTGTATTCGGCACGCTGCAATTTAAAGCGCTGGGGAAACAATATGCTGAGCTCGCCCTGGGAACTGCGGTAGATAAGATAGACAAAGCAGTTATCGTTGACTTTTAAAAAGAATTTGATTTGATCGCCGGTTTTGAGGTCCGTGTCTTTGGTAACGGCTTCAAATTTGGACCCGTTGGCTTTTTTCAACGCGCCGAAAGCCCACTGAAATTGAACGCTGGCATTTTGATCGGCTTTTGCTTCTTCAGCGTGGACAGCCATGTAGCTGTCGAATACCGCAAATTCGCAGGCCACAAACGCGATAATAAAAACTGCCATAGCGATTCTTTTCATTCCATACCTCCTGAAGAATGAAGATAAGAATTATATGATAGTAATTTAAAGCATCTCAGAAAGAAGTTTGTGTGTCAACTCGCAAAGGGAAAGCCATATCTATACAAGCCCTGTGCACTCTGTTGTAAAAAAATCATCTAATAATGCTCAGGATCAGGCGGCCTTCAACAGCGCCTTTTTTAACGGGATGTTGCTCCTGCCCGGTGGCCCGGGGCACATGAGTAGAAACATAGCGATAAGCCTCATCCACTGTCACCAGGCCGTCTTTATCAGCGTCTGCTGCACCTTTCAGACCTTCCAGCAAATAAAAGGTAAAGACGCCGTGCTGCAGTTTTTCATCTTCGGCGCTGACCTCATTTGCGCTGCTGGCGGTCATGATAACCGTACCCTTGCCGCCTGCAATTCGATCTAAAAAGGCATCCGAGATATTCGCCCGGATGCCGGATAAACTAATCGTTCGACCGCCGCTGGCCCCGCTATAACAGGAATCGGCAATAAAAATGATGCGCTGGGACTGTATTCTGTAAAAAATATGAGAGATCTCCCGCATGGGCAAAGCAGAAGCATAAAGGTCCTGGGGGTCCGCATCGTAAGGTAAAAGGTATTTTTCCAGGCCGTCTCCGTCCGGACTCAGCACATCTTTTTCGGTGGCACCATGGCCGGCAAAATAAATGATTACCATGTCTTCCTTGCCGGCCATTTTTTTCAGATGGGTACCAAGCGAACTGCGTAAACGGGAAAGACCGGCATCCCGGTCTAAAAGCAGGGTCACATTTTCAGGCGGTATCTGGATAACGTCCACCAGATGCCGATAAAAAGCTTTGGTATCGTTTACCGCCCACTTGAGCCGGCGAATATTCTGATAATCGTTTATTCCGACGACCACCGCCCAAATGTTTTTGCGCATTTCTACATGTTTAACAACCAGGGTTTTTTCGGAAGCAACACCGTCCACATCAACCGCCCGCACCCTGATTTTGTTTTCACCGGGCTGCAGAGGGATCGATTCATTCAACTCAATGCGTTTGGACGGTGCCTTTTGGGGTAACCGGATGCCCCGACCGGTTTTATCTTCCAGCGGTTTGTTGTTAACAAATATCTCCAGCCGCTCGATGCCCTGCTCATCTTCGGCAACAGCGGAAAGACCAACGGAATTCGCCTCTATTGTGCTGCCATCTTTCGGGGAAGCAATCATGATGACCGGTGGATTTTTAGCACCCTGTGATAGCTGAGATAACAGCTCCTGTTCTCTTTTTTCTTTTTCACCGAGCTCTTCGGCCAAAAGACTCGCTTTCTTTCTCTCTTCCTCCAGTTCCTTCTTGGTTGTATCCAGCTGATTCTGAATTTCAAGTAGTTTTGCCAGCCGTGCCTGCAGCTGGGCGATCTTATCTTCTTTGGCAAAAACTTCCGTTGGTTGTTTTTCCCCGGGTGATGGTTGCGCCTCCGGTTTGCCGGTCGGCTCGGCTTCTTTCTTTAATGCGCTGATTTGCTGCTCCGTCTTTTCTATTTCTTTTTTAGCTTGTTTCTCGGCACGCGCTATCGTTGCGTATGTCTCGGCATCCTGATGCGCAGCAGCGACGGGTTTGTTGCCCGGATCTTTCAGAGCGATCTGGGAAAGAACATCTGCAATTTTGACCCAGTCCGCTTCCTTCCAGACAATGATATCGACTCTGAATACCCCTTTGTCATCTTGATATTCGCGAGGACGCAACGGCTCGCCGGCGGCCGTCATCGACCCGGATCGGTAGCCCAGATAAATGTTTCCGGATTGGTGACTCACATAGTTAATCGCATTTGTGTTATAAAATGGATAAAACGCAGCGTGATCACCGATCCTCACGATCAACGGCCACCCCAGTTCCGGCCTGACATCGTGATACTTAAAGCCCAGGGGAGGCTGTGCGTCCGGGTAGGACATGCGCATGCGCGTCCAATAATCAATACTACCGGTTGCCAGCATCGTATAAATGTCCCCTGACTTTACGTAAACCCCGGTGTTTTTCATACCGGGGACGCCACCCAAAACGCTTGCATGCTTGTATTCTTTGACAATCGGCGGTAGCGGTTTTGGCAGCTGAATGTTGGGCTTTGCGCATCCCGAAAGCGTCAAAAACAGGAGGGTCAAAAAAGCGCAGATCAACAAACATCTGTGGGCCGGCAAGAAGTTACCTTTTTTCATTGGACTCAGCCTCCGGGGAAGGATTATAAATTCATCACGAAGATGACTTATGAAGGTTGGTGTTGATTTTTTATTTATTTGTTCAACCCCGAACCTTATCTCATCGGGTTGATAAATAATCCAATGTCACCAGAAAAGCGAACAGAAACGCACCGCGGGGTTCGAGTCGGAAATCGCAAACATCTCCTTTGTTTGCACCGGCTTGAGTACAGGAACAATAACGACAACGGGAATGAGAGTTGGGAGATATTCTAAGTAAAAACCATTTTCGTGTCAAAAGAAAAGTAGGCCGAAACACCGAATTTAATTTGCAGGAAGTTGATCTCACCCGCAGTTTGCAAACCGCGGGTTCGCTTATGTTTGGGCCGGTTGTCCGATAACCCGAACCGTCTTCCAGCGGCCCTGCAGATAGCGCCAAAAAGAAACGGCAAACAGGAAGAAAATAAAACAGGTGGCACAGCTCCAGGCATAATAGAGCCCGGCGCCGAATATTTCTACGCCGACATAAATCGGCAGGATCATAACGAGCAATGAAAGCAGGCCGATGCTCCACATGATAAACCGCGTATCACCGGCACCCTTGAGTACCCCGATGCAGACCATATAGAGCGCATCAAAAAAAAGATAGACCGACACAAACCGCAGCAGGATAACACCCGCTTCCCGAATAGCGGCATAACCCCCGGCCGTCATGTGGTTGGGCCTGAACAGTTCGAGCAAGGGCTGGGGTAGGAACAGGAAAAGAATGAGCAACAAAAATATATAGAACAAGACGATATGGATCGTCGCCCGGGTTGCCGCCAGCGCTTGATCGACTCGATTGCGGCCCAGGGCCTGGCCCACCAGGGTGCTGGTTCCCAGAGAAAAACCCATCATCGGCATAAAGGCCAAAGAATTTATCGACAGGACAATATTGGTTACGGCCAGCTCGAGTGTGCCGATGCGACCCACCATCAAAATGAAAAATGTAAATGCAAATATATCCATGCAAAACTGAACAGCGCTGGGTATACCGTATCGCATCAGGCGGCCGAAAAGATCCGGCTCAAAAGCACGCTGCGATATAACTTTGAAGTCGCGATCATTTTTTCGGGTAAAAACCATCAATGCAAAAATGAAGGCGACCAGCCCCCAGGACATCACTGTGGCAATCCCGGCTCCCCGTATGCCCCATTCGGGAAAAATCCAGATGCCGTTGATCAAGGCATAATCGAGCGGGATGTTAAAAAGGGTTCCAATCATATTGAGAATCATCACCGGCCGGGTCTGCCCCCGCCCGCTAAAAAAGCATGACAGACTGGTCCCGATGATAAGTATTCCCGAACCCAGACACAGGATCCGAAAATAAATCACCTCTAAGGCCTGCACCTCCGGGGAATGGCCGCCAAGCCGAAACAGCGGTTCGGCCAGAAAATAAAGGCCGGCCATCGCCACTCCGGAAAGAACCGAAAAATAGATCCCCTGCCACAGGACCGCACCGACCCGATGAAGCCTCCCGGACCCGGTGTACTGGGCCACAAAGACATTTAGATACTGGGCGGTGCCCAGGAAAAACGAAATGAATAAAAAAGCGGTGATGCCGGCCGGCAGGGCGGCGGCAATGGCATCCAGCGCGTAATTCGCCAGGAAAATCCGGTCGGTAAACTCCATGATCATGGTGGAAGACATGCTGACCACCAGCGGTAAACTCACCCGCAGAACTGCGCGGTATGGTTTAAGGTCTTTTTGTACCGAAAACTGAGGATCCATTTCGCTCATTTAATAAATCGATGATTTAAATCGCAGGAAAAAGAGGGTAAAAAAAAAGTGACTAAAGTCAGAAGTGAACTGAAGTGCCTAAAGTTGAGGAATTCTACCATTTTTATTTTAAAAGATGGCGCGACACGCGGCGAATGCACTGCGCGAGCGATTCCTTAACTTAAGGCACTTTAGTCAATTTAGTTCACTTTAGTCACTTATCTTTTAACTATTTCCAATCCGGCGTCAGGCGACCGCCGACATCTTTTCGATACGGCATCCAGGTCAGACCGAAGACTTCCAGCGCAATGTTGGTGCTTTGCGGTTTCACCGTGACCTCTTGCAATTCTTCTTCGGCGGGATCAAAGCCGGCATCCAGGCTGTCGATGTCGCTTTGCAGGCGCTCGTCGAGCGCGTCCATTTCATGTTTAACGGCGGCAGCCGTCTGCTGGGCCCGGGCGACATCCATACTTTCTTTGCGCATGCGACCGGCAGACTTCACCGCGGTACCGAATCGCGTGGCCGAGCCGGCGCTGACGGCCTTGCGGCCCAGAAATGCACCCAGAATCGCAGTGCCAAAAGAAACCATGGTTTCCATTTTTTTGGATTTGGCCTGCTCCTGTTCCCGCTGCAGCGTTTGTTCCGCACTCATCAACCGCCGCTGAAGCGTGTTGAATTTAGAGCTGTATTTGCGACGCAGCTTTTCGACTTCCAGATCGCGCTCTTCACGGGCGGCCTGCGTCACCCGTGATAAAAATTCGCTCCTGGATTCTTCAGGACCGCTGGTAAGATTAAAGCGCCCGGAGCGATAAAGGGTCAGGGGGCGATTTTGCCGGATCCAGCGTAACAGATCCTTGCTCCATTTGTCGTAGGATTTGGCTTTTTCCGCCACCGACGGCAGCTCTGCAAAATTGGCACCGGGCAGAGGTGAGGTTTGAAGGTCGTCGGAACTCAAACCAATTTCTTCAACCTGGTCCCAGTCTACCGCCACGGGTCCGTCCTCCAGCAAAGCCGCCACCGCCATCTTCCGGGTGACATCGACTTTGTATTTGGCGCTGGAATAATACACATCCAGCCATCCGGCCACGGCCGGGTAATACATCAGGCCCTGGCCGGCGCCGGATGCGGCCAGATACATCATATTGATTCCGGGTGCGACGACCGGTGGTTCGCCGGCCGATGAAGCCGCCGGCGCAGCTGCCGGCTGTGGGGCAGCCGCCGGAACCGGAGCCGTTGCTGATTTTTTATCTGCCATCAATATTTTAATTTGCTCGCGCGTCAGCGGACCGCGCAGATATGAAAGCACCCAGCGGGTTTCAAATATAACCGGTGCATTTTCGTGGACATTATTTAAAAGAAATACACGCTTGCCCAGCCCGGCCAGGACTTCTTCCATTCGGCCGCGGTCAAATCCGGTGCCGACCGCGGCCCCTTCCAGCCCGGCCAGCACCCGTTCCTTGTCACGATCCGTCTGCAACCGGCCGATAAACCACGACCCCGTATTGGACAGACCTTTGTAATCCAGGTCCACCGGATTTTGAGTGGAAAGAAGCACCCCGAGGCCGAAAGCCCGGGCTTGTTTCAGCAACGTTAATAGCGGCGCTTTGGACGGCGGGTTTTTAACCGGCGGAAAATAGCCAAAAATTTCGTCCATATACAGTATCGCCCGTAAGCTGGTTGTGCCGGCCTGGCTGCGCATCCAGGCTAAAATTTCGTTTAACAGCATGGAAACAAAAAACATGCGCTCGGCATCCGATAGGTGGCTGATGGTAAAAATCGAGGCCCGGGGTTTGCCGCTGTCCGTAAAGAGCATGCGGTTGATATTGAGCGGATCGCCCTCGAGCCAGGCTTCAAACCCGGGGGCCGCCAAAAGATTGTTCAGCCGCATGGCCAGCTGAAACCGATCTTTGGCCGGATAAAACGCATCCAGATCCATCACACCGATGCGTTCAAAAGGCGGTGTTTGAATGGCGCGGATCAATCCGGCAAGATCAAGGGCTCTGCCGGAAGCCCAGGTGGATTCAAGAATATTTGAAACCAGGATGTGTTCCCGGCTGGTGATGGGATCGGCTTCCATTCCCAGCAGCGCCAGCAGGCTGGTGGCGGTGGTCTGGATGCGCTCGCGCAGCAGATCCGTATCCTGCCCGACATGAGACGGTGGCGGTGCAAAGCTGCGCAGCACGCTGACCGGCAGCCCGGCGCTGCTGCCCGGCGTATAAACGGCAAAGTCCGCCGCATTTTTCAAACGGGCGATGCGCGCCGGATCCTGCCCCCAGCCGCCCAGGCCTTTGCGCCAGAGATCCGCCTGTTGAGCGGCAAACTGATCCGGCGTCAGCCCGGCGTTGAGCGCGTCTTGTTCATTGATCCACGGACGCAAATCCTGCGCCTGCAGCTGCGGAAAGTTAAGCACCAGGTTCGTTAAATCCCCCTTGGGATCTATGGCGATGATAGGTATATTGTCGATCAACGCTTCTTCCAAAAGCGCGATACCCAGCCCGGTCTTGCCGCTGCCGGTCATCCCGATGATCACCCCATGGGTCGTCAGGTCTTTCGAATCATAGAGCAGAAGACCGTCCCGGCGCTTGCGCGACGCCAGATCATATTCTTTGCCCAGATAAAATGCCCCCAGTTTTTCATATTCGTTCATCGCTATCCTCCCGAAGTAAGGGATAAAAGAAGTGACTAAAGTTGAGGAATTCTATCTTTTTATAAACGACGGAACGAAGCGACACCATAACTTTAGGCACTTCAGTCACTTTAGATCACTTATAACTTTCTTTTGATTATATGTGAAAAAATTATCCCAAATAGAATCGAGCTGCTGTTTGGCCTCGCTCAGCGGTACGGCATGCAGGATTTCTCCGTCCGTCCGGATCAGGTTAAGCCGCTGCAACTTGTTTACCGCATCGCCGATCTCAAAATCAATATGACAATCCCATTTTTGAGCCAGCCAGTTTTCAATATGACTGTCGAGCTGCTTTTTTGAGAGTGTGTCCTTTGCGGTCAGCAAAAAATAATATGCCAGCACGGCTTCTTTGAACTCTTCTTCTTCGGCCGCATCAATCAGGTGGTAAAATACACCGGCGTTGTTGTCCAGGTTTTTAAAATACAGATTGTCTGAAAGGGCTTTCATAAATTTTATTTTGCGATTCTTGTATTTATTGATCTGTTTGAACAAAAAGCCGCCCAGGGTTCCCAACCCGGCACCCAGGGCGATGAGATGCTGCTGTTTGATCTGCACTTCTTCATCCTTAAATCCCAGCCAGAATGAAATAACCGATCCGACTAAAAGCAAAGAAGCGCCCAGCTTGGTCACCAGCACGATGATTCCGCTGACCGCAGCCGGTACGCCGATGATGAACTTATCGATGGGTTTCATCCGAACTTTGCTGTTTGGAAAGAGCATTTCCAAATCAGCCTTGGGGATGTTTTGAAAGAGCTTTATAATCGTTGCGCCGGGCTCAAAATACAGGTTTTTCCGTTTACGGTTTTCAAAATACTGCTTTTCTTTGAATTTAATATAAATGGCGACGCGTTCGTAATTGGTAAATTGAAACGTTTTCTTCGACAGGCCGAAAAACTTTATCAGTGTTTCTTCTTTAACGGTCTCCCCGCGACGAAAAAAAATCACATCTTCAAAGTCTTCAAAATTCACTTCCAGGCGAATCTGAAACAACGATTCTTCAGCCAGGGCTTTTTGCAGATCTTCTGCGGTAATCTTCTCGAAATTGGCTGCATTTAAGACCGTGATCATTTCGGAAACAAGCTGCTTTTGCAAATTCTTTTTTTCCAGCTCCGAATAGTTATAAACCTCACGGGTATCGGCATCGGGGTTAAACGGGCCATAGCAGGTTTTTAGTCTCTCAAGGCGGGTGTGAAATTCAAAATGAAAGAGCGCTTCCAGGATTTGGCAGAATTCCTTGAATTCTTTTATTTCAGCCTCTGCCAGCCGTGTGTCTTTGATGCACATCTGCACCACATCCGCTTTGCGAAAGGGAATAAAACGGTTTCTCTTCATAGAACCTTGCATACCGAACTCCCGGGTATCAGCCCCTTTTTCACTGTTTCTCAATTTTAATACTTATATTTAGTGGATGCCCCTGGGGATGTCAAATATCTTCTATGCGATAAATATGTCGCAGCCAAATGATTTGTAAAGGTTAAAAAAATCAAGAAATCTAGCGGTCTGCTTTTCTTTTTTTAAGGATTCGCAACTTTGCGGCTGCATGATCACAAAACGCTTGTTACAATTTTTAACAATTTTTTCGTTTCTATTTCGGATAAACTCATTTATTTTTAATCGCTCGATATGCTATATCGATAGTAACCGGATAAAAACTGTCAAGCAGCAATACCCCTAATCCCATCACCGTATGCTGCCTGCACCTTTTGTGATAAGGACCGCCCAAATGAAACCCATCGAACATATCAAATCGTACTGCCGGTTCTGGAAGCCCTCTGTCGCCAGAAGAATTACCTTTTATTTTCTGATTTTCGGCTTGATCGTTTTCTTTATCACATCAATGCTATACATGGGAGGCACCCGAAAGCATTTTATCAGGTCGACCAGTCAGTTGATCAACCATCAGTTCTCGCTAATGGAATCAGCTCAAACCCCAGACTTTCTCTGGAAAGGAATCGGCAAAACTGACCCCGAATTGGGCCAGCTGTTCGATCTACTCGCCAATCTTTCGTCCAGCTTCTACGCTGTTTCCGATATCGCTGTTTATGCGAAGGAGGCAGACGATACATTATGGTATCGAATATTTTTTGACGATAATAAGGTGCTGCACCTCAATCCGGCGCAAAGTTTTTTTTCAGAGAAGCTGGATCGCAATCTCAAGCGGCATTTTGTAAAGCCCGGTCTGCTGGCGCGCTCGGATGATGAACATGCTTTGTTTGTCAATGTCACCGGAG
>WOR8_10009743_pt1 | contig 10252 bp, 12 predicted proteins | sample DeeMarSeWOR38_10_FD_19890 | JGI IMG/M metagenome (IMG submission 19890)
TACTCCGGGCCATGGGAGTGCCGTTTACAGCGGCCCACGGCTCCATTCGTTTTAGTCTGAGCTCCTACAATACTGAAGAAGAGATAGACTATATACTGAAGGTTATGCCCCCCATTATTGAACAGCTGCGGGCCATTTCTCCTTTCTGGAATGGTTCAGTAGCCCGCAGTTGTAGTGCATCCTAGATGAGCCACAGTTCTCTGTTAGGAGTTAAATACTCAAAATTCGACTAGTTTGCGAAATTGACTGTTAAGGTGGTCTACAGTGGCTCATCTCAAATCCTAAATTCGAATATTGAAATCCTAAACAAATTCAAATTTTCGAAATCCCAATGACCAAAACGTCAAAACAGCAGCTCGATTCGCATTGTTTTGGACATTTGAAAATTAGGATTTTGGATTTGTTTGGTGCTTCGAATTTCGGATTTAATCAGGTTCGCATGTGGGCGTTATCTATTCAGATCATTTTTTTCTCGCATGGCTTCTTGATAGAGTAGCTCTGCTAGATAGGAACTTCTAACGTAGGGACCGGCAGCGAAACCCAGGAATCCTAGCCGTTCGGCCTCTCGCTGGTAAGCCTTGAAAAGTTCAGGATGTATATAATCCACTACTGGATAATGGTCCTGGGATGGACGAAGATACTGGCCAATGGTAATCAGATCACAGTCTACCCTGCGGAGATCCTGCATGAGAGCGTTAACTTCTTCTGGCCTTTCCCCAAGCCCCACCATGAATCCACTCTTGGTAACAGTATTTGGACTCAGACTGTTTACCTCTGCTAGTATTTGCAAAGATCTTCGGTAGTCGGCCTGGGGTCGAACCTCCAGATAGAGGCGGGACNGACACAGTTTCGATGTTATGATTCAGGACCGAAGGTCGAGCCTTTAACACCGTTGCCAGGGCCTGAACGGAGCCTTGGAAATCTGGGATCAAAACCTCCACTAAGACGTCAGGGCCAACTGAACGGATTGTCTCGATGGTGGCGGCAAAATGGGAACCACCACCATCAACAAGATCATCGCGAGTTACCGAGGTGAGCACAACGTACTCAAGTCCCAGCCGCGACACTGCTGCTGCAACTCTTTGAGGCTCATCAGGGTCTGGAGGTTCCAAGACTCCGTGGTTTACGGCACAAAAGGTGCAGTTGCGGCTACAATGGCCACCTAAAAGCATAAAAGTGGCCGTGTGATTTCCAAAGCATTCTGACTGATTGGGACAATGCGCTTCCTGACACACAGTGTGGAGGTTGAGGTCCTGGAGCAAATGGTTGACTTCGGTCACAGAGGATTTTAAGCTGAACCGCCTTTTCAGCCATTCCGGCTTAGGCTTACGGTGCTCGGGTTTCATCCACTTCTCCCAAGTAGTGGTATGGTGGCTTTTCCAGTTAACTTGTTTTGGGGTTATTATAGACGAAATTGCCGGAATGGTCTCGCACAATGGCTCTGTATTTGCATCGAGCCTGGAGCAAGGAGCCAAGCGTGTCAGGATCTCTTACTATATGCTCCATGCTTTAATGCTCCAGGCGGTGAATACAGTGAGCCCAATCCTTGACGCCAAGAGATTTTTCGAGTAGGCTGCTTGCGCCATGATAGACAAAAATCACTGCCGCTATCATCCAGAACGAAAAAGTGTACTTTATTGCGAAAAGTACGAATATGGCTACTGCGAAGAGTGTGTGGAAGCCAGCCTGGCTTGTAGCGATCCCGAGCAATACTGCAAATTTCGCACTCATTGCATCATTTGGGAAAACTGCCGAGAGGAGATGAATGAAAGGCGGGCTAGCGGCGAATAGGTTTTATCCTGCCGAAAAAGTACGGATTAAGGTTTCATCTATTTTGAGAGTTTGGTAATGAACGTTGTCGGTGAAAATACTTTTGTAACTGGCACCATCGAGTGCGAACATGACGTATTCGTGGCTGGGACGTTTGAGGGGACTATTTTCACCACAGGGACCCTCCACGTGTATCCAGAAGGGGTAGTAAGAGGGACGGTCAACGTGAAAGACCTTACGGTGGAAGGAAAGATGCAGGGTGAGATAGAGGTAAGCAATAGATTGAGGGTGAAGAATTCAGCGAGCCTCGAGGCGAACATAAATACGCAATTTCTGGACTGGGAAGAGGGCGCTGTACTTAAGGGTGAGGTGCATACTTTCTACTAAGGAATTAGGGGAATTAGGGGATTTAGGGATTGAGGAATTGAGGAATTTGTAGGTCGGATCGTTCTCGCCTTGGGGAGGTTGATCCGACATTATTTCTTGGTGTTAAACCATATAAAAAAAGGGCCCGGGGTTTTTCGCCACCGGGCCCTTTCTTTGCGCGGTCTGCGCGGATAGTTTCTTGATGCCCCTAGCCTTATTTTCGTAGCTATCTTAAAATTTTACTGTAGCTCAGCTTGGTGGGCCACGGGTTCAAACAGATTAAGCTCCTTCCAGACCTGAGCCTCCTCCCCTGAGGGGGTCAAACTCACCTGCACCTCAAGGTTGTGATCAAAGTCAAACAAACTTGGGTCTTCCATTAAGCCACGGGAGATCTCGACATAGCCATCCTCATGAAGACTGGCCAGCAAAACGTTGGTCATCAGTTTCTCAATGGCGTGCTCGAGATAGCCCTCTTGCATAACTGCTCCCCAGGAACCGTGCAAGGCCATTATCAACTGCTCAAGGAGATGACAATCGAAATAGACGATGTCTTCCATGAGGGACATGATCACCCACTGGGGTGCTTCAGTAATCTTGCACTTACGGTTTTCCTGAGCCCATTTTAGAATCTCTGCTTCTTTAACAGTCCTTTCGAGGTCACTCATAGCGTTTCCTTTATCCTTTTTGCGTTTCGCAATTCTAAGTGGTAGACGAATCAGGTACCCTTGGCTCAGTGCATGAGTAGTGCCAACAGGGAATCCTGGTTACGCATACTGATATTTTCGCAATGTAATCAGAAAGATAGTTCAGTTGACATCGCTGGTGAGAAATTTCCTTTACTCCCATGATCCCGACCCTGAGCGGCGCAAACTGACGCATTTTGTCAGCAGAAAACAATTGAAGAATTGAGGGATTGAGGAATTGGGGAATTGGAGTAGCCTACCGATACAATTCCTAAACTCCTGAATTCCTTAATTAATGATGGACGAATTATGCCTGGTGGGCTGCGTTTGCGCTGTTGAGTTACAAGGTTGGTGCCTCGTCGATGGGAGTGTACATCAGCACGAAGCCAACAAAGCTGAGAGCGCCGACACCCAGGAATAGGATGTCCAGTGAGAAAAGATCGGCAAACCAGCCGGAGATCACTGAACCGCTTATAAAACCTAAGTCGAAGATTGCGGTGGCCAGACTCATCATGCCAGGGAGTTCCTCCGGTTTTTTCGCCTGGTCCGCGGCCAGTGCTACGGCCGCTGGAAACAGGAAAGCAAGCCCGGTACCATAGAGGAAAGCGGAGGCATAAAACGCAGCTGAGTGGGAGATCAGGGGGATGAAGCAAATGCCGATTCCGAAAGAAACATAGGAAACTTTCATAAAACGCTTCTTACCGTATCGATCGATGAAAGATGCAGCGACGAGGCGCAAGATGAAAGCCAAAGATGCAGCGACCGCAAAATAGTGTCCGGGTGGCAGACCGAGTCTTTCAGCCTGGAGAGCGATAAAGTTCAACACTGTGGCGTGTCCCTGGACAAAGAGTAGGATTGCCAGAAGCAGGAGACAAGTTGATCGCCTTCTCAGTAATGGACCATAGAGAACAGAACCCTCATATCTGCTGGTTGCGACGGCACGACTAGTAGCCGGGGTAAATGTCAGAATAGCAGCGAGTAACACTGTGGCTGCCGCACCGTTGAACAAGGCAGGATACCCAAAACCCCGGACAAGATGTTCACCTGCTAAAGGCATAAGGGCTACAGCTGCCAGGATGGTAGCGCCGATATAACTGTAGGCCTGACCTCGTCGCCTTGGTGGAACCCACTGGGCCACCGCTGTGTAGGAAGCGGTGATAAACGCTGAAAATCCTACACCGTGTGAGACTCGAACGAGGAGCATGGGCCACCCCACTTGCTGGAGTCCGTGGTATGCCAAGGTGGTAAAAAAAATGATGATAAGACCCAGGAGAATAACCCATTGTTCGCCCCGACGCGCTACCAATTTCCCCATATAGGGCCTGGAAACCACAGTACTGATGGGCATGAGGCCCATGACCCAACCGATGGTGGTCGTGCTACTCCCGATCGCTTGAAGATAGATAGGATAGAGATAGAAAATGGCAATATTGGAAAAAACCAGGAACATCAGGACATTGAGAAAAAGAAACGGACCGATCCATGGGCGCGGGGAGTCTTGATGGCGGGTGGGGGTCTCCATAGTCAAAGGTTCTTACAGCGTCAGATGCGCGTCCGTTGTCAGTTGCAGGGAGTCAGCATTCAAATTCATCTCAATTCGATAATGAGAGATATTAGCAAGTTGCGTCATTAATGCAAGTATATCTTATTAAATATGCAGCGGACCACTGACAACCGTCTACGGACAATGGCGATCTTTGGAGAGTTGAGTGCACCTGGCATCTGCTAGCTGCCTGCTGCCTACTGCCCACTGAAATGCTTTCCTTGCCAAAGATCGCGACTTTCTAAGGTGTCCCGGATGATCTGCAGATTGGTCTGTTTTTCTAGGGCCCACTCCGGGGCCAAAAGTTCATTGGGGTGGGGATCACCGGTAAGCCGATGAATGACAACCTGTGGGGGAAGCAAGGCCAGGAATTCGCAGACAATATCCACATACTCCTCACGGCTCAGACAATGATAGTTGCCGCGTTGGTAGAGATCTGCAAGTGCTGTATCCTGGATTACGTAGAGCAGGTGGATTTTGATCCCCTGAATGTCAAGTCTGGCCAGCCCCCGTGCTGTAGCTAGCATGTCCCTTTTGTTTTCGCCAGGGAGGCCCAAAATGACATGGACACAGATGTCGAGACCTTGCAGGCGGGTGCGCTCCACTGCATCCACAAAGGCCGCAACGTCGTGGCCCCGATTGATCAGCCCGAGGGTGCGATCGTGCATGGATTGCAGACCGTATTCTACCCATAGGTAGGTTTGCCGGTTCAAATCCGCCAACATTTCCAGCACATCGTCACCCACACAGTCAGGCCTGGTTCCAATGGCAAGGCCCACCACATCCTCTACGGCGAGGGCTTCCAGATAGAGACGCTTAAGTTCGTCTGCAGGCCCGTAGGTATTTGAAAAGGATTGAAAATAACCGATGAACTTTTTTGCCTTGTAGCGACGGTGTAAACGTTCTTTGCCTCGTTCCAACTGCTGTGTTATTGAGTATGAGCGTGATAACCCGGTACCAGAACCTCTGATATTACAGTAGATGCAGCCACCCACCCCCACAGTGTCGTCTCGGTTGGGGCAGGTTAGTCCGGCGTCTAGACTAATCTTTTGCACCCGGCAACCGAAATGCTCTCTAAGAGCAGTGTTTAGATCGCGGTAACGGCTGGTATTCATGGGAGGCATTATAATATATAATCCAAGCGATAGCGGCCAGAAATTAACTGGTCTCTGTTGTCTTTAGATTGAGCCGTTGAAAGTGGTTGTTTTGATTCAATGATATATGAGAAATGCTCCATGAGAAATGACAAAGTCAAGTGAGAAATCCCGGCTCAAATATCTTGGCTCAGAGCTGCCCCAGAGGGGTCTTTGCTAGAGTCCGGTGGAGTAATGGAATGCTGGATTAATGGAGTAATGGAAAGACATATAGAAACTCAGTCTTGTCATTTGACCTTTTCCAACACTCCAGTACTCCAGCACTCCAGAACCACTAGAGATGTTTAAGGCTAAAGCAAATGAACTTTGATCCGGCCTAAGGGACCAGTTTTCCTATATTCCAATGAGCATCTATCCAAAGACATACGATGTCATAGTCGTAGGTGGAGGGCATGCGGGGTGTGAGGCGGCGCTGGCCGCTGCTCGCATGGGCTGTAGTACAGCGTTGTTTACCATTTTCCTAGACACTGTGGCTCATATGCCCTGTTCACCTTCTGTGGGAGGTTTGGGAAAGGGGCATCTGGTCAAGGAGGTGGATGCACTGGGTGGTGAGATTGCTAAAATGGAAGTCCGTTTTGGAACGGCAAAACACCCTGGATATCAAACAGACCTTGGTGGAAGAGGTTGTGGTTGAAGGGAACCAAGTGGTTGGAGTTCGAGACAATCTGGGTATGGAGTTTATGTCTCCTGCGGTTGTGCTGACCACTGGCACGTTTTTGCACGGCCTGATTCACATAGGCAGTCAACGAATCCCTTCGGGGCGGGCCGGAGAATTCCCTGCCAATGGCTTGGCTGAAAATCTTGTTGCCCATGGGTTTCAGATGGGAAGGATGAAAACTGGAACCCCCGCCAGGTTACGACGGACGAGCATCGATTTTTCCCAGTTTACAGAACAAAAGGGTGACGAGAATCCTCGTCCTTTCTCACTCTTTACCGAAAAGATAACTCTCCCCCAGATCTCATGCTTCATAGGCCGCACCATTAAGCGCACCCATGAGATCGTGCAGAACAACATCGATTTATCTCCCCTCTACAGCGGGGTAATCAAAGGAGTTTCCGCCCGCTACTGCCCTTCATTGGAGGACAAGGTTATGAAGTTCCCCAACAAGGAGCAGCATCAGATCATTCTGCAACCAGAGGGGTTGGACACTGAAGAGATATATGCCAGCGGCACAGGTAATTGCCTGCCGTATGAGCTCCAGATACAACTTGTGCGCTCAGTGCCTGGCCTGGAAGAGGCTGAAATCATGCGACCTGCTTATGCTATCGAATATGACTATGTCCAGCCTACCCAGTTGCGGCCGACCCTTGAAACCAAGGAAGTGGCGGGGCTGTTCATGGCGGGGCAGATAAACGGTACCTCCGGGTATGAAGAGGCCGCGGCCCAAGGGTTATGGGCCGGAATTAACGCGGTGCTGCAAGTGCAGAAAAGGGATCCTTTTATTCTGGATCGCTCGGAGGCGTATATGGGAGTAATGGTTGATGATCTTGTAACCCGCGGCACTAAAGAACCATACCGGATCTTCACTTCCCGGGCTGAATACCGATTACTGCTCAGGGAGGACAACGCCGACCTGCGCCTGATGGAAAAGGGTTGCGAATTGGGCCTCATCGATAAAGATACTCTTGAGGATCTCAAGGAGCGCCAACGCCAGATTACCGAGGAGCTTCAGCGTATCGGACGGGTCAGAATTAAGCCCACACTTAGGGTAAATAAGTTTCTGGAAGAGAGGAAATCAGCAGCGCTGGACACTGCGGTACCACTGGCCCAGCTCTTAAAGCGACCAGAACTGTCCTATGGTGATTTAAAGCATCTGGAGGGGTTTGGTAGTGAACTTCCGGAGCGCGTTGCGAGACAGGTGGAGATCCAGTGCAAATACCAGGGTTATCTCCAGCGGCAGGAGGCAGAAGTAAAGAAATTTAAAAACCTGGAGAAGATTCAGATCCCTTCGGGATTAGACTACCAAGAGATTCCCGGTCTTTCCAACGAGGTGCGGCAAAAGCTTAGCGAAGTTCAGCCAACTTCTTTGGGCCAAGCTTCCAGGATTGCTGGGATTACTCCGGCTGCCCTCTCTATTCTCATGGTCTACTTGAAACGTATGCGTGACAGCCAGATTCCGGCCCAAAATACTACCACTTCCAATGACAAGCAGTGATTGTTTGCAGCCTTCCTCCTGCGGTTTCAGTAGCAGATCAATAAGAAAGTCCTTGATAAGAAAATGAAATCCGCTATATTGGCCAAAATATCGCCTAGGGCTAAAAATTGCTATTAATGAGACCACGGGCAGATCATGCCGGGGTAAAAGGCTATCATCTAATCTCGGAGGACAAGATCGGGATGATAAATTTCAAGCAAAATATGGTTAGAGGTAGAGCACTTAAGTTTCTTGGCTTGATATTGTTCCTCACTGTTTGCCTGCCGGGTATTGGCGATGCGGCCCCAGCCGTATACGTATCCGATACCACGCTGGAGGCCAACCTGCGGAGCGGCACCAGTCAGGCAAACCGCATCATCGGTATGCTGAAGCCAGGCACCCAAGTAACCATAGTCCTGGAGGAAGACGGCTGGGCCAAGGTCACCTTAGAGGACGGCCGTACCGGCTGGATTCTGAAGCGCTATCTCTCCGAGCGTCCACCATGGCGGGTAACCGCAGAAAAACTTTCGAGTGAAAACGAGCAGCTAAAAGCCCTGGTGAACAAGATCAGAAGCGAAAACCGGGGCTTGGCACAGAAAAATAATGAGCTGCAAGGGCAAACAAATTCCCAACAACAGGACTTGCAGACAGTTCGCCGGGATTTTGAGGAGCTGAAAAATTCGTCCACCAACTACTTGAATCTTAAAATGGCTTACGAGAACCTGCAGGGTGAGACCCGCAAGACTAAGGCCAAGCTGGACGAATTGGAAAACGCTTACGGGAAACTCAAGATATCCACCAGCATCCGCTGGTTCCTCAGCGGTGCCGGGGTTCTACTACTGGGTTGGATTATGGGCTCCAGTGTGGCCCGCTTGCGCCGTCGTCGCTCATCAGATTATTATAAGCTGTAACTATCTAGAATGACTTCGTTGCTCACTGCAAAAAAAGACCAGGGACCAGCCCTGGTCTTTTTATTTAAGATGCAATATCTGATCCTCACAGCAGCTCAAAGTTGAAAGGCTTTGCCGGTGAAGATTGCAAGCTGTTTTGGAGTACTGGAGTTTATGAAATCCCAAACTCCAAGCACCAAATTACAAACAAATCTCAAATTCCAATATCAAATGACCGAAACAGGTTTGGAATTTGGAATTTTGGTCATTGTTATTTGTTTGATATTTGATATTTGTGATTTGGAATTTTTAATTACTGTCTGCTGACACCTGACGCCTGACACCCGACACCCTGAAATTCATAGGCAGACGGGAAAAGTAACTCGATCTTCGCGGACAAGATGAGATCATGGAACTTCTCGAAGGTTTTTATCACAATTTCCTGAGATTTTTTTCCTGGGAAGAAATTTCTTTTCTTTTCACTGGCACCGGTGTGTTGGTCATGCTGAATCTGGTTCTGAGCGAAGGTTTACTTTCTTTTGACAACGCACTGGTTCTGGCCATTTTGGTGAGCCACCTGCCCAAGGACGAATACTATGAGTTGGGGCCCTTCAAAATGTCCATCCAGCAATGGGGGCTCACCGCGGGAATTGCTGGAGCCTATTTCTTTCGAACCATCGCCATCGTCCTGGGAACCTACTTGATCCAATTCTGGACCCTACAACTCATCGGCGGTGGCTATCTCTTGTGGTTGGGATACGAGCATTTCTTTGCGGTCAGCCGGGAAGAATCCGAAACAGCTGCCTATGGCAAAGGCTTTTGGGCCACGGTCATCAAAGTGGAGTTGATGGACATAGCCTTCAGCATAGACAGCATCCTGGCCGCCCTGGGGATATCCAAGAAAGTCTGGGTGATTTTGATGGGCGGCATGATTGGCATCCTCTGCATGCGGTTGGTGGCGGGGGTGTTTATCCGTCTGATCGAGAGGTTTCCCCTATTCAAACACACAGGCTATGCTTTGGTGGCCCTGATTGGCTTTCGCTTGGTAAGTGAGGTGGACTGGATCCATTTCCACAAACTGTTTACCTATCTGGGTCCTGTTGGGGTGGGAGTTCTGATACTTTTCACCGTGGTAGTCTGGGGAACCGCCCAAGTCAGGAAGGCGAGATTAAGAACCATCAAGTCCTTGATCCAACTAACTCTGCTCATTCTTTTCTTTTCCTGGAGCGGGACCAGACTGCACCTGCACATGAGTGATCTGGTCTTCTCCATTGTCATGCTCGCCACCTTCAGCAGCACCTTCATCTTCAATGGCCTATATCTGCGCTGGCAAAGCGAACATGAGCAGAGAAAAGCTGGAATTACTCAAAGCAACCACCCACCCCCGGTGAAGGGCAGTGAAAAGAACGTTGAACAGCAAGAAAAGCCTCAGTAACTGAACAAACCTTCCTAGTTATCCCACCTAAACAGAAACCAACCTACCAGGAGAGAAAATTACCCAAAACGTCCCGTACACAAAACGGGTAATTTTACCCATTTTGTGTACGGGATAAAATGGGTAAAAAATGGTTTAAGTCCTTTGAATTGGAAAGGATTTATTCTGAATAGTCAGTTTTGACCAGCGAAGACAAAAAACCCCGGGGCTAATACCCGGGGTTTTTTTGATACGGGTGGCGGAAGTGCATGGGAATCGAACCCACCTGGGACAGCC
>WOR8_10007720_pt1 | contig 10251 bp, 10 predicted proteins | sample DeeMarSeWOR38_10_FD_19890 | JGI IMG/M metagenome (IMG submission 19890)
CGTAGAGTTCCCCCCCGGAGTTGAACACCAGGATGTACGTTGCCCGGTGAATGAGACGGCCCGCCCGCATTTCCCGGCGCTGCACGGCGGTGATCTCATTGTTTTCCTCGTCGACGATGGCTACAAGCTCTTGCGCACTTCCCATGCGGCTTTCCTTTGCTGCACTGACAAGGGCAGCGTAGCGGGCGGTTGCTGGTAAAGAAACCGGCCCCTGAGGGCCCGCCTGGATTTAACCCTTTCAACCGACACTCTCTTCAAAAGTCTCAAGATCCATTTTTAGAAGGTTGCCCCTGACTATCCGATCTTCATCAAAGCCGATTGACTTCTTTTCGATTCTCCCCTTGCACTCTTCTGACGCATCATAATCCGCATACAAAAATAAGCTGTTCTTCAGTTCGTACTCAAATCTCCCGTTTACTTCCACATAAAAATCAACCCTCGACTGATACTCACACCCGTGCGGATGCTCAAGCTCAGCAAAGAAGATGGTAATAGCGTAGGGTCCAAGTGTTTTGTAGAGGACCCAAAGCAGGGTTCTGTGTCGATTGTAGGAATCAAGTATTCTGAAATTGTGATCTCTTTTGACCAAGTTTATGAATTCGGGCTGAAGCTGATGTTTCAGGACCAACTCCTCGAGAACCGCTTCGTGACTTTGTGACACGACTCCATCAAAGTAAAGGTTATAATTGTCTTCTGTTTTGAACATGACACTTCCCTACAATGAGGAACTTAGCTCCGCTTCGCTCCGCAATTGGAATAATGGAATAATGGAATAATGGAATGCTGGAAACTGGGAACCCGGTTGAGGGACTGAGCAGAGCGAAGCGAGCCCGAATAATATCATTATTGCCATCAAAGAGTGGTTATCCCTGGCACCTAAAAGAACATTCATGGAGAAATAGTTGAAATTGATCCCAAAACCCTGGAACCAAACACTGAAGTTATGCGTTTTTGACCATTATTCCATTATTCCAACATTCCATTACTCCAGGAGGATGGCATAAAAAGGATGACACTACAAGCTGACTAAATGCAATGACTTATAGAAATTTCGAGATGTCTCTCCGTAGTATCTCATGAATGACCTCTGGCCTGAGCGCGTGGCAAGACAAATACCAAGGTCATTTGCTTGTGTCAAGGAACATAGGAGAAGTAGAAACAAAGGTTTACTTTTTTTGGTCGCCTGGACTGCAACGGTTGTGATATGAGGGACGGACCGGCTATCGCATGTTCTTTTATCGGCAAGGACTCTAGCCCGGATATTTCACGAATCGTCTGCTGCGACCGCGGATATGGCCGTCCTTCCGGGCGTCCTCGGGTGTCGGACCTTGCGACGTACTATTCAAGTACGCCTCAGGTCCAACTCCCTGCGGTTTCCCGGTGGCCCGGCCATCTACACGGTCTCGCGACAACAATTCGTGAAATATCCGGGCTAGGTCTGAGCTTTTATACTTTCAGCGAACATGAGACCCTTGCAGGGGAATCCAGGAGGAGGCCAGCATGAAAGTGGCAGCGGCACAGATGGACATTGCCTGGCACGACCGGTCTGCCAACCATGACAAGTCGCGCAGATTAGCAGCGCGCGCCAAGGAAGCCGGCGCCGATCTACTGGTCCTGCCGGAGATGTTTGCCACCGGATTTTCCATGGATACCTCGTTCACGCCTGAGCCTCTGGATGGACCCACACCGACGCTGCTGCGATCGCTCGCCCGGGAACTGGAGATGGCTGTGGTCGGCGGCTTTGTGCTGGCGAGTGGCGAGGCCGAACCGCGAAACGTCTCTCTGGCCGTGAACCGGCATGGAAACGACCTGGCACTCTATGCCAAGATTCACCAGATCGCTCTGTTGGCAGAAGATGCCAACTACGAAGCCGGGGACTCGCCTGCACCATTCGATCTCGACGAGATCAGCGCGGCGTGTTTTGTGTGCTACGACCTGCGCTTTCCCGAGCTTTTTCGGGCCGTGGTCGATCAATGCGGCCTGATCCTGGTCATCGCCTCTTGGCCGGCTGCACGCCAGAGCCACTGGGACTTGCTCTTGCTGGCCCGCGCTGTGGAGAATCAATGCTTTGTGGTCGGCGTGAATCGCGTGGGAGAGGGTGGGGGCCTCTCCTTTCTCGGAGGTTCGGCGATCATCGACCCTCTGGGCCAGGTTCTGGCCCACGGTGGCGACAAGGAGACCCTGTTACTGGCTGACATTGATCCTGCCAAGGTTACGGAGGTGCGCACCACCCTGCCGTTCCTCAAGGACAGGAAGCCTCACCTGTTCTAAAAGCGGGTAGGCGAGACAAGGTTCATCAAATCCATTCTTCACCCGACCTCACGTCGCGCTCGACCTCCCGTCTTGCAACACGATAGGTTTTATTTCAGCGCCTTGAACTTGTCGTGCCAGGCGCAGGTGTTGCAATAGGTCTCTGTCTCCTCAACGATTGCAGGCAGTTCTTCGTCATTGGTTTCGGGGTCAAAGACAACATCGCCCTCGTTCAGGTCAAACTCGTAGATCTCATACTCATCCTCAGGGTCCTTCACGTAAAACCTCTGGGACCCACAAAGTGGACATTTGGCCTCAGACATCTGTCTCCTCCTCTGACTCAACATGCTCTTTCAGGTGCAGTTTCAATTCGATTGATAACCGCTGAGCCCACGAAGGCTGGTATGATGTGGATATGAGATGCGGGATGTGAGATGCTACAAGGAAGTCTCCATCTCACACCCCACATCGGCTATCCCATCATCTTCTTGGAGTTCCATCACGGTCTCCAGATTGCTCCAGCGATATACCTACGCCACGCCGCCATTGACTCTAATGTTTTGACCCGTTACCCAACGCGCCTTTTCACTTGCAAGAAACGCCACCACGTCGGCGATGTCTTTCGGTTGACCCAACCGACCGAAAGCCGCCAGTTGGGCCATATGACTGATTTGCTCTTCGGTCTTACCCTCTCTGAACAGTTCGGTATCTGTGGGTCCTGGGGATACCCCGTTCACTGTGATCCCTCGCCCACCCAACTCTTTGGCCAGGACTCGAGTCATTTGCTCCACCGCACCCTTGCTTGCCGCATACAGCCCGTAACCGGGAAGCATCAGTCCGGTGACCGTGGATGACAGGTTGATGACTCGCCCTCCGTCGTTCATTCGCAGCGCGGCTTGCCGGCAGGCAAGAAAAATGCCCTTGACATTCACTCCGAAGAGTTCGTCAAAATCTGCCTCAGTGATCTCAGCAACGGCTTGGGTGGATAGCACACCTGCATTGTTGACCAAAATGTCAACCTGGCCGAAACTTTCAATGGCCTGGTCAAACAAACGCTCAACATCAGCGGCCTGTGCCACATTCGCCTGCACAGCGATGGCCTGACCCCCAGTCGACTGAACGGCCGCCACAACCCCACGAGCCTCATTCGCTTTCTTGGCGTAGTTGATCACCACCGAGGCGCCGTCTCTACCCAGACGTTCGGCGATAGCTCGCCCAATTCCTCTCGAAGATCCAGTCACTACCGCTACTTTTCCTGTTAACATATGTGTCTCCTCATCATTTCCTGTGAGAGGGCTTGTTGGCATGGGCTCCACCCGACAATTACCGCTCCCATCCTAATTACCTCTGGGTGCATTACCATTTCTGTCATCTTCATCGTTGTCGGTTTCAATGAGTACGGACTCCTGCCGAAAGATGATGAGCCGATCGCCCGGGTGGATGTGCGCTCTGGGGTCGAGGCGATTCCAGATGATGAGCGAAGGCAGAGGGACGCCAAATCGTTCGGCGATCGAGGAAAGGTTGTCACCCTTTCTGACCAGATAAGTGCGCTGCCTTTCACTTGCCGACCAGCGCTCGAGTAGGTCTTGATATCGGGCCAGAAAATCTTTGGAGCTCAACTCTGGAATCAGTATGGTGTGAGTTCCCCGGGGCAAATAATGCCCCCGAATTTCGGGGTTCAAGTCTTTGATCGCCTTGAAATTGGTTTGTGCTGCCTGTGCAATAATGCGGATTGGCGTTTCCTGTTCGCAGTCAACCTGAACCTGATCGAAACTGAGAGGAGGGTAGTAGTCGTCTTCCGAGAGATAGAACCCGTATTTTTCTGGATCGTTGAAAATCATCTTTATTGCGATGATTCTAAAGACATACCGTTGAGTCTCAAGGAAGAGGTAGAGTTGATAATAGTCATTGATTCCCTGTTCTTGGATTTCAGCCATGAGTCTCTCTTCACCCATATTATATGCAGCAGCGGCCAGAGCCCACGATCCAAAGGTTTCGTGAAGCTCCTGGAAATATTTGATCGCCGCCTGGGTTGAGGCAAAAACACTCCGTCTCTCGTCGATGTGTCGATTGATCGCCAGACCGTATTTTCTGCCGGTGTATTCCATGAACTGCCAAAAGCCCAGTGCGCCCTTCTTGGAGCGCACATGGGGCCTAAGAGCGCTTTCCGCAACGGCAACATATTTGAGGTCGTCAGGCATCTCATTTTTTCTCAGCAGCTCTTCAATATAGGGCATGTAGCGCCTGGAACGTTTCAACCAGAGAATGACCTGTGGCCTGTTCCAGATGGAAAGCATGATCTCCTTTTCAAGTCGCTCCCTTATCTCCTGGACTTCTGTAGGCACTCGTTCACCGCACAACTCTAGAGTCGTGTCAAACTTGAGTGCAGAGATCAAAGAAGGGATATGGGCGGGCTCGAGTGGTCCAGCGTGGACCTTTGAACAAAAGAAAAGCACGGTTCCAAGCAAGAGGAAGAGACGCCATTTCATATGAGGTACCTTTGTCGACCATTTTCAGTTTGCGCCGCAGAACGATTCGAGGCCAAGACTTTATATCATAACCGATCACAACCTTCATACCCAGAGGACCTAAAAGAATTTCGGATTGCGGATTGCGGATTGCGGAATGAAGATTTCGGATTCACATCTTGATCCCTTCCAGTTTGATGTATTATTGCGCATAGTCTATGATGATCCTGCCAGTGTCCATCCGCAAATAGCCGCATTCTCCTCCCGTCCTCGAAAGCGGAATCTGCGACAAGGGAGGGGAATTGGAGTTTCCGGATAGACACTGGCTCATCATGGGAGTAGAAAACGGAGCAAGACAAGGAGAGATTGCTATGAAAACAAAGGAGGTGGCTCGTGCTGTGATCTTAGTGGCCATCGCGGTGGCCTTGTCGCCTTTCTTTATCCCGGTGGGCATTTCAAAATGCTTCCCCGCCCAACACATGGTCAATGTATTGAGCGCGGTGATGTTGGGGCCGGCCTATGCGGTGGGCATCGCCGCCATCGCAGCTATAATCCGAAACATTCTTGGCCTTGGGACTCTTCTGGCCTTTCCGGGCGGCATGATCGGTGCTTTGCTGGCAGGCCTGGCATATCGCGCCTCCAGGAACATTTACCTGGCGGGGCTGGGTGAGATCGTCGGTACCGGGCTGTTGGGTTCCCTTGCCAGCGTTTGGATTATAGCTCCCCTTTTCATGGGCAAGACCCTGGCCCTGGCCACTTTGATGCTCGCCTTCAGCGTGAGTACTCTGGGAGGGACGATCATCGGCATCATCGCCCTGCACTTTCTGCGAAAAGGGGGAATCCTGGAGCCGTGATCCTGATGCGCGCCATCCGATATCGTTATCCGCGGGCAAAGTGGGTATTGGAAGGAATCCACTTTTCAATCGACGCTGGAGACTACGTCTTTGTCGGCGGTGCCAACGGGTCGGGAAAGTCTACCCTCGGCTACCTCTTCAACGGCCTTGTACCCCACTTCTTCGGGGGCACATTGGAAGGCTCCGTTTCTGTCAATCAAACCAACACCCTCGAGCGAAGTGTCTCGGAACTTTTCACCCACGTGGGGTTCGTGCTCCAGAACGCAGATGCCCAACTTTTCAACAGCACAGTTGAAGACGAGATCGCCTTTGGTCTGGAGAGTCTGGGCCTACCCGGCGAGGAGATCAACAAGCGCATCAAGGAGATCTCAAAGAGGTTGAACCTGGATGAGTTTCTCGCTCGCTCTCCTGCTGCTCTCTCTGGGGGTGAGAAGCGTCTTGTTGCTATAGCCTCGGTGCTCTGTTTAAACCCTTCTGTTCTGCTTCTCGATGAACCCTATGGAGATCTCGATTGGGTAGCGACCCAGAGAGTGCGTGAGACTCTCAGCGAGATCAACCAGAGCGGGAAGACGGTGGTGGTCATCGAACAACGGGTGGATGGTCTTCTGCAGGACGCCACGAGATGCTTCATTCTTGATCGAGGAAGACTGCTGTTTGAGGGGTCCCCGAAAGCTGCCAAAGGTGTTTTTCTCAGGGAACGCTTGTGGCCTCGCTACCCAAAGCGAAGCCTGAATGTGGAGCAGGGCAAAGATTCGCTCCTGGTTGTTCAGGACCTTTCGTATCGGCTTGAGGGGAAAGAAATCCTCAAAGAGGTCTCCTTTGAACTCAGGAGCGGAGAGGCGGTAGCCATCATTGGCAGGAATGGTTCGGGAAAGACCACTCTGATCAAACACTTGAACGGGCTGTTGCGGCCCACCGCAGGCAGGGTCACTTTCAAGGGCGAGGAAATTGCTGGCAAGACCCCGTCAGAGATGGCGAGCCATGTTGGACTCTCTTTTCAGAATGCAAACGATCAGTTCTTCAAATACCGGGTGAAAGATGAGATCCTGGTGGGTCCGAGAATGCAGGGGAAGTTGCAGGGCGACAGGCTCGAAGAAATCTGGGACCTGTTCGATCTGCACACACTCCTGGATAGGTCTCCCTATCGGCTCAGCGAGGGCGAGAAGAAGCGTGTGGCTCTTGCTTCCATCTTGGCCATGCAGCCTGAAGTCCTTGTCCTCGACGAACCGACTTCTGGACAGGATGGACGGTTTCGAGAGACCCTGGCCATTCTTTTGGGGGAGTTAAGAGATCGAGGTTTCACTGTCTTGATGGCCACCCACGATCTGGATTTTGCCCGGGCCACGGCGGATCGGTGGGTCATCCTGTACGAAGGCAGGGTCGTTGCAGACGGCTCGCCTCGGGACCTCTTGAATGATCGACAACTCATCCATTCGGGCGCCCTGCCTGAATTAGAAGGCAGTGGGCAGTAGCACTGCAACTCGGAACGCGGATGGGGAACGCGGAATCATAAGAAGCGAGTGCACTAAGGTACATAAATTGGCTATATAGGACCATTCCGAGTTCCGCGCTCCGAATTCCGCATTTTCATCCGCGGAATGGGGAACGCGGAATCAGCGGAATCATAATAAGCGAATGCGCAAGGTGCATAGATTGACTAGATTAGAACATTCCGAGTTCCGCGCTCCGAATTCCGCATTTTCATCCTCACTGTCTACTGCTTCTATAAGTTGGACATGAGCACTTGTGGATAATCCAGGATTGGACAACGGACTTGCGGTTTGACCCTAGAACAAAACTCGCCCTTGGCCTGATGGCCATTGGAGCTGTCTTCATCGCCCAGGCGGTGGAGACTCTCCTCTTGGAGTGCGTTGCCCTTCTGGTCACCATACCGTTACTGGGTTTGACCCGGGCGTGGGCACAATCCCTCCGTTTCGCTTTGCCCATGGTCGCCCTGGTCTTTGTCATCGCCCTGCTCTCATTTGACATTCGGGTCGCTCTGGTGCTCTCTGTTCGGCTGTTCAATCTTCTGGCCGTATCCTTTGTATTCTTTCGAGCCGTCAGCCCCGAGGAATTGGGGGGCGGATTGCGAAAGATGGGCCTGCCTTACGGATTCGTTTTTATCTTGACCACCGCCATGCGCTACGTCCCCTTGATAGGACAGAAGACCCGCAACATCATGGATGCTCAACGTTCCAGGGGGATCGACCTCAGGCTGAGGTTAAAGAACGTGCCAAACTTCATGGCCCTGCTGATGCCACTGCTGGTACAATCTTTCATTCTATCCGACGAGCTGGCCATGGCGATGGAGTCGCGAGGTTTTGGACGAAAGGGACGGTCATCTCGAAAGCAGTACCGTCTCACCCTCTGGGAGTACGTTTTGATGCTGGCATCCCTGACTTTCCTGCTGGGCTTTGCCTGGTGGGAAAGATGGTAGATGGTATCTAATGAAGCAAGCGAAACAAATTCCCATGTATCGCTACCTGATGGTGCTCACCATCAGTTCAACCGTGGGGTTACAAACCTGGCGAACACTATTCAACAACTTCGCTGTGGAAGTCGTCGGGTTGGCAGGCAACCACGTCGGCATGATTCAATCCGTGCGGGAAATCCCCGGATTTCTGGCACTTTTTGCCGTTTTCGTGATGATGCTCGTCAAAGAGCACCGGTTGTCGGCATTGTCGATATTCTGTCTGGGAGTCGGAGTATCAGCAACAGGACTGCTTCCCTCCTACTCCGGACTCCTTCTCACTACCCTCATCATGAGTTTTGGTTTCCATTTCTACGAGACCACCAATCAATCGTTAACGCTTCAATACTTCGATGAGAACACATCTCCGTGGGTGTTCGGCAAATTGCGCAGTTTGGCCTCCGCTTCTAATATCGGAGTCGGCATTTGCATCTACTGCCTGGCGGCTTTCCTGAAGTACACCCACATATACCTGCTAATCGGCGGTCTCATTGTTGCCACGAGCATCTGGGGGCTCAGGCAAGAGCCGACCGACCCGGACATGGTTCCGCAGCACAAAAAAATGATTATTCGCAAAAAGTATTGGCTGTTCTATTTCCTCACCTTCATGGGAGGTGCAAGACGCCAGATCTTCATGGCATTTGCCGTCTTCCTCCTGGTGCAAAAATTCCATTTTACTGTTCAGGAAGTGACCATCCTTTTCGTGCTTAACAACGTCATCAACTATTTCCTGAGTCCTGCCGTGGGGAAAGGTATTATCCGCTTCGGCGAAAGGAAAGTGCTGTCGCTGGAATATTTCAGCTTGATCTTCATTTTTCTATCTTACGCCATAGTGCAATCCAAAGCGCTTCTGGCCGTTCTTTACATTCTTGACCACATCTTTTTTAACTTTGCCTTTGCTATACGCACCTATTTTCAGAAGGTGGCAGACCCCAGAGACATCGCCCCGAGTATGGCCGTGGGCTTTACCATCAACCACATAGCGGCGGTGGTTCTTCCTGCTGTCGGTGGGATCCTGTGGATGGTAGATTACAGGATTCCGTTCGTGGTTGGCGCGGCCTTCAGCATGGTTTCCCTGATCGCTGTCCAGCAAATCCGGCTTAATAAGGCGTCTCGGAATTTCTATGAGTCATCGAACTCAGGGAGTTTGTAGTGGTATTCTTTTTTTGTGCCATCCTCCTGGAATGTCGGAATAATGGAATGCTGGAATAATGGTCAAAAACGCATAACTTCCGTGTTTGGTTCCAGGGTTTTCGGATCAAATTTAACTATTTCTCCATGAAATGCAATTAACCCAATATCATTCGCGCTCGCTGCGCTCCACGAAGTCCCGCAATGCAAGCCCCACCTACGACAAGCGGGTTCCCAGTTTCCAAAACTCCAGTATTCCAACATTCCAATTGTGAACGAAGCGAACTAACTTACAATCTTCGCAGCCATCTCTTCGGCTAACTTCATTATGTCTTCACGTTCTTCCACTTCACCCTTATCGCGGACTCCGCAAGCCCGGATAAGGTTACCATCCTCAAAGCCGTACCATTTGAAAAAGCCGTCGTATCGGGGGAAAATATCGTTGAACAGCTTCTCGTCCGGATGCCCCTGGGCCTGAATGAAAACAAGTTTCTTGCCCGGTGGGAGGCGGCACGGCTTTGGATTGGTGGTGTAATCAGGTGTTAGATAGGAGAAAGTGCGGTCAATAAACGCTTTGAGTTGACTCGATACGTCACCGTAATAAACCGGAGTCGCCATCACCAGAGCCTCAGCACCTCGCACAGCGTCCAATACCTCTGCCAGATCGTCTTTTAGAACGCACTTTTCCAGTTTGGTTTTGCAGGTCATACACGCTTGACAACCCCGGTACTTGAGCTTGTTCAACGCGAAGGTTTCCACATCTGCCCCGAGACTTGCCGCAGTTTCGCAGAATCTCCTGGCTATGGCTGTGCTGTTTCCTTTAGGTCGGGGACTTCCGAGCAGACAGACCACCTTCATAGATTCTCCTCCTCGTTCATAGCTTTCGTTCCACTGACTCTACCTTCTCTCGCCTGAGCGCCTTAATCTTATAAGCCCTTTCCCCCAATATTGCAATGATACCCTAATGTAAAGAATCCGGGCCCAGAGGACCCGGCTTTGATCTGCCCCCACAGGGACCTTCCGTGGTCTTTCCCCTTGGCATGAGTCAGCTGGAGTCATCACATTTCGGATTGGGGAT
>WOR8_10009879_pt1 | contig 10251 bp, 10 predicted proteins | sample DeeMarSeWOR38_10_FD_19890 | JGI IMG/M metagenome (IMG submission 19890)
CCCTTTGGAAAGACCCTGAAAGGTTCAAGCAAACATACTTCGGAAGATGGCCCAACGTCTACTACACCGGAGACTACGCCATCCAAGACCCAGACGGTTACCTCTGGCTCCTCGGAAGGGCTGATGAAGTCCTCAAAGTAGCAGGGCACCGCATAGGCACCGTTGAGCTTGAAAGCGCACTGGTTTCGCACCCCGCAGTTTCAGAAGCAGCAGTAATGGGCAAAGAAGACCCTGTGAAAGGCGAAGTACCCGTAGCATTTATCGTACTGCGAAGCGGCTTCTCCCCCTCAGAGGAACTACGCATAGAACTCATAAAACACGTCAGAACCACCATAGGACCAATAGCCACACCAGCCGCCATCGCCATGGTCAACAAACTACCGAAAACACGCAGCGGCAAAATCATGCGCAGAATACTCAAAGCCGTAATAATTGGCGCGCCAATAGGCGACACATCCACCATAGAAGACGAAGCCTCTGTTGAAGACATAAAAGCAACATACGAAGACTTGCGAAGACAACTTTCTCAATAGCCTCGCCCTTTCTTATTTTCTTTTATTTTTCTATCTCAGAATAATTACTTTCAATAGCGGTTTTCTGATTTCACCTGCAAAAAGCAGCCGCTCTACTTCAGCGAAGCGTGTTTATGACAAAGCTAAAAAAGGAAAAAGCTTAGATTAGCACTCAAAAAAGCTAAAGGTTTTGGGGGAAAAGGAAGTGTTTGATGCAAAAAAATTCGTTGAAAGTTCTCTGAAAGAAATCCAAAAAATTGTGGGTGACCGCAAGGTGATTTCCGCTTGTTCTGGCGGTGTTGACAGCACTGTTACAACAGCTTTAGTTCACAAGGCTGTGGGTGACAAGTTGGTGGCGGTTTTCATAGATGACGGGCTTCGAAGAGAAGGAGAACCTGAGTTTGTGGTGAGAACGCTCAAGAACTTGAAGGTCCGGACCAAATATGTTGACGCCAAAGCGGAGTTCTTTGCGGTTTTCAAGGGGAAGACTGACGCTGAAGAGAAGCGGAAGGCTTTCAGAGACAAGTTCTACAAGACTTTAGGCAAAGCCGCAAGGGAAGAGCAGATTGGGTTCATCGCGCAGGGAACAATTAAAGCTGACGTTATAGAAACAGTGAAGGGCATAAAATCCCAGCATAACGTTTTGGAGCAGATAGGCATCAACCCTGAGATTTACGGCTACAAGATTCTTGAGCCACTACGGGAACTGTTCAAGCCAGAAGTCCGCAAGGTAGGCCGAGAATTAGGTTTGCCTGAGGAAATCTCTGAAAGAATGCCTTTTCCAGGTCCAGCTTTATCGCTGCGAGTTCTCGGAGAGGTCACCCCCGAAAGAGTCGCAGTTGTGCGGAAAGCCACCGAAATCGTGGAGGAAGAGACTAAGACCTTGGGGACTTTTCAGAACTTCGCCGTGCTTCACAATGATAAGGCAACTGGAATCAAAAAAGGAGAAAGAGTTTACGGAAACATCATCACTGTCCGAATTGTAGACTCAACGGATGCAGTAACGGCTAAAGCGAGGCATGTCCCGTATGAAGTGTTAATGCGTATTTCTGAGAGGATAACAGGGGAAATACCCAGCGTTGTCAGGTGCCTTTACGACATAACGGATAAGCCGCCTTCAACCATAGAATTCGAATAAAAAAGCCAAGGCTCCTCCAATCACGGCTGAAGAATAAAACCCGAAAGGGAAACACAGGTATGGCGATGAATGAGAAATCAATAATAATTGATGTCAACGCGGAGAATATCTCTCGATATCCGCCTACCTGTTTTCTTAACCCAAACAACATTGGCTACCAGATTAAAGCCGAATGGCTGAAAGAGCGGTTTTCAGAAGGGCTGAAAATCAAATTACTTTACCTTGAAAACGACAAGAAATGCCATGGTTTTATTGAATACGTGCCGGGAGAATACGCGTGGCGGGCAGTTGAGGCGAAAGACTACCTTTTCATTCACTGCATCTGGGTTAATCCAAACAACTTCAAAAACAAGGGTTACGGTTCGCTTCTGGTTGAAGAATGCGTAAAAGACGCGGCGACACAGGGAAAAGCCGGCGTTGCAGTAATCGCAAGTGAAGGACCATTTATGGCTAACAAAGACCTTTTCCTCAAAAATGGGTTCAAAGAAGTTCAAAAATCAGGTTTTTTCACGCTATTGGTTAAACAGTTGAGAAAGGCGACAGAGCCGAAATTCAAAGACTGCGAAAACCAACTTAGCAACTATGAAGGATTGAATATTGTGTATTCGAATCAGTGTCCGTGGGTTGCCCGTTTCATGAGCGAATTGCCGGAAACCATTAAGGGAAAAGGTTTGGAGATGAATGTTGTTGAGTTGAAAACGGCTGAGCAGGCACAAGCGGCTCCGTCCATCTATGCGGTGTTCAATTTGGTGAATGACGGTAAGCTTTTGTCAGACCATTACATTTCGAACACGAGGTTTTTGAACATACTGAACAAAGAAGTGAAGCAGTGAGTAACAGCTCTCGCTGAAACGTTGAAACAAAAGAAAAACAGGGAAAAGTGGTTTTTATGCTAGAATAGTAGTCCGCCGCCGAATATGGCTATTCCAACTATTATCGCGATTATCACACCTATCACTATCGCGATTAGTATGGCTACTACAGCTATTGCAAAAGCTTTCAACCAGCCTGTGTCGAAGAAGTGTTTCACTAAAGCTAGCCAAATGAATAGCACTACTAGCCATGCGACGATGCCGTAGAAGAAGTATTGGATAATACCGCTAATTATGTTTCCAAGAATTACAATCCAGAGTGCATCGGTGAACTTTGCTTTATCTTTGCCTGCTAACAGTCTTCCTGCAATCCATAGAACTGGAGACAGAACAATTATGTTGATTATTAAATTTATCAACAAAGTGTCCAAATTGACTGCCATTCTCTTTTCACTCCTAATACTGTACTATATTCGCTTGTTATTCCATTTTTAAAACTTTCTCTAGCTGGAAAACATAACCCGCTAGCACGCGCTTGAATTCACGGCTTAGAAACCGAATCTGCTTTTCTTATGTTTAACGTTCTGGTCGAACTCTTCTGCCAGCTGCTCCAACAGCTCCCGCTGCTTGGCAGTCAACTTTTCTGGAACCGAAATTCCAACGCGCACCAAGAGGTCGCCTTTGCCGTAACCCCTGAACCGCGGCATACCTTTCCCTTTCAACCTGATTGTCTCGCCTGCCTGCGTTCCTGGCTTAATCTTCACGGTGGTCGACCCATCCAAAGTGGGCACGGAGACTTCTGCGCCGAGCGCTGCCTGAGGATAACCGATAATCAGCACGTGCCAAAGGTCGTCTCCTTCCCGCATGAACAACTCGTGTTGGGCTATGTGAACGAGAACGTAGAGGTCGCCGGGTTCGCCTCCGTTAGGCGCCATTTCGCCTTCGCCTCTGAGCCTAAGCTGGTACCCCTCATCTATGCCTTCAGGTATTTTCACGCTTATCTTCCGACGCTTTTTCGTCAGTCCTGAGCCGTGACATTTCTTGCAGGGTGATTCTATCAGCGTGCCTCTTCCTCTGCATTCAGCGCACGGCGTTACCTGCACGTACATGAGGAAACTGTTTTTTCTCATGTTCCTGACTTTACCCGCGCCGTTGCATTTTGGGCACGTTTTAGCTGAAGTTCCTGGGCTAGCGCCTGAACCTCCGCAGACTTCGCACTTCTCAGTTCGCGGCACCACGATTTCCTTCTCAGTTCCTTTTGCAGCTTCTTCAAGCGTTATCTCAAGATCGTATCCAAGGTCTTGGCCTCTGTTGCTTCTTTCTCTGAAACCACCTCCGCCGAATCCGCCGCCAAAAAAAGTGCGGAAAAGGTCTCCGAAGCCGAAGCCTATGTCTCGGAATATTGTTTCAAAATCTGCGCCGCGGAAAATGTCTTCAGCCGTGTAACGCTGGTCAAATCCCGCGTGGCCTAACGTATCATACTGCTGCCTTTTCTGGTCGTCGGATAAAACGGCGTATGCCTCAGATATTTCCTTGAACTTGTCTTCTGCGTCAGCAGCCTTGTTCCTGTCAGGGTGATACTAAGCGTTTTTGGATACGCCGAGAACCTCGTAATAATCTCGTTTTTCAGCCATGCGCTTTACCGCTAAATTCGAAATGCAACTTCCTAATCAAAACTCTTTCGGCGCTCACTTCACTTCGTAATCTTCCGAATCCACAACTTTCTTGTCTCCGCTGTCTGGAGAAGCTTTCGGCTCTTGGCTTGCTTGACCCGCTGGACCTGCTTGACCTGCTTGTGCTTGTTGTTTTGCCTGTTCAGCGGCTGCCTGCTGATAAATCACCGTGCCAACTTCCTGCAAAACTTTCTGCAACTCATCTGTTTTCGCCTTTACCTGTGCCATGTCGTTGCTGGCTAAAGCGTCTTTCAGAGCGGAAACCGCCGCATCTATCTTGCCCTTTTGCTCCTGCGTCAGCTTGTCCGTCAAGTCCTTCTTGGTTCGGTCTGCAGTGTAGATCAAGCCGTCAGCGTTGTTTCTCAACTCGGCTTCTTCACGTTTCTTCTTATCCTGCTCCGAGAACTGCTCCGATTCTTTAACCATGCGCTCCTTCTCTTCTTTTGAAAGTTTCGTAGATGCCGTAATTGTTATTTTGGCTTGTTTTCCAGTGCCCAAGTCCTTGGCAGTTACGTTCAGTATGCCGTTAGCGTCTATGTCGAAGGTGACTTCAATCTGCGGAACGCCCCTTGGCGCTGGCGGCAAATCTACGAGGTTGAACGTGCCGAGGGACACGTTGTCCGTTGCCATGGCGCGTTCGCCTTGAAGCACGTGGATTGTGACGGCTGTTTGAAAGTCCGCTGCAGTCGTGAACGCTTGAGTTCTTTTTGTGGGAATTGTCGTGTTTTTCTCAATTATTTTGGTGAATACGCCGCCCAGAGTCTCCACGCCAAGCGATAACGGCGTAACATCCAGCAACAGGAGGTCTGTAACTTCGCCTGTGATAACTGCGCCCTGTATGGCAGCGCCTATGGCGACGCACTCCATGGGGTCAACACCGCGCTCTGCAGGTTTGCCCAAGATTTTCGCGACAAACTGCTGCACAAGTGGCATTCGGGTCATGCCGCCGATGAGAATTATCTTGTCCACATCCGTCGGCGTCAACTTGGTCACTGTAAGATGCAAATGCTTGGGTCCAGAGTTGTCAGATGCTATAAAGGGCAAATCAACGTCTGTGCTCATCAGCGTTGACAGCTCTATCTTTGCTTTTTCCGCTGCTTCCTTCAGTCGCGCAGCAGCCATTTTGTCGTTGGTGAGGTCTATGCTTGTTTGCCTTTTGAACTCGTCCACCATGTAATCCATTAGTGCTTTATCCACGTCTGTTCCTCCTATCTGCGTGTCGCCGCTTGTGGCGAGCACTTGGAACACGCCTTTGCCGAAGTCCATAAGTGTAACGTCGTGGGTTCCGCCGCCGAAGCTGAAAACCAGTATTTTCATTTCTTTCTCCAGCTTGTCTATGCCGTAGGCGAGGCAGGCAGCAGTGGGCTCGTTGACTATGCGCATGACTTCAAAACCTGCGATTTCACCGGCGTCTTTCGTGGCTTGCCGCTGATTATCGTCAAAATGCGCTGGAACAGTTATAACCGCTTTTCGTATAGTGCTGCCCAAGTAGGTTTCCGCGTCTTTCTTAATTTTCTGCAGAACAAACGCTGAAATCTGCTGCGGCGTATACTCTTTTCCGAAAATGTTTGCCTTGTAGGTTGTTCCCATTTTCCGTTTTATTTCAAAAATTGTCCCTTCAGGATTGGCGGTTGCTTGCCGTTTTGCCGGTTCCCCTATTAAGAGCTGTCCATCTTTTGTGAAGGCGACTACTGAGGGGAACATTTTTCCCGCCATGGTGGGTCCTTCAGCACTTGGGATTACCGTGGCTCGTCCGCCTTCATAGACGGCGGCTGCGGAGTTTGTGGTTCCCAAGTCTATTCCTAAAACTTTTTCACCTGTTTTTGCATTACTCATTTTTTTCTTTCTCCGTTTGTGATTTTGATGATTTAACTGCGAATGCAGGCTTCAACATCGTCCCGCTCTGCGGCGGCAACAGCATTATGGCATGAAGGGTTAAAAACTTTGCCTGCTTCACATTCTATTGGAGAAACGCCTTCTTGCTCAAGAACTTTTCTGAGCTTTCATTTGAACGCCCTCAATGAGTGTTTGGGCAGAATCCGCTGATCGCGCGTTTTTGAGAGCCATTTCTAACTCATCTTGAACATCTAACAGTTGAATGACCAAGCGTTCAGTGCAGTAGCTTTTGGTTTCCTCCATTTGGCGGTCGTAACGCTTCTTCAAATTCTCGAAATCCGCCTGCAAATACTTCAACCGCGTTAGGTAGTCCTCTGAACGCTTCTTTTCCGCTTCTAGGCGCTGCTCAAGATCTTTAGGTTGTTCTTTTTGTTCCTCTGCCATTGAGGCGTATCCCCCTTTAGATTACAAAAAATTAGCATGTACAAACAGAAATATAGTTTTCGCCCTAAAATCACATTTGCTGTTAGTGTTCGATCTGCTTTCTGGTCAGAGCCTTGACTTTCCCAAAGAGCCCGTTCAGATTTACCCCACGCACCATCCGAAACGCTTTATTTTGGAGGGCAAAACTCTCTCTTTTAATAACAAATCCTGTAGGCAAACAGGGTCGGTTTCCAAGTAGTCGCCAGTGCAGGCATAGGCTCTTCCCCTGCATCCGCCACAAGTTTCTCGATATTTGCATTCTCCGCACTTCCCTTTCAACAGGCTTCTTTCTCTGAGTTCATGGAGAACTTTTGAGTTACGCCAGATGTCAGCAAGGCTTTGCTCTCGAATATTGCCTACTTTCACTGCCAAGAAGGTACATGGGTATATGTCTCCATTAGGTCGTAAGCTGAAATACAAGACGCCCGCGTGGCATCCAACAGGGGCGTTAATCCAGAATTGTTTCAAGAGCAAATCCTTAGGCTTAGTGCCATTCAATTTGTGCATTTCAGAAGCGATTTCTGGATAAAGCGGGAGTCCCCCGGACATGGTGAAAACCATTTCAGTATCTTCCTGCATTTGCTGAAGATACCTTATCAGGCTCTCGCGCTGTGTTTGATTCATGGCTTGATCCATGACGTCTTTTCCCCGTCCCACAGGCACCAAGTCGTAGACCGCAACCTGATCCACGCCCAAGTTGGCTATGAAATTTATCCTTTTTGGCAGATCGTTAAAAGTATCTTTCAAAGCCATCGTGGTAATGACAACTTCCAAGTCCACATCCAAGCACGCTTCAACCGCTTTCACGGCTTTCTCAAAGGTGCCTGACACGTTCCGGAGTTTGTCATGGCTTTCAGGAATAACTGAGTCAAGGGGTATGCCTACAGCCATGATTCCTGCGTCCTTAAGCTCCCACGCTATTTTATGGTTGATTAACACGCCGTTTGTGAGCATCGCAGGTATGATACCCGCGTCAACGCAGTATTCAGCGAGCGCTAAAATGAAATCTTTCCTAAGCAGGGGTTCTCCACCGCTAAATATCAAAGCTTCAGTGCCAAGCAACGTCATCTCATCTATTGCCTGCATCGCTTCTTGCAAATTAAGCTCGTTAGCCATGGCGTCTCGAGCCGCAACGTGACAATGTAAGCATCGAAGGTTGCAGGCTCTAGTGACCGCATACGAGACAATTAGCGGCGTGTTTGGCTTTCCTTTTAAACCCGTGCCAAAGAGTTTTTGGCGAAGCAACAATTCTATGAGTTTAAGCCCAATGCCCACAATGACACTTCCTCTTGCAATCTTTTGGACACCTGACTTTAGGGTCTTGAACGAATTACCCACATTTGAATTGTTCTTCGTAAAAGCCAAGCTGTAGCGAAAACCACAGAGACAACGATTACAGCAATTAACAGGTTAGGTCCGATGTCAATTTGCGCCGCAACAGTTTGTGATTCTGGAGCAAGGTTGCTGATGCGTACTTCGTCAATGGTGACCTCGGCGTCGTGTCCAAAATAGAGTTCAGTTCCGTTAATCATTGACCCTGTTGGATTTTGCGTTCCATAAATGGCTGTGACGCTTTGCTCTGCGCCATTGACGTATAAGTGCATGCCTGTAGTGAGGCTACGGGTGAAAGCAACGTGAATCCACTCGTTCAAAGGAACCACGTACTCCGTCGTTACTATTTCGTTGAACCCTTCAGCATCAGTGTACACGTAGCCGCTAAGGGCTCCTGTGGGCACCGCGTAACCGTTCTGGGATAAACCAGCTTTCACTGCGATACCATAGATTCGGGTGACGTTCTCCGAAGTTCCATCGATGCGACTGCATTTAACCACAATATTGTTGTAAGTTGCGTTTTTGAAGCCCTGCACGTTTATCCATGCTTCAATTTTGATTTCTTTTGGAATGTCTAAGCAGTTCATAGCCTTATCAAATTTGCCCTCGACAAGCACAGGTGCGGTAGGTGCAGCCACCAAGGTTCCGTGATTCTGCTCCGTGGCGTCAGGTGTGATTTCTCTATAGCCGTCTGGCAAAACTTCGTCTAGATGCCACAAACCCACAGTGGAAGAGTCTGCTGGATTCTGTGCGTTTACTGACGCTATGGATACTGTGCTTAAAATGATTGATAGAAATAGGGGCAACATCAACTTTGTTACTGCTTTAACATCTAATTTTTCCATTTTGCGTCCTCCACATTGCACTCAAAGCATTTTTCATGGTTGTGGTTCATGTTTTCATCCGAAATTACTCATATCAAAAGGGACTTATTACTCTCCCAAAAGAACACTTTGTTCTCCAAAAAGAACACTGACGAAACCGTACGCTACAATCTTCAAGAACGAAAGGGAATGCCTAGTCTTTCTTTGAAAGAGCGGTGAGAACAAACGCTGACAGCACCATAACCAAGAGCACTGCGCCGAATATGAAGAGCGGAATCCTGAAAGCAAGTTCCCCATGGAAAACTGCAGTCGAAGGAAGACCCGCCAAATAAGCAGCTAAGAAAATGCCCACGAATATTCCGCCTACGCCTTGGGCTACGAACAAAAACGTGGTTATCTGCTTTTCACTTAATCTCAACTTCAGCCACTTCTTCTGGCGTTGTTGAATTACTAGTAAAGAGTTTGTATTTAAGACCACCTCTTTCCGTGTTGCTGATGGGATGGGAAGGTGCTCCTGCTGCTTAAAAACCGCAAGCATAATATAACTGAACTGAACGAAGGGGATTCCATAAGGTATGCCGGTTAAAAATATGGCAGAACCGAAGTTCTATTCACCGCTGAAAATCGGATTACTCATAGTTGCCATAGCTTATTTCCTGTTCACGTTCCATGCAATGTTCACCCTCTCTTGGATTGGAGAATACATAGCGGAGTCAGTTTCATTCTGGATTTTAATAACCGATATTACCGCATCTTTCGGCCTTATTTTCAGATTCATAGCTAGCATCATCGCCGTCGCAACGATGGTCTTCTACTTTGCCAAGAAGGGTCTTTCAGAAACAACGACGTATAAGGTCTTGAAGTGGATTTTGGTTTTGGAAGCGATCTATTGGGTGCCGCTTATTGTGTCAGGCGTGTGGGGCGTTCTGCCCGTGAGTGTTACAGCTACCGATTACGCATTACCAGCGCAGTTTTACTTGCCTTTATTGATAACAACTGGAATACCTTGTTTAGTGTCATCAATAGCTATCCCCATTGCCTTGTTCAAACTAGCTTCCAAGTTGAATCCGAACAAACCTCAGAAAGATGCGATAAAGTGGGGATTGATCGCTGGCACAAGTTACGTTTTCGTGTTTTGGCTTAACAACACAGGCATGTGGATAGTCACGGTAATGGCGGAAGGAACGGAATACCTAACAGCTTATCCAGAGAACCTGCTTAGTTTTGCCTTAACCACAATTGGTTTGTTTGCACTAGCAGTATTCACCGCATACTTCACGAAGAAATCTATAGGAACAGAAACTTTGGAAAAGCTGAAACTCAGAACTATAGGCGCTATAATCATTGCGTTGGGATTATACTTCCTTTGGAACTATCTTACATGGATCTTCTTCGGAAGACTTGAATTGTGGAGCAACTGGTGGTACGCATGGTTTCTGGGTCACAACTTGGATTTGTGGGCGTTGTCGCTTCCGCTCGTAGGCTTGCCTCTGCTCTTCAAGCTCCAAACCTCCTGACACTTTGGGCAAAACTAATACGCATTATTCACCAAAATAGGCACTAAACGTGTGGGGCTTGAATGTGACGAGTGCAGATAAGGAGGAACTCGAAGGCATCACACTCAGCGTGTACCTATACGCC
>WOR8_10007724_pt1 | contig 10249 bp, 8 predicted proteins | sample DeeMarSeWOR38_10_FD_19890 | JGI IMG/M metagenome (IMG submission 19890)
TACACCAGAGGCTTCAGCCACTTCGTTACCTCCATGACTGCTCCGATTGCTTCCGGCTGGAGCGATAGCCGGGTGGGTCTCTCACCCACTGGGAAAACGCCGCCTTTGCACGGCGCACGCCAATTCCAGACCTACATAGACAACCAGCAAAGGACAGATGTGTAGCAAACCGGGCGAGTTCAGCTCCAGTCTTTCAAAGGAGTGACTTGGGCGGCGGAATTGTTCACTGATGACGAATCAATTGCCTGCAATCGCGGTCCGAGTGGCAGTTCGGCGGTCGACTCCGGCCGGCTGAAGGCCCGCTTCCGCGAATGAGTCGCGTGTGATCCTGTCTTCAGGGCAAGCTAGTTACGTTACATACGGCCGCTCACTATGCGGTCTTTTCGTTCCCGGCGACCCTTCACTGTGGTTTCCATTCCTGGAACCAACGTGTTCTGCTGCGCCGCCCATCTCCCAGCTATTGCGCTCAGCGGCTCCCGCCTTGCGCGAGGCGCGGGGTACGTTCTGCAACTTGGTTTCATGCTCAATCGTCTCCCCGGGGGTGCCATTTGGTACGCGACAGGCGCTTCTCGCCGGCCGCCGAGCGGCCTGGTTAAGTTCCGCGGGTAGCACGAGACCCGGTAACGCCGCCCTGGACCGCGTGGTCAACCGCCGAAGACCACTGCATCCGGTACCTCGTAGCGCTCGGGGCCGATGCGGATCAGGTACAGGTCGCTCTGCTTGGTGGCGCTGAGGTCGTGATACCCATCCGCCTCGCTGGTATCTGCGCCAATCGCGACGCCGCGTCGGAAGAATAGCGCCCGCTTCACGCCATCGGGTTTCGTGACCACGACGGTCGCGAAGCCTCCACCGTGCCGTGCGACGCCGAAACCGCACTGTCCCATCGGCTGGCCGGCGCCCTGCGCGCACGGGATCTTGCCGGTCGCGTCGAAATCGCCCTGGCCGGCGCGCAGGGCCGAGTCGTCCGGGCCCATCGCCACCCCGCCGTCGGGACCAATGGCCGGCTTCAGGTACTCGGCAGCGACGAATCCGCGGGGGCCGCCACCGAACCGCTGCACGTCGCACCACACACGCCCGTCTGCGCGCCGACAGCCGAGGTTGTCGAGGATGGCGCCCCTCGGCAGGGTCGCGACGACGTCCGCCGCGGTCGACGGCCGGGCGCGCAGTTTCAGCCCACCGCCGGCGGTCACCTCCCAGTTCAGCGGCCCGCCGTCCTCGGGAGCAGCAGGAACGCTGTCGTCCTGCATCGCCAACGCGGCAGCTGACGCGCTCACGGCGAGCGCGAAAATCAGGAACAAGCTCGTGCGATTGCGCATGGTGTCGACTCCGTCTCTCAATCAGCTGCCCGGCTGCGTCCGCTCCCACGGCGGCACAGCGAACGCCTGCGCCTCTGCCTCGCTGCCGGACTCGTAAAACGAATGCAGCGAGTCGTCGGTGAAGTAGCGCCAGAACGCATCGGCCATGGCCTGGTCGTGGATCTCGAAGTCGCCGGCAGCATGGCGTTCCTCAAGGTAGCGGCGGTAGGCGTCGAGCGGTTCCGGCCCGAGCTGCTGGAAGATGATGCGGCCGCCATACTGGGCGTAGAGCGCCTTGTTCAGCTTCCACTGGCGCATCACCGCGCGGCCCATGTCACGCCGCATCTGCGCAGCCTGCGCGGCCTCGTCCGGCGCCAGATCGTCCTCGGCGGTCAGGCCCCTGGCGCGCATCCCGCGCCGCATGCTGTCAACGTAGGCGTCGATCTCGGCGTCCGTGACCTTGATGCCCTGCTGCTCGACATAGCGGTCGAATAGCCGGGTCAACACGGCCCGCTGCAGCTCGTCTGGGTCGGCGGTGCGGATCTCGTCGCCGAGCACGGTCGCGGCCGGAGGCGCCGGCTCGAACTCGACGATCGAGCCGTCGGCCATGGTCGCAACGAACAAATTGCCGCCGCGCATCACGTAGCTGCGCACCCACGGGAACTGCGCCAAGTAGCGGTCGTGCAGCGAGCCCGGCGGGCACTGTGCCTGGGTGGCGGCGATCTGGCCGAAGGTCAGCTTGCCCGGCGCGGACGACTCCCATAACCCGGTGCCGCGGTTGCAATCCGCGCGGATCTGCACGCCGCCGTCGGCGGTGAAAGTCAGCGTGTAGTGCGAACGGTCTTCCGGCGCATACGTCTTGTCGTCCATCGACATGATCTGCACCAGGCGCCAGGACCTGCCAACCAGGGCTTGTGTGGCGTCGGGCTGGGTCATCTGGCCCCCCTCCGGCTGACCGTCGACCCGGTCTGGATTCGCACCGCCCACCACGAGCGCCGGCAGCACGACCAACAAAGCTAGCAGAGATAGCGTGGCTATCCGCATGGCTCAGATCCTCTTTATGGCCTTGGCAACCAGCAGCACGAGCACCACGCCGACCAGCGCCGGCACGAGGGCGCCGATGATGCCGATACCGGTTCCGATCTGTTCCTCCATCTCGTCCCCGAGCGAGGTTTCCGGACAGACGGCAAGCGCGGATCAAGTCGGCCCGCTCTTCAGCGGCGCCCGAAACCAGGTCGCCTATAAAACAATGGCTTGTCACCACTGACGAAGAAGCCCCTCCTGGTGGGGAGGGGCTTGTCAGTTGAACGGCAGGTGCCCGGGTGCTGACGTGCGGGTGCAATCACCCAGGACACCGTCTGTTCATTTTCAGATGTCGAAGCGATCGTTGCTCATCACCTTTGTCCAGGCCTTGACGAAGTCCTCGACAAACTTCTTCTGGCCATCGTTAGAAGCATAGACCTCGGCGATAGCCCTCAGCTCCGAGTTCGATCCGAACACGAGGTCGACCGGGGTCGCCGTCCATTTCAACTCGCCGCTGTCGCGATCGACACCCTCATAGACCCCTTCTGTCTTCGACGGCGCCCACTTGGTGGACATGTCGAGCAGATTGACGAAGAAGTCGTTGCTCAGCTGTCCGGGCTTGTCGGTGAGCACACCGTGTTGCGAGCCGCCGGCGTTTGCGCCCATCGCTCGCATGCCCCCGATTAACGCGGTCATCTCGGGCACCGTGAGGGCTAGCAGGTCCGATTTCTCAACCAGCATATCGGCCGGAGACCCGTACGCGGCATCGTCGTAGTAATTACGGAAGGCATCCGCATGCGGCTCCAGTACGGCGAACGATGCCGCATCGGTCATCTCCTGTGTCGCATCACCACGACCCGGTCTGAACGGAACCGTAACGTCGTGACCGGCATCCTTGGCGGCTTTCTCAATCCCTGCAGCACCGCCGAGGACGATCATGTCAGCCATCGAGATCTTGCTGCCGCTATCCTTCTGGACCTTCTCCAGGGTTTTCAGGACCCTGGCCAACTCTTTCGGATCGTTGGCCGCCCAGTCTTTCTGTGGCGCGAGACGTATGCGCGCACCGTTGGCACCACCGCGCATGTCAGAATCGCGATAGGTGGAGGCCGACGCCCAGGCTGCCTTGACCAATTCCGGCACGGTCAGCCCGGATTTGAGGATCTCCGCCTTCAGCTTGGCCGCTTCCCTGTCACTGATCTTCTGACCGGCATCCGGTACCGGATCCTGCCACATGAACACTTCCTCGGGCACCTCGCTGCCGACGTAGCGCGCACGCGGGCCGAGGTCACGATGCGTCAGTTTGAACCAGGCCCTGGCGAACGCCTTGTCGAACTCTTCCGGATTTTTCCAGAAACGCTCCGCGATCTTGCGGAAGCCCGGGTCTTCCTTAAGTGTGAGGTCAGTTGTCAGCATGATGGGCGGATTGCGCTTACCCTCAACGTGCGCATCCGGCACTGCTGTACGCATCGATTTATCGGTCGGCACCCAAACCGTGCCACCGCCTGGCGACTTCTGTTTTTCCCAGTCGAAACGGAACAGGTTGTCGAGGTACAGGACAGACCATGCCGTTGGCGTCTGGGTCCAGGCGCCTTCCAGGCCGCTGGTCATGGTATCTTCGGCATTGCCCTTGCCACACTTGTTCTTCCAGCCAAGGCCCTGCTGTTCGATCGGTGCTGCAGCCGGCTCCGGTCCGACACAATCGGCTTTCACAGCACCGTGGACCTTGCCCAGTGTGTGTCCACCAGCTATGAGGGCGACGATCTCTTCGTCGTTCATCGCCATACGGTAAAACGATTCACGTATATCCGCCGCTGCGGCAACCGGATCGAGACTGCCATTGGGGCCTTCCGGGTTGACATATATCAGACCCATGTGAACCGCAGCCAGCGGCTTCTCGAGGGTGCCATCCTTATCGAAGCGTTTGTCGTTGCCCAGCATCTCGGTCTCGGGCCCCCAGTAGACGAGGTCAGCTTCCCAGTCGTCTTCACGGCCACCGGCAAAGCCCAGGGTTTCGAAGCCCATCGACTCCAGCGCGACGTTACCGGCCAGGATCATCAGGTCGGCCCAGGACACGTTGCGACCGTATTTCTGCTTGACCGGCCACAGCAGGCGGCGTGCCTTGTCGAGGTTGGCGTTATCCGGCCAGCTGCCGAGCGGTTCGAAGCGCTGCTGGCCGCCATCGGCGCCACCGCGGCCGTCATGGATGCGGTAGGTACCCGCACTGTGCCAGGCCATCCTGATCATCAGGCCACCGTAATGTCCCCAGTCCGCCGGCCACCAGTCCTGCGACGTCGTCAAAACCTTCTCGATGTCCGCCTTCAGCGCCTTGATGTCGACACTGGCAAATGCCTGGGCGTAGTCGAAGTCATCGCCGTACGGATTGGATGTCCTGTCGTGGTCACGGAGCGGACCGAGATCCACTTGTTCCGGCCACCAGAAACTGTTCGGCTTGGCCTTGCCGCTGAACATATTCTCTGCTTGTGCTGCCGGCGCGATCGCGATAGTGATGGCGGCAACGAGTGGTAACATATTCCTTAACATCATGCTCTCCTCGATGATTGGTTTGGCTACTGAATGGTTCTTGGTCATATCTCCGCAACTCTTCCAGTTTAGACTAAGTCTAACGACGCAGGTCAGTAGCTTCAACATGATTTAGTCTATGAACGTAATTGGATTTGTCTATCGAATGGCAGCAGTAAACGAAACAATGCTGTCCCGCTTGCGCGCTGGATCCTACCAGCGGGTATGGTGATTTCCGTGACTTGACGGGGTGTCAAGCCGATCGACGTGTATTTTCCGTGGTCGGCGTCACATCCCCAACCCTGGGACGAACGTTACCTCGGAAAAGCTGAAAAGGCGGTACGCATGGGGGCACAACATGAGGAGGGCTGAAAATACCCTCCATCCGGTCACCACGACCGCATTCGGCTGCCGGCTCCCACAAGCCGCGCATACCGTGACGACAAGCTCGCCAAGTTCGCGTCAACCAAGCACGCCGAGATCTTGCTGGTCGACGGTACCGCATTGCCTCGACCCCCGCGCGAAGGCTGGCCTCATTTGGCCCTTCCTTGGCGGCCCGGCGGTGGACCCATTTGGTCTTAAAGATGCGCATGGGTGAGCAAATTGCGCTGGGCCTGCTGCAGGAGCAAAAACTCCCTACGGTGAAAATTTCTCCCTGACGGTGCCGTTGCTTGATGGGAGGACAGCATCCGGGATCTCGTAGCGCTCGTTACGACTTCATCTGGCCATAGGCGTCGCGACAGCTCCGCGCCTGACATTACCCTCGGTTGCCTGTGTGTGCCACTCTCCTCGAGCTTAATCATCTCAGTCCGTGGCGGTTCGCCTGGGGGTATCAGGGGACTTCGAGTCGTTGGCCTATCCGCCAAACCAGACATGCTGGGCGGGGGTGGCGCTGCGGCATTGTCGTGCTGCACCACATCCGAGCATTTTCGCGCACTTGAAGTGAATCAGTTTGTGCTTCCGCACTGCGTCTGTTTTGTTCCTTGACAGCTGCGCGTCGCGTACTCTAGCCTTGTCGCAGCTGCAGGAGAAGATACCGCTTCAGAGAAAGCGGCGCCCGCAGGGCGGACATGGCTCTTGGAACAAAAGACTCACCCCGGAGGACACTTGAAATGATCAGCTACGAACAGCTTAATGAACAGAACCACCAGATCGTGGAACTTTCCAACGTCTTGTCATACCTGTTTCAGGACAGGGCCATGTGCGATACCGACACATGCTGCGACCTCTTCTTCCGCTACATGGAAAAAGTCAATGAGCATATGGAACTCGTGGACAGCAACCTGTACGGGCCGCTGCTCGCACAGCACGAGAACGACATCAAGAATACCGCGCGCAACTTTATGAGCGGCGGGCAGGAGATCAGGCACATTCTCAAGCACTACCAGAAGAAGTGGTGCAAGAACAAGAAACAACAGCTTCTGGTCGGGCGCGGCTACGAGGAGTTCCTGCGGGAAACCAATGACATGTTCGGTATGGTTCTGGATCGCATTCAGCTGGAGACCGAGCGGCTCTACCCCCTCATTCGCGAGATTACCGGCGACACGCGACACGCCGCCTGAGGCCGCCCTGGTTGGTGCGCCTTGAGCGAGCGGTCCGGGACCGTGGCTGTCTGGTAGCGTACGCGAGTGATTTCCCTGGCAATGAAAGAAGACGCGGCCGCTACCAACACCGGCCCCGCCGGTAATCGCCGGGACCGGCATATCGCTGCGCCGCGAATCCGATCGCTGTCGAAAGCGAATTCAAGTGTGCTTCAGCTCAGGGTACGCAGACCGCATGCAACTCAGCTCGGGTCGTCGAGCCTCGATAGCTCCGCGTAACAGCTGCCGCAGCAATCAGTGAGATCGCCGTTTATACGGCAGCTGAAGCGCTTGATATCGCCCCTGATGTGACGCGCAGCGTCCAACAGGTATAGCTCGCTGAGCTTCGATGACACGAACAAAACCCCGCTGAGCCGGGGAACATCCGCCCGCGCGTTCATGTCACTCAGCCCCTTCAGGGCTTCCGTTACAGCGGCGGGCAGTTCCCACTGCGCCGCTACACGCCACGACAGTGCGGGCACGCATTCGATCAGCCAGTCACGGAACTCCACAGACCGGGGCGCATCCCCGCCCTGATATTCCTCGCTGAGGATACGCGTCACGATTCTATATCCGACCTTGTGCAACAGACCGGCAAGACCGGCTTCGAACACCGGCACGCCTTGCCGTTTGGCGATGCATTCACAGGACACCGTACAGCGTTCCGCCTGCTTCCACAGCAACGGACCAGCGAGCGTGCTGAAGTAATCGCTGCGGCTATCCATCAAGGGCCTCAGCGCCGCCCTGGCAATGAGGCTGCGCAGACTGTCACGTCCCAAGACGAACATCGCCCGTTCCAGGCTGCCGATCGGTTCCCGGGTTCGGTAGTAAGCGCTGTTGACGTAACGCATGACCTCGGCAACCAGCGCCACATCGCGGCTCAGCTCGGCTGCCAGCTGTTTGCCGGAAAGACTATCGTCCCGCAGCGACAGGATGAGCCTGGGTATAACCGCCGGGACTCGCGGCACCAGCCCGGCAAGCGCGGCGCCGTTGCGCCGCAGCCTGTCCACGCGTTTCATCACGCGGATTTCCAGGGGATTGGCGCCGGCGATGAAGGAGCGAACGCCGAGCAGCTCGGCACAAAATGCCCTGTCGAGCCGCTCTGCCGTCACAACCTCTCGGGTGGTTTCGACGCTGACTGTGCTCGCGCCCTGCCCGCGCTGGCGAGCTGGGGGTGGCGGCGTCCGCTGCCCCCGCACAAGTCCTGTTAGCTTTTTCCACACTGGTGTCTTGTTTCTCGATTTGCGGCCGACTGCATGCGTTGCCGATCCGCGTCCGACCGGCCGAGCATCGCCAATAGACGCACTGAAGTCAACCGTAACCCGGGGCGACCTGATCGGTGTGGCGCTGCAGCCGGACCGTTCCCGAACAGCGGGCTTCAGCGCCTGCCGAACACTCGGATGCGGTTGCCTCAGTGGAACAGCCCTTTCGCCAGGCAGGCCGTAACGGGTGCCACAGCGATGACTATCATCAATGGTTTAATGTTCATGTTTCCATCCTCTGCTTGAAGGTTGTCGCGGTAACTTGCCCTGGTGCGCCAGATCCGTAAAACACTGCCGGTTCTAGCTGTTTCGCCTGCTGAACCCAGCTTTCGACCCGCTCCAGGTTCGGTACCTGCCTGACCAGGCGCTTTTCAGCGTTTACCTCGCCCATCTTCTCGGCGAGGTTTTCTGCGTTGCGATTGCGCAGTTCCTTGACCGCGTCGACGCCGGCCGCTTCCAACAGCTCCGCGTACTGTCCGCCGACACCCTTAATACGAAACAGATCGCTCATATTGACCCACTGAAGGATCAACTGTTCGTTGATGTTGAGCCGCTCCGCCAGCTGACGTCGACCCTGCGGCTGACTGCCCTACGTCAGCAGTTGCGCGGTGCTCGCGATGCCCGCCGCTTCCAGTATTTCTCTATTCTTCGGCCCGATCCCCTCGATGGCTTCGATATTTCCAGGCATGGTAGCTGTCCTCCACCGAGAAGTGATGTTGAGACACGCGTGGCACAGACGCGCGGTGACAGATCCGCAGCGCCTGCCGGCCAGCGCTTTGTTAAACGTTCGCGCGCATCCATGAGCACCTGCTGCGGACGCCCGATGCGGCGCATGCGAACCGCAACTCTGCTGCCGCGCATTGTTCGCCATGTGCTCGGCGCGTTCAACCGGGTGAGTGTTAACTTGTGTTACGTTTCGAGGCCACCTGCAGCGGTGCCGGCGCCACACCGTGGATCGCTGGGCCGTGCCACAACCATATGACTTAAAAGGGCTTTATACGGGCCCGATGGTCAGACTTGAAAATTGCCGCGGAGAATTTCACGCCCGCGTCCGGCATGACTAGAATTAGTCTCAGGGGAGCAAAAAACAGAACCGAAAGCAACCGCAACGTGATGTCCTCGCCAGCCACTTCGAATCCGCAGCCTCATCCGGCCCGCGCCGTGCTCAGCCCGGGCCTGCGCCGCCTGCTGGGCCTGGTGCTGCTCCTGTTCGGGCTGCTGGCGGTAAATTCGCTGTACCTGGTGAGCGTCACCGTCGCCGAGCACATCGGCAACCAGACCTACCAGAACTATTTCTACCTGGTCATGTTCCTGGCCCATCTCGCCCTGGGCCTGCTGCTGATTGTGCCGGGGCTGCTGTTCGGGGCACTGCACCTGCGCCGTGCCTGGCGCTGGCGCCGCTACAATCGTTACGCCGTCGGCGCAGGGCTGGCGCTGTACAGTTGCGCCATCGGGTTACTGGCCTCGGGCGCGCTGCTGACGCGCTTCGGCTTTTTCGAAGTCAACGACCCCCTGGTCCGCACCATCGCCTACTGGCTGCACGTGATCACGCCGCTGGCGGTGGTGTGGCTGTTCGTGCTGCACCGCCTGGCCGGGCCGCCGTTGCACTGGCGCGGCGGTGGCTACTGGGCCGCTACCGCGGTGATCTTCAGCGCAGCAGCCCTGGGCCTGCATCTCTGGGTTCAGCCGCAGCCGCCCGAACTCGACCGGCCGTTCCTGCCGGCCCTGGTACAGAGCACGGCCGGGCAGCGCATTCCCGCGGCACATCTCAGCACCGACGCGGTGTGCGGCGAGTGCCACGCGGACATTCTGCAGCAGACGGCCGCCAGCATGCACCGTATGAGTTCCTTCAATAATCCGGCCTACCGTTTCAGTGTCGATGAGACGCGCCGGGTGCTGCTGGAACGCGACGGCGACGTGCAGGCGGCGCAGCTGTGTGCCGGCTGCCACGACCCGGTGCCACTGATGAGCGGCCGCTTCAGCGATCCTGCTTACGATCCCGACCGTGACCCGGGCGCCAACGCCGGAATTACCTGTATGAGCTGTCACGCCATCAGCCAGATCAACAGCCCGCGCGGCAATGCCGATTACCAGCTCACAGATCCGCCCCGCTACCCCTTCGCCTTCAGCGAGCAACCGCTGCTGCGCGCCATCAACCGCCAGCTGATCAAGGCCAAACCGGAATTTCACAAGCAGACGCTCCTAAAACCGTTGCACAAGAGTGCCGAGTTCTGTTCCAGCTGCCACAAGGTGCACCTGCCCTACGCACTCAATCGCTACCGCTGGCTGCGCGGGCAGAACCACTATGACAGCTTCCTGTTGAGCGGTGTGTCAGGGCACCGCGTGGACAGCTTCTACTATCCGCCCAGAGCCACAGCGAACTGCGCACAATGCCATATGCCGGCCGTGCCCTCCGACGACCCGGCGGCGCGTGATTTCGCCGGCGAGGGCCAGCGCATGGTGCACGATCACCGTTTCGCGGCGGCCAACACGGCGGTACCGGTGATGCTCGGGCAGGCCACCGAGCACAACGCGGCACGCCGCGACATGCTGGGCAAGGCGGCGCGCG
>WOR8_10007725_pt1 | contig 10249 bp, 8 predicted proteins | sample DeeMarSeWOR38_10_FD_19890 | JGI IMG/M metagenome (IMG submission 19890)
AACGGGGCGTTTTTTTGCCCGCAGGGATGCGGGTACATCGCGGAGCGCAGGGAAGCGCGTGAGCGATGCGCCAAAGGGATGCGGGTACATCGCGAAGCACAGGGATGTGCGTGAGCGATGCACCTAGGGGATGCTGGCACATCCAGTCTATCGCCCGGCAACTCATTCGCGACGTCACCGTCAACATCTGGCAAACTACCCTACCCATGACGAGACAGCACCCCGTACGACCTGCCATCTACCTCGTGCTTGCCTGCCTGCTTGCAGTCGCCGTCTATTTCCCGGGACTGTCAGGTGACTATGTCTTCGATGACATGCAGAACCTGCTAACAAACCCCCGCCTGCCCATGAAGGAACTGAACCTGGAGACCTTGCAGGCCGCCAGCTTCTCCTCGAGTTCCGGCCGGCTGAAACGCCCGGTCAGCATGTTCACGTTTGCGCTTAACCGTTACTTCTTCGGCGTCAGTCCCTGGTCGTACAAGATCATCAATCTGCTGATACACCTGATGACCGGGGTGGCTCTGTACTGGCTTGGCACGCTGATCATGAAAAGTTACCGGCGCCTGAGCGACCCGTCACTGTCGCCTGCAACGGAAACCTGGCTGCCACTTGCCATCTGCACTATCTGGCTTGTGCATCCACTCAATCTCACCGGCGTGCTCTACATCGTGCAACGCATGACCAGCCTCACGGCGCTGTTTACCGTGCTTGGCCTGTGCTGTTACATGGTGGGCCGAAGCCGGCTGCTGGACCGTCAGTCCGGCTGGCCATGGATATTCGCCGGCCTGTTCGGCTTTGGCGGACTTGCCCTTCTCAGCAAGGAAAACGGCGTATTGCTGCCCTGCTACATGTTCGTCCTGGAACTTGCACTGTTCCGGTTTCGCGGCCCGGACGACCGCGCGCCCGACCGTGCGGTCGCCGCCTACTTCGGTGTATTCCTGCTGTTGCCGGCCCTGCTGTTCCTGCTGCTGCTGGTCGTGCAGCCCCTCAGCCTGCTTGGCGGCTACAGCGGCCGCGACTTCACGCTCGTGGAGCGTGTCATGACGCAAGCCCGCGTGCTGATGTTCTACCTGAAGCAGATTGTCGCCCCGTCCATCTCTGAACTCGGCCTGTACCATGACGACATCGCCATTTCACGCGGCCTGCTTGACCCGCCGGCCACACTCTACGCAAGCCTTGCGATCAGCCTGCTGCTGGTAACGGGGCTGGGCCTGCTGAAGAGGCTGCCCCTGGTCGGCCTGGGCATACTGTGGTTTTTCTGCGGCCATCTTCTGGAATCCACTATCCTGCCACTGGAGATCGCCCATGAACACAGAAACTACCTGGCGGACTTCGGCATCATCCTGGCGCTCGGCGGACTGGTGGCGAAGCTGCCGGGCAAGCGACTGGCACCGCATATACGGTACGCCGCCCCGGCCATCTTTATCGCCCTGCTCTCCTATACCACCTGGGTGCGGGCGGGCCAGTGGTCTGACAACGTGACCCATGCTGTGTACGAGGCAATGCACCATCCGCAATCCCCGCGAGCCGTGCATGGCGCCGGTCGCATCCATGCACGGCTCGCGATCTATGGCCGGGAGGGGAGCACCGAGAAGGCCTACTACTATCTGGAACGTGCCAGTGAAATCAACGAGTCCGGCATCCTGCCGGATATTGTCATGGTGAAACTGGCCTTCCTGCTGGACATACCCGTAAAGCAGGAATGGTACGACCGCATACTCACCAAGCTGCGTCTGCATTCCATCAATTCAGCCGATCTTAACGGCCTGCATGAACTGTCCAGCTGCCAGCAGGGTATCTGCAAGACGCCGCGCGAGATAATGGAGGCGATTTACGCTACAGTCCTGAATCACGAAAGCCTGCGGAATGCCGGCGGCCGCGAGGCCCATGCCTATACCAGCTACGGGTTTTACCTGATCAACGTGCACGGCGAGTTCCGGAACGGACTCGATTACCTTTACAAGGCGGTGGAGGCACAACCCGATGCCGCACAAAACCGCATCAACCTGATCAAGGCGCTTGTTGCGATGCGACAGTATGGCGAGGCGGAGCAGCAACTCGAGCTGTTCCGGGCAGCGGCCATACCCGGCACCAGTGCGCGCGATTTCAATCGACTGTCCGGCATGATCGACGATGCCCGCCGGCAACAGGCAGAGCAGGCAAACAGCAACACCGTAGCGGAGAAACATGAATGACCCAGGAACTCAGCATCATTTTACCGGCCAAGAACGAGGCAAATAGCCTGCAGAAGCTGCTGCCGGAACTGCGGGATAAATTCCCCGATGCAGAAGTCCTGGTCGTCAACGATGGCTCGACTGACAACACCGAAGGGGTCTGCGAGGCCAATGGCGTAAAAGTCGTTTCCCACAGGCAGTCCAAAGGCAATGGCGGCGCAGTCAAGGCAGGCGCACGGGCCGCGACGGGCAGGGTGTTCATCTTCATGGACGCCGACGGCCAGCACAGGCCGGATGACATACCCCGGCTGCTGGAACTGCTGGAAAGCGGGCATGACATGGCAATCGGCGCACGCACCCGGGGTTCGCAGGCCAGTATCGGCCGCGGCGTCGCCAACGCATTTTACAACTGGTTCGCGACCCGGATGACAGGCCAGGTCATACCTGACCTCACCTCCGGATTTCGCGCCGTTATCGGGAGCAAATTCAGGGAATTCCTCTACCTGCTGCCAAACGGTTTCTCCTACCCGACCACCATTACCATGGCATTTTTTCGTGCCGGTTACTCGGTTGAATACCTGCCGATCGTGGCGGAAGCCCGCGAGGGCAAGAGCCACATACGGCCGATCAAGGACGGCATTCGCTTTCTGATCATCATTTTCAAGGTTGCAACGCTCTACTCGCCCCTGAAGATCTTTGTTCCCATCAGCGGACTGCTGTTTCTGAGCGGCGCCTCCTATTATCTGTATACCTACATCACGGCAGAGCGCTTCACGAATATGGGAGCACTGTTGCTGATTTCCTCGATACTGGTATTTCTGATCGGCCTGGTCTCCGAGCAGATCACGACACTGATGTACCGGGACATCTGAGTCCCGCACGGTAGCCCGGAACCATCCCGCTGCAAGGCGACATCACGACCGCTCAACAGTACCCTCGCATATCAACAGCATGACAGACCGGCGACTGTTAACGCGCATCACATGAAAATCTGCATCTTTGGCACCGCCTGGTTTGACGACTATTACAGCCGCAACAGCGGCATACATGAAGCCCTGACACAAACCGGGCACGAGGTCAGCATGTGCGCCTTTGCCGGCATCTATCGTGGACGCCGGCTGCGCAAGCTCTTCTGGGTGCTGGAAACGCCGATTCGATGGATCCTTCTGCTAACCGGGTTCAACCGGATCAGGCGGGCCGACATCCTCTACCTTCCCTACCCGGCATTTATCGACGTATTGCCCGCCCTGCTGCTGAAACGCATTCTTGGCGTGAAGATCTATTATGACGTTTTCATCGGTCTCTATGACTCCATCGTCAGGGACAGGCAACTGACGACCAGCCCCGCTCCCGGAAAACTCATTTACGCCTACGAAAGATTTATCCTGAAAAGTGTGGATCGCTGTTTTATCGACACGGTCTTCCACAAGGACATGCTGGTCAGCGACTACCGGCTTGCCGAAGACAGGGTCATGGTGATCGCGAACCCGATTGCCGAGGACATCTGGTCGTCACCGGCCAGAAGCGCCGATAAAAGCGGGGTCATTTTCTGGGGCACCTATATACCCCTGCACGGCATCGACACCATCATTGCCGCCGCCAGGATCCTGCAGGACAGGAACTCCCCGATACGCCTGCGCCTCGTCGGCAACGGCCAGGAACTGGCAAAAATGCAGGAACTTGCCGGCAGCCTGGAGCTGGGCAACATCGACTTTATAACCCGTTTTATCCCCATGCCGGAACTCAAGGCCCTGGCCGATGAGTCGCTGTGTGTACTCGGCATCTTCTCGACAGGCAGGAAGGCGGACCGGGTGATCCCGTACAAGGTTGCACAGGCATTGTGCGCCGCCATGCCCGTGATCACCGCTTCCACCACGGCTTCGCGCGATCTGGCGGGCGATACGGGCGCGCTTTATCTCGTGCCCCCCGGTGACCCGGAGGCCCTGGCCGGGGCGATACTGGACGTTTGCGCAAATGAGGCGACCAGAAACACGCTCTCCCTGGCCGGGCGCAGCATTTACGAGTCGCGCCTGTCAAGGAAGGCCATCGCATCGCAGGTAATCAGGGCGTTTGCATGACCGGCATCCATCCCGGCGGCCGGATATCACCTCAGGTACAATACCGGGAATGATTAAAGTTCGTATATTCGGGGCCGAAACAGTCTGAGATGGCATATATCTATGGCGACAAATATAGTCGACCCAAGGGCTTGTCAAACAAGCAGTTACTTGTAATATATAACCGATCTGAGAGGATCCCCGGGCAATGACCAGACATCTGCCACATCGCGTGTCTAAAGTACGTCCATACAGAGGTTGAAAGCGGATATGGCATCGACCAACCCCACCATACACCTGGGCGGCCTGGCCCGCCGGCTCGTCATGGATGGCCTGCTCGATGAGGCAACGGCACTGGATGCCCACGAGAAGTCCATCAAGAAACGCCAGCACTTCGTCAGTTACCTGGTCAGCAACAAGATACTGAAAAGCAGCGAAATCGCCCTGTCCGGTTCACAGGAATTCGGCGTCCCCCTGTTTGACCTCAGCGTCATGGACCTCGATAGCGCACCAGTCAACCTGGTCAGCGACAAACTCATCCACCAGCACCATGCACTGCCGCTGTTCAAGCGCGGCAACCGGCTTTACATCGCTGTTTCCGATCCGACCAATCTCGCCGCGATCGACGAATTCAAGTTTCACACCGGCATCAACACGGAAGCGGTACTGGTCGAGGAAAAGAAACTCGAGAAGGTCATCGAGGAAGCCCTCGAGAAAATGGACACCACCATGTCCGACCTCATGGATGCGGACCTGGACAACCTCGATGTCAGCTCTGGCGAAACGGACAATGCCGACGGCGATGTCACCGAGTCGGACATCGATGACACGCCGGTCGTGCGCTTCGTCAACAAGGTGCTGCTGGATGCCATCAACAAGGGCGCCTCGGACATCCACCTGGAACCCTACGAGAAGGATTTCCGCGTCCGCTTCCGCCATGACGGCGTACTGCACGAGATAACAAACCCGCCACGTTCGCTTGCGATGCGCATCGTGGCACGCCTCAAGGTCATGAGCCGCATGAACATTGCAGAGCGGCGTGTCCCGCAGGACGGCCGCATCAAGATGCAGTTATCCAAGAACAGGGCCATCGACTTTCGTGTCAATACCCTGCCGACACTCTATGGCGAGAAGGTCGTACTGCGTATCCTGGATTCCTCAACCGCGCAACTCGGCGTCGATGTACTCGGCTTCGAGGAAGACCAGAAAAAACTCTACCTGGATGCCATCAAGAAACCCTATGGTATGGTGCTGGTCACCGGCCCGACCGGCAGCGGCAAGACCGTCTCCCTGTACACCGGACTCAACATCCTCAACACGTCGGACGTGAATATCTCCACCTGTGAGGACCCGGTGGAAATCAACATGATGGGCATCAACCAGGTCAACGTGAATCCCAAGGCCGGCCTGGACTTCGCCACGGCACTGCGCGCTTTTCTGCGCCAGGACCCCGATATCGTGATGGTCGGCGAGATCCGCGACCTGGAAACCGCGGAGATCGCGGTGAAGGCGGCACAGACCGGCCACCTTGTGCTCTCGACCCTGCACACCAACGATGCGCCACAGACCCTGACACGCCTGGCGAACATGGGTGTGCCGCCCTACAATATCGCATCGGCCGTGCACCTTATCATGGCGCAGCGCCTGGCACGCCGCCTCTGCGAGAAATGCAAAAAGGAACGCGATATCCCGGATGAAGCGCTGCTCAAGGCAGGGTTCAGGGAAGACCAGCTCAGGGAACTCAAGATCTATGCCCCCGTGGGCTGCGATGCCTGCACCGGCGGCTACAAGGGGCGTGTCGGCATCTACCAGGTGATGCCCGTATCCGAGGAAATGGGGCGCCTTATTATGGAGGGGGGTAATTCCATGCAACTGGAGGCCCAGGCCGAGAAGGAGGGCGTCGACAACCTCCGGGCATCGGGACTGCGCAAGGTCGCTGCAGGAATTACCAGTCTGGAAGAAGTCGATCGGGTCACAAAGGAATAGCACATGGCGGAAAAAGCAATCAAGCAGCCGGACGTCTTCATCTGGACCGGCACCGACAAGCGCGGCGTCAAGGTCAAGGGACAGACCCGGGGTTCCAATCCCAACCTGATCCGGGCCGATCTGCGCAAGCAGGGCATAACGCCGATCAAGGTCAAGAAACAGACCCAGCTGTTTTCCAGCCAGAAAAAGAAAATCACTGCAAAGGACATCGCGATATTTTTCCGCCAGCTTGCCACCATGATGGCTGCCGGCGTACCGCTGGTGCAGTCATTCGAAATTATCGGGCGTGGCCACGAAAACGCGGGCATGCGACAGCTTGTACTGAAGATCAAGAACGAGGTGGAGTCCGGCACCAGCCTTTCGGAGACACTGGCCAAACATCCGATCCATTTCGATGAACTTGTAGTCAACCTGGTCAACGCGGGCGAGCAGGCAGGTGTACTTGAAACCCTGCTGGACAAGATCGCCACCTACAAGGAAAAAACAGAATATCTCAAGGCCAAGATCAAGAAGGCGCTGTTCTACCCGACCGCCGTTATCGTCGTTGCGTTCATCGTCACGGCGGTACTCCTGATCTTCGTCATACCCCAGTTCGAGCAGCTGTTCTCCAGCTTCGGCGCCGACCTGCCGGCCTTTACCCGCTTCGTGGTCAGTCTTTCGGAATTCATGCAGGAGTGGTGGTGGATGGTGTTCGGTATCGCCATCGGTGCCGTCGTCGGCATGGTGCAGGCCAAGAAGCGTTCGCGTAACTTCAGCCGCACCCTTGACCGCGTCATCCTGAAGATGCCGATCATCGGCCCGATCATGCACAAGGCATCGGTCGCCCGCTATGCCCGCACCCTGGCCACCATGTTTGCCGCCGGCGTACCGCTGGTCGAGGCGCTGGAATCGGTCGCAGGCGCGACCGGCAACACGGTATATTCTGACGCGGTGCTGATGATCCGCGACAGCGTGGCCACCGGCCAGCAGCTGCAGTTCGCCATGTCGCAGACCGGCCTGTTCCCGAACATGGTCGAGCAGATGGTCGCCATTGGCGAGGAATCGGGCGCGCTGGATACCATGCTTTCCAAGGTCGCCGACTTCTACGAACAGGAGGTCGATGACGCCGTGGATGCACTTAGCAGCCTGCTGGAACCGATCATCATGTCGATTCTCGGCATACTGATTGGCGGCCTGGTTGTCGCCATGTACCTGCCGATCTTCAAGATGGGCGCCGCGATCTGATCGACAGCCTGCAACCGATCCTGCTCATCGGGCTGCTCTGAACAGCTGCGACACCGCGCATGGACCTGCTCCTGTTGCTTGAGTCGTCCCCCCTGCTGTACGTCGCGACAGTGGCGCTGCTCGGGCTGATGGTCGGCAGTTTTCTCAATGTCGTGATCCACCGGGTGCCTCTCATGCTGGAGCGGACCTGGTCGCAGCAATGTCGTGAACATCTGGAACTCGTCGCGGATGATGAGTCCGGGGCCGGACCGTTCAACCTGCTGACGCCGGCATCCCGCTGCCCGCATTGCGGACACCGCATCACCGCCATCGAAAACATCCCTGTCATCAGTTACCTGGCGCTCAGGGGACGCTGCCGCGGCTGCAGCTCCCGCATCTCGCCACGCTACCCTGTTATCGAAATGGTCACCGCCACCCTGTCGGTCGTCACGGTAATCCACTTCAGCTTCACCCTGCAGGCCGCTGCCGCCCTGGCCTTCACGTGGATGATGATTCCGCTTTGCATGATCGACTACGACACGCAGCTGCTGCCGGACCCGATGACCCTGTCACTGCTGTGGGGCGGCCTTGCGCTGAGCCTGGGGGAGGTCTTTGTCGACAGCCAGACGAGCATTATCGGCGCCATGGCCGGCTATCTGTCCCTGTGGAGCATTTACCATATCTTCAGGCTGCTTACCGGCAAGGAAGGCATGGGTTACGGTGATTTCAAGCTGCTCGGCGCCATCGGCGCCTGGGTCGGCTGGCAGGCATTGCCGGTGGTGATTCTGTTCTCGTCCGTGGTAGGCGCCCTGACCGGGATCGCCCTCATCGTGTTCCGCTCACGCGAGCGCGGGCAGCCCATCCCGTTCGGGCCGTTCCTTGCCAGCGCGGGCTGGATCACCCTCCTCTGGGGACAGGACATCCTCGAGTTCTACCTTAACTGACCCGGCATTGAATCCAGACGACACCCCCGTTTCGAGAGCCAACCGACCGCTGGTGATCGGTCTCACGGGCGGTATCGGCAGCGGCAAATCGGCGGCCAGTGCCATATTCAGCCGGCTGGGCATTCCGGTCATCGATGCCGACGAAATCGCCCGCGCCCTGGTCGCGCCCGGGGAACCCGCACTGGCGGAAATCGCCGGGGCCTTCGGCGAGGACATTCTCAACAGGGCTGGCGAACTTGACCGGGACGCTCTCAGGCGACGGGTATTTGCAGACAGCACCGAGCGTCAGCGGCTCGAGGCCATTCTGCATCCGCGGATACGTCAGCAGATACATTCATATATCAACAAGTTACATGCCCCCTACTGTGTTGTCGTCATTCCCCTGCTGGTGGAAACGCGACAGTCGGACCTGGTGGACCGGGTTCTGGTCATCGACATACCGGAAGCGACCCAGGTCAGCCGCGTTGCCGCCCGGGACAGTCTCGCCCGGGAGGAGATACTGGCCATCATCGATGCCCAGACGTCGCGCCACACCCGGCTGGCGGCAGCCGATGATGTCATCGAGAATAGCGGCGGACTGGACGTACTGGAATCACGGGTGCACAGGCTGCACGAAAAGTACCTGGGAATTGCCGCTGATCGATCAGACGATTGAGAGGATTTGCGCACAGGCCGCACGTGAGGGAGAATAGGATCCCGTGGAAGCCGCCCTGGACAATCAACTGCAACCCGTACCGGGGAGCATACTCTACGAACACCCGCTGAATGAAAGAATCCGGACGTTCCTGCGGCTGGAATACCTCTTCAAGCAGGCGGCCCACCACGTCAAGCGGAATTCACACTGGGATAGTCGGGCAACCCTGAACTGCATCCTCGAGATACTCGCGGTGTTCGGCAACACCAACCTCAAGTCAGAGGTAATGAAGGAACTGGAGCGGCATGCTGCCAGCCTGAAGCCGCTGGTTCATAACCCGGATATTGACCACAAGCAGCTGACAAGCCTGCTCGATGACATCGGTTCCCGGCTGGATGACCTGCATGGCATCAACGGCCAGATTGCCAGCGACCTCAAGAGCAGTGAATTCCTCAGCGGCATCCGCCAGCGCAGCGCAATTCCCGGCGGCACCTGCGACTTTGACCTGCCGGCCCTGCATTACTGGCTGCAGCAACCAGCCAGGAACCGCACAGACGATCTCTACCATTGGCTGGGCAACTTTGATGCCATCGGCCAGGCCATTCAGCTGATACTGAAACTGACGCGCGAAAGCACCGTCATGAAGCCGGCGTCGGCGGGAGCCGGCGTTTACCAGAAGACCATGGACCCCAACCTGCCCTGCCAGCTGGTGCGCATTGCCCTGCCCGCAGGCTCACCCTACTTCGCAGAGCTGAGCGGCGGGAGACACCGGTTCACTGCACGCTTCCTGCAGTTTTCAACCGCGGACCAGCGTGCCGGCCAGACCGACAAGGACGTTGAGTTCCAGCTTGCCTGCTGCGTGATCTGAAGATCAGCGTGAAGGAACCGGCAGGACAGCGCCAGGTCAAGTGCCCAACCTGCGGCAATCTGGCGCCGCTCACCAAAGACAATCGCTGGCGTCCGTTCTGCAGCGAACGCTGCAAACTGATCGATCTTGGTGCCTGGTTTGACGAATCCAACCGCATCCCCGGAAGACAGACTCCGGATGATGACCACTATCAGGACTGAACACCGGCAGGCCTGACAGCCCTGCTGTAAATTAAAGCGGCATGCCGGTCAGGTCCGGTACTCGGCATTGATCCGTACGTAGTCATAGGACAGGTCACAGGTCCAGACCCGCTCGCTGGCCTCGCCGCGCCCGAGCAGGACACGGATGGTGATTTCCTCGCCGGACATGACCGCCTGACCCGC
>WOR8_10007726_pt1 | contig 10249 bp, 7 predicted proteins | sample DeeMarSeWOR38_10_FD_19890 | JGI IMG/M metagenome (IMG submission 19890)
GTTAAGTTGTGTTTCTACACCAAATCTGCAGATACCTTGAAGGCAAAATGTATGGGCGTTACGTCGCTTGTGCTATCTTAATGCAAAATCAGACCACAATCGACGACGATGAGCTGCCGTGTGATATTCCTGCTTTCCTCGCTTGCCAGGAAGACGGCTGTACCTACCAGGTCTTCAGGATACATTGCCCGCTTGAGACTCTTCATCGGTACTTGCATGTTATCAACGGATATCTCGATCGTCGTCCTTTTCTGGTCAAACTTGTCTCCACTAGCTGAATGCGTGAATCCGGGCGCAATGGAATTCACGTTTATATTGAATCCTCCTAATTCACGCGCCATGCAACGCGTAAACGCCATAACCGCTCCCTTGGAAGCGACATAGTGGGGAAATCCCGTAGCTCCTTCAAAGATGGTGGCTGAGGAAACGTTTACGATCTTGCCGCCCTTATCTTTCATATACGGGAAAACAGCTTTCGTACAACGGAAAGGACCTCCCGTATTGACATCCATGACCCGTCTCCATTCGTCATCACTTATCTCCATGAAGGGCTTCGCAACAAGGTCTCCAAACATTGCAGCATTGTTGACCAGGATATCTATTGAACCGAATCGATCGGAAGCGGCTTTGGCTAAAGCATCACATTCATTCTGCTTTGTAACGTCCGTCCTAATAAAAATCGCCTCGCCGCCCGATTTCTCAATAGCCTTGGCAACCTCCTTGCCGTTTAGAATGTCCGCAATGATAATCCTGGCTCCTTCCTCTGCTAAACCAGCAGCAAATGTCGCTCCAATTCCTTGGGCTGCACCTGTGATAATGGCGACCTTATCTCTTAATCTCATGTTCGATCCCCTTTCCGTTAAAGAAATATGGAGTTGTGGTTGTGCCTCAAATCATATGAGAAAGCTGGATGCAAATCAAATCCCACTACGTTCTTTGCATTGTTCAAGTAAGATGGGTTGACTGTAATGATCTTCGATTCTAACTTGATACATCTCGGTATTGTGGTCCCATCAATTTGTACCTACCTCAGTTTGAAGCGAGAGTAGTGACCGTGCATTACTGAAGCTCGAGTGACTGGGCATTAATGCACAGTAAACTGCCTCAGAGTTGCATGAAAGCCCATTCTATTGATTCAAACACGTACGTCGAAAGCAGCACTTCCATGTTACTGTGTCTTCACACCCCATTAACTTTTCGACGAAGATAAGCTAGAATTACCAGCAGTTCACATAGGGCCAACCAGAGAAATAATATGAATACTTCGTGCAGAAAGTAGCCCAATTTCAAAGGAGGAGGGATGCCTATAATAAAGAGTCGCGTAAATCCTGACAGCAAGGATTTCAAAGAGAACTATGCTCATAATAAGCGGCTGGTTGAGGAGTTAAGGCAACAACTGAAGGAGGTTCACAAAGGTGGACCGCAGAAGGCAAGAGAGCTTCATCGGAAACGCAATAAACTGATGGTTCGGGAACGGATTTCTAAACTTATCGATGCAGGCACCGAGTTTCTAGAACTCTCGCCTCTTGCAGCTTGGGGCGAATACAACAATGAGGTTTCCTCAGCAGGAATCATCACCGGGGTCGGTCAGGTGGAGGGACGGGATGTTGTGATTATCGCCAACGATGCTACAGTCAAAGGAGGGACCTACTACCCGTTAACCGTAAAAAAGCACATTAGAGCACAGGAAGTTGCCGAGCAAAATCATCTCCCATGTATATATATTGTGGACTCGGGAGGAGCTTTTCTACCGCTGCAGACCGATGTGTTCCCGGATAAATACCATTTCGGCAGATTTTTCTACAATCAAGCCAGAATGTCAGCGAAGGGAATCTATCAAATTGCGGCTGTTATGGGTTCTTGCACGGCCGGGGGAGCTTATATCCCCGCCATGGCCGATGAAACCATCATAGTGAAGGGAACCGGCACAATTTTCTTGGGTGGTCCTCCCCTGGTAAAGGCAGCTACAGGAGAAGAAGTAACTGCCGAAGAGCTTGGAGGAGCAGATGTTCATTGTAAAGTCTCCGGTGTAGCTGATCATAGAGCACCGGACGAACTTCATGCTATCGAGACTATCCGCTCTATTGTACGCCGATTAAGTGCTCCTCAGAAATTTCCTCTCGATATAACCAACCCTGAAGAGCCTTTATATGATCCGGATGAGATGCATGGAATCGTTCCCACCAGCTTGAGAAAAGGTTTTGATATAAGAGAAATCATTGCGCGGTTAGTCGATGGTTCAGAATTTCACGAGTTCAAAGAGCTTTATGGACCGACCCTTGTTTGCGGCTTTGCACGAATTATGGGATATCCTGTTGGTATAATTGCCAATAACGGCATTCTTTTCTCAGAATCGGCGATAAAGGGAGCACATTTCATCTGCCTGTGTAATCAACGTCGCATTCCTCTGGTCTTTCTACAGAACATAACAGGATTCATGGTGGGAAAGGAGTACGAATCTGGTGGTATAGCTAAGGACGGGGCGAAGATGGTAATGGCGGTATCTAATGTGGAAGTTCCTAAATTCACCGTGATCATAGGAGGATCCTTTGGGGCTGGGAACTATGGAATGTGCGGAAGAGCTTATGATCCAAGGCTTTTGTGGATGTGGACAAGTGCCAGGATATCGGTAATGGGGGGTGAACAGGCGGCTAACGTCCTGCTTACAGTAAAGCAAGAAGGACTTCTCAGGGAAGGAAAACCGGCCCTCTCCCCTGCGAAGCAAGAGGAATTCAAGAAACCTATTATAGACAAATATGAGAGGGAAGGTAGTCCCGAGTACTCAACCGCCCATATTTGGGATGACGGGCTTATCGAACCACTGGAAACACGGAAGTTGTTAGGCAGAGGAATATCCATGTCCCTTAACTCTCCACTGTCGCCACCTCACGAAGGTTCCAAATTTGGAGTCTTCAGGATGTAAAGGAGGAAGTTCTATGCAGTCTTACTCATGTATCTTGGTGGAAAAAAGAGGGGAGGTTCTGGTCATCACGTTGAACCGACCCGAAATAGGTAACGCGTTTAACAGTGAATTGATAGGGGAGCTTACCGACGTTTTTGGTTCCATAAAAGATGAAGTGCGAGCAATTGTTCTTACCGGTGCTGGGAAGGTATTTTGCGCCGGAGCCGACCTCAACTGGATGAAAAGGATGGCAGAGTTTACAGAGGACGAGAATTATGCGGATGCTCGTGCCATGGACCGAATGTTCCATACAATTGATGTTTGCTCAAAACCTGTTGTGACCAAAGTAAATGGAGCGGCTATAGCGGGAGGAATGGGTTTTTTGGGTGTGAGCGATGTTGTTATAGCTTCCAAAGCGGCGAAATTTGGCTTCACAGAGGTGAATTTGGGAATTATTCCTGCGGTTGTCTCTCCCTATGTAATGCCAAAGATCGGTTATAGTCAGACTCGCTCGCTGTTTCTCTCAGCGGAGATCTTCTCAGCCGAAAAAGCAAAGGAAATCGGTTTAGTGCACGAAATTGTAGAGCCTGAACTCTTAGATGCTCGCGTGGAAGAGTGCTTGAAGGATCTCAGTAAGGGAGGTTCTTCAGCCCAGGCTGCTTGTAAGAAATGGCTCCGGGAGCTAAGAGATATGGATATTGAAGGGGCAAGGGAGGACAGTGCTAGACTAATTGCGGGATTGCGTGTATCGCCCGAAGGGCAAGAAGGAATGAGAGCTTTCTTAGAAAAACGAAAGCCAGCCTGGATAGAAGGAGATAAATGAAGGAGAAAACTGGTTATCCAGGCCAGGTAAAGGTAGTAGAGGTAGGTCCACGGGACGGACTTCAAAATGCAGAGGAAATCATACCTACTGAGAGTAAGATAGCCTATATTGAGAAACTGGTCGAAGCTGGATGCCGATATATTGAGGTAACTTCCTTTGTTCATCCCAAATGGATTCCACAGCTTGCAGATTCGAAAGCCGTGTATAGTCAATTGCCGAAGGAGGAGGGTGTGCATTACATAGCTCTCGTTCCCAATATGAAAGGGATGGAGACAGCTCTTGAGGTCGGGGTGCAAGAAATGGCCATATTCACGAGTGCCAGTGAGACTTTCAGCCAGAAAAATACCAATGCCTCGGTGACGGAATCCCTGCGCAGATGTCGTGAAGTTGCAGAGATGGCCCGAAGACAAAAGATACCCTTCAGGGGATACATCTCAACTGCGTTCGGTTGCCCCTTCGAAGGATCGGTCTCACCGAATAGAGTGGGCGAAATAGCCGATGAACTATTTGATATGGGTATCTATGAAGTGTCAATCGGGGACACAATTGGTATAGCTGTTCCTAGTGACGTTGAAAGGCTTCTTAGTAATATTCTCGGGCGGTTCAATTCAGATAAAATTGCATTGCATATGCACGATACCCGGAATACAGCTTTAGCCAATATTCTAAGAGGACTGGATTTGGGAATAACAACCTTTGATGCATCTTCGGGGGGATTGGGGGGGTGTCCTTACGCACCCGGAGCTTCGGGAAATCTAGCAACGGAGAACCTGGTTTATATGCTCAATAAAATGGGAATCAGGACAAATATAAATCTGAAAAAATTGGGGGAAGCAACAAGGTTTATAGAAAAAGTACTTCGACGTCCACTGCTTTCTCACATTGAATGTGGAGCGGAGAAGACTCAACCCTAGAAGTGGCTAATGCCTTATCGATAGTGTGTGCGGTATACTATGAATCGGGAGATTTGGGAATAACTAAGCTATTTTGTAGTACAACACTATGATAATGAAATGACTTGGCATTTAATGAACCATCAACAGGTGAACGAAGAATGGAAAAAACCGGCGGCTTGTTCTAAGAAAGGAGTGCAACGTGGGTAAGTTACTTTGGGAACCGACGGAAGAACGAAAGAAGAATGCGAATATGACCAGTTTTATGGAGTTCGTGAATAAACGACATGGGCAAGACTTTCGTTCCTACAAGGAGCTTTATGACTGGTCTGTGGACAAGATACCGGATTTCTGGGCTTCTGTTTGGGATTTTGTTGGCGTGAAGTCTTCCAAGGGCTACGAAATGGTGGTCGATGATGTGACCAGGATGCCGGGCGCAAAATGGTTTACTGGAGCGAGGCTAAACTTCGCAGAGAACCTGTTGAGATACCGCGATGAGAAAACAGCCTTCATCTTCAAGGGGGAAACTCAGAAATCAGTCAGGATGAGCTACGCTGAACTGTATGATTCTGTGGCACGCCTGGCAGAGTCTCTCCGAAAGATAGGAATCAGGCCGGGAGACCGGGTAGCTGGCTATATGCCTAATATGATAGAGACGGCTGTCGCGATGCTCGCTACTACGAGTATCGGTGCTGTCTGGGCTTCGTGTGCTACCGATATCGGCTCTGGTGCAGCCATTGATCGTTTTGGTCAAATCGAACCAAGAGTCTTGTTCACCGTTGATGGTTATTTCTACAAAGGGAAACCCTTCAATTCTCTCGCTAACGCTGCTGAAATCGTAAAGGGAGTACCCTCTATTGAGAGAGTTATTGTGGCCCGTTACAGGGAAGAGAAACCCGACATCAGCCATATTCCTAACTCTATATGCTATGAAGATTTCCTGGCCAAAGGGACGCCCGAAATCCAATTCGAACAGTTGCCAGCCGACCATCCTCTGTTCATTATGTTTTCATCGGGTACGACCGGCAAGCCGAAGTGCATGGTTCAGGGAGCAGCTGGAATTCTGGTTAATCAGTTGAAAGAACTGGCAATCCACACCGATTTGAAGCGAGATGATGTCCACTTCTTCATCACGACCTGTAGCTGGATGATGTGGAACTGGATGTTGTCCTCCTTGGGCACAGGTAACACCATTGTTCTGTATGATGGCAACCCCGCCTATCCCGGGCCGGGGGCTATGTGGCAGCTGATCCAGGATGAAAAAGTGACCATGTTTGGCTGTAGTGCCAGTTACATTAACTATCTGAGGAGCGAGAATCTCAAGCCGGGTAAGGACTATGATTTATCATCGCTAAAGGAGATATGGCAGACTGGTTCGCCTCTGTCAGCGGAAGGGTTTGAGTATGTGTACCGGGAAATTAAGCAGGACCTGCATTTCAATTCCAGTTCGGGTGGCACAGACATCAATGGCTGCTTTTTTACCGGAAGTCCGATTCAACCTGTATACGCCGGTGAACTCCAGGGACCGGGTTTGGGCATGAAGGTGAAAGCATATGATGAAAAAGGATATCCTATATTCGACCAGGAGGGCGAACTTGTCTGCGAAGCGGCTGCCCCGCCTATGCCTCTCCATTTCTGGAATGATCCCGATGGTAAGAGATACGGGGATGCTTACTTTGCTGTCTACCCGGGTGTCTGGCGTCATGGGGACTACATCGTATTTCATAGTGATACGGGAGGGGCTACTTTCTATGGTCGCTCGGACGCGGTACTAAAACCGTCCGGTGTTCGCATAGGTACAGCCGAGATATATAATGTAATGGAAGAGATGCCGGAAGTTGCTGATAGCCTGGCAATAGGGCAGAGCTGGCAGGGAGACCAGCGTGTCCTCCTTTTTGTCAGATTGGCCGAAGGATACCAGCTGACCGAAGATCTGCAAAGCACAATCAAGAAGAGCCTCCGTGAGAAGGCTTCCCCCAGGCACGTCCCGGCCAGAATATTTGCAGTACCAGATATACCCTACACCACCAGTATGAAGAAGGTCGAAAGCGCAGTCACCAACATAATCCACGGCAGGCCTGTCACGAACAGAGGCGCCCTGTCCAATCCTGAAAGCCTGGATTACTATGAAAAACTTACGAGAGAAGGAGCACTCAAATCTTGATCTTCGTCCATAACAAGAGAAAGGAGCAAAAAGGTCAAAGCAACGGGACACAGTAAAGATATTGCTCGGATATACTTAAGAAAGATTGAATCACTCAGTATTGCTGTTGAGGTGTAATAGATAAAGCGTAGGCTTGACGGAGATGAACCGTGGATTTTGACCTGAGCGAAGAGCAGAACCTGACGAGACAGGCTATTCGGAATTTCGCCGAGAAGCAAATTGCGCCGGTCTCCCGGGAGCTGGACGAAAAGGAAGAGTTTTCTGTCGAACTAAGCCGCCAAATGGCGGAGCTGGGACTGCTGGGTTGCTTTGTGCCCGAGAAATACGGCGGATCTAATATGGGCTATATCTCATATGCAGTTGCGGTTGAGGAGCTGGCCAGAGTGGATGCTTCTCAGGCAGCTACTATTGCCGCTGGAAACTCCCTGGGAATCGGCCCCATGTATTATTTCGGCGATGATAAACAGAAGCAAGAATGGCTTCCCAGGCTCTGTTCGGGAGAATGTTTGGCTGCGTTTGGTTTAACTGAACCTGACGCTGGCTCCGACGCTGGAAGCTCTAAAACCACTGCAATACTTGAAGGAAATCACTGGACCATCAACGGGCAAAAGATATTCATCACTAATTCGGCTTGCTCATTGACTGGCGTTATTATTGTCCAGGCAGTAACCGGGAAGCGCAAGGACGGCAAGCCAGAGCTCAGTTGTTTTATCGTTCCCAGCGGCACACCTGGTTTGACGGCTGAGGAGATGAAGGGCAAGATGATGTGGCGGGCATCCAATACGGGTGAACTCTTCTTTGATGATTGCGTCGTACCTGAAGCAAATCTTTTAGGAAAAAGGGGGGACGGTTTCCATCAGATGCTGGCAACCTTGGATGGTGGACGTCTCAGCATCGCCGCCATGGGACTCGGTGGGTCTCAGGCGGCTTTCGAATTGGCTCTGCGGTACGGTAATTCACGCAGCCAATTTGGACGGCCTATCGGTTCTTTTCAAGTCAACGCTTTCAAACTGGCCGACATGGCATTAGAAATCGAATTAGCCAGGAACCTGCTCTACAAGCTCTGCTGGCTAAGAGAAAACGAGCGTCCTATTACTAAAGAAGCTGCCATGGCAAAATTGTTCTGTTCCGAGGTTATGCGCCGCTGTGTTCATCACGCAGTACAACTTCATGGCGGGTACGGGCTGATGAAGGATTATGAAGTCGAGAGATTATATCGGGACCAGAGAATTCTGGAGATCGGTGAAGGAGCGTCCGAAATACTGCGCATCGTAATTGCCCGCAACATCGGCGTGTCGGGAAGGGCAATGTAGCAAAGCGGGCGCCGCAAAGGGGCCGAGTCTGCCCGGAACTCAGATCCTGCCATACAATTCACCGACCCTTGTTCACCCAGTGAAAATCCAGGAAGAACGAAAAAACGCTTGACAGTGTGTCGTATGGTGATACACTAAAGTCTGGATGCAACGAAATCATTGCTAGTGCATTGTATTATTGAAGTATGCTTGATTTTTCGCGTCCCCTAATTATGGATTTAAGCGAAGAAAAAGAACTGGTCAGACAGGCACAGAAAGCCCCTGATGCTTTTGCTAAGCTCTATGACCAGTACTATCCCAAGATTTTTGGCTACATCCTGAGGCGGACGGCCAATCTTGAGACTGCCCAGGACCTCACGTCAGAGACATTTTTCAATGCATTGAACAAGCTCTGGCAGTTTCGCTGGCGCAATATCTCTTTTTCCTCATGGCTATATAAAATTGCCTCCAACCAGATTAACCAGTATTTCAGAAAAGCCGAATACAAGAAATCCATATCACTGGAAGAATTACGCGAACAGGGTTATGAACCGGTATCGTCCAATAACCCCGAAAGCGAACTAATAGAAGCACAGGAAAAATTAAGACAACATCGGGAATTTCGGGAAGTTCAGGACAAAATTGTCCGGTTGCCTGCCAAATACCAGGAGGTCATTGCGCTCAGGTTCTTTGAGCAGAAGCAGATTAAAGAAATAGCGGAAATCCTGGGTAAAAAAGAGGGAACTGTAAAATCCCTGCTCCACCGGGCAGTGGAGAAATTAAGAGAGACAGATTAAACCACCCCGCGAAAACCTTGCAGCCTTTTCTGTCAGACAATGCAACCTTTTTTTGTCTCCTGCATTTTCAATTATATAAGGAGGAAAAGCTATGAAACATGATGACTTATTTAAGAAACTGGAGAATCTTAAAACTCCAGATATCGAGCTCACCGGCCATAAACGAGCACTGAAAATGGCTTTGCTAGGCTCTGGACGTTTTAAGAGGAGGACTATCATGGATTGGACCAAAATACTGGCTCCTGTCGCTACTGCTGTGATTCTAATAACGGTTGTGGGACTTTTTATGGATACGCCCGGGCTACCGTATCTGGGAGGGAATCAAATCAGCAAATTCTCTTCTTATTCGGAATTGCAGAACTTCGTAAGGACGAACGCGCAACAAAAAACATCGGTATGGAGGAATGACTTTCTTGATGGTGCTATAACTGGGTTTGCACCGGCGCCAGCAAGCGAAGAAGGCAGCAGTTTAGCGCCTGCTGATTCAGATTATTCTACCACCAACATCCAGGTCGCCGGGGTGGATGAGGCGGATATAGTCAAGACCGACGGAGAGTACATCTACCTCATTTCGGGGAACAGGACTATCATCGTGAAAGCATATCCCCCTGAACAAGCCCAGGTACTGTCAGAAATCGAAGTACAAGGAACCGTGGTAGGAATATTCATCAACGGAGACAGGCTGGTAGTGTTTGAACAAGAAACGCCCTACTATCCTTATTATGATTATGATATGCCTGCGCTAAGGGAGGAATCCGCTGTAGGCGAGTATGTCACCATGCCATATGTATCACCTAGGACATCTATCGGAGTATATGACATCTCAGACAGGGAAAGCCCCCAGTTGCAGAGGGAGCTTTCCGCCGATGGTCAATATGTCAGTTCCAGGATGATAGGCGACTATGTTTATGTGGTGATAAACGAGTCTGTGTATGAGGAAGACGATGGAGTAAATCTACCTAGGGTTTATTCTGAAGGCACGGAGACGGAAATACCGGCCACGGATATCTACTACTCCGATGTCGCTGACTATTATTACATGTATACCACAATTATGGCTATAAACACACAGGATGATGGCCAGGAGCCAACATATGAGACAATCCTGCTGGGAGCCTCTAGCAACCTGTATGTCTCCATGGATAATATTTACCTGACCTTCCCTGTATGGGGAGGGTATGTGGGCAATTCTCAGAAAACCTCTATCCACCGCATCCATATAGACGGTAGCGCGATAAATTATACCGCCAGCGGTGAGGTACCTGGTATGGTGCTGAACCAGTTCTCTATGGACGAGCATGATGGCTATTTCCGCGTGGCAACCACAACCCGCGACGAAACATCACGAAATAATGTGTATGTTCTGAATATGTCCCTA
>WOR8_10007728_pt1 | contig 10249 bp, 10 predicted proteins | sample DeeMarSeWOR38_10_FD_19890 | JGI IMG/M metagenome (IMG submission 19890)
AGGAAAAGCTAGTGTGTTTTTGTTTTCACATTCATTTAAAAGTTTTGTTAAATCAATTTTTAGATATGATAATTCATTTTTCAATTTCTTAACTCTTGCTTCTGATTCTTTTTCTTTAGAAATGTCAGTATTAACACCTCTAAAACCTATAAAACATCCATCTTTATCATAAAAAGGTACACAATTTGTTAGCACACAAATTTTTTCCCCACTTTTTCCAATATTCCAGTTTTCAATTTTAAAAATTGGTTTTTTTTCTTTCTTAGCTTGTCTAAATGCTTTTTTTACTTTTTTAACATCCTCTGAAGTAATATAATTGTAATAACTATTGCCTATAAGCTCCTCATCTTTATATTCAAGTAATTTTGAAACATTTGTTGAAACAAAAGTAAAAGATGCTTTATCATCTGTCTCCCATGCCCATCCATTAATACTATTTAGTAAATCCTGTTGTTTTTTCTCATAGCTTTCCTTTATTTTAACTGCATCTTCAAATAATCTATCTTTTTTAACACCGACTTTGTGGATAGCAAGTTTTAAGCTAGCCATAACACGGTCAAGAGACTCGGTAAGAATGTTAATCTCATAAATTTCACTATTTTCAAGTGTAACATGAAGTAATCCTTTCGAAATTTTATCAATATTTTTTGTTAGTTTTTCAATAGGTTTTGAAATAAAATAAGCAACTACAAAAGAAACAACATAAGTAACAATAAATATTATAGGTATTAAAAAAACCGACTCAAAACGAAATCCTTGGATTATCCCCATTATTCCAATGGGAATCAGAGCTATACCAAGACACATTATGAAAAGTAACGTTCTTAGTCTCGTATTAACACCTCATCTGCTTTAAATCTACAAAATGTATCCAATTTCTCATTTATAACTTCTTTTTCATCACAAAATATTTTACCAATTCTATTTTTAAAATTTAGCCCCTGTTCTTGTGGCAATATGTAATTTTTTATCAAAAAATCAATATATCGAAATAAATCATCTTTTGTAATTGAATTTTTCCCTTTAAGCTCTTTAAATTCTCCCATTCCAAGAGGCCCAAGAAATGTCTGAAACTCTTCACATATTTTTTTCTCAATTACACTTTTTTGGGAAAATAAAACTTTAATCGGCTCGATTTCTCTAACTGGATATAATGGTAATGTAAAATAAAATTTGCAGCCTGCCTCAGGTTTACTTTCAACCCATATTTTACCTTTTTGCGATTCAACGATTCCTCTACAGATAGCGAGACCAAGACCTGTACCATCATGTCTGCGATGATTTGTACCTTCAACTTGATAAAATGGTTCAAAAATTCTAATTTGATCATCAGGTGTTAAACCGCATCCATAATCTTTTACACTAAACAAAATCTGATTATTCTTTAATTTTGCTGAAATCTCAATTTTACATCTTTCATTTGAAAATTTAATTGCATTATTAATTAAGTTTCCAAGCACTTGACTTACACGATCTGGATCTGCTTCTATTACAGGTATTTTTTCTATATTTAATTCTAATTTTATGTTTTTTTCTCTTGCATACCCATCCATAAATTGTACCATTTCTTTAATTACCTGAGCGATATCGGTTTTTCTGAAGTTGAATTTTAAACGTGCAGCTTCTATTCTTGATATATCTAAAAAATCCGCTATTAATTTATCAAGTCTGTCAGCATTTCTAGTGATTATCATTACGCTTTTCTTCTGTTTATCCGAAAGTTTTCCAAAATAGTTTTCCTCAAGCATTTGTAATTGGGCTTTCATTGGAGTCATTGGATTTCTTAGCTCATGAGATGTTATACTTAAAAAATCGGTTTTTGCGTTATCTATTTCCTTACCTTCTTCTTGAATTTTTGCAAGCGTTGAAACTGTTTGATTGAAAGCGTCCGCTAGTTCTTGGATTTCGTCCCGTGTAAATATTTCCAAATGCACATCGAAGTTACCTTTTTCTATTTCTTTTGTTGCTTTATATAATTTCTTCAAAGATTTTAGTATAGATCTTGAGAACAAAAATCCGATAACACCTGCATTTATTGTTAATATTAATACTATCACAATTACTGAGTTTATTAAAAACATTTCAGTTTCTGAGGCCAATGTTTCAGGTGCGGCATTATTAATAATTATATAGAAATAGTAAAATACAAACGAAGGGACAATGATTCCTACTATCAAAAATAAAATTGTGATTTTTCTGCTTAGTTTTGAAAGTAGCAAATTTTTTAGGTTAAACTTTTTCCCATCCAATAAGTTTAGCCCTCCTAGTTTGAATTCTAATTCTAATCGCTTATTAGTAGCTCAATTCGATCTATCAAATCTGTTACATTAAATGGTTTTTGAAAAAAGTCGACAATATTTTCTTGTTCAGTTAATCCTTGCTTTCTTGCTTCAGATATTCTAACAACGCTCATAAAAGCAATTTTTATATCAGATATTTTTTTAACAACTTTTATTACCGGTGTTCCTGGCATCATTATGTCCAGTAAAATCAAATCTGGTTTTTTTTGTTGTATTATGTTTAGACATTCATCTCCATTCTCTGCAGTTAATACTTTGTAACCATTTTTTTCAAGTATCATCTTCACGCTTTCTCTTATATCAAGTTCATCATCTACCACTAATATCGTTTTTACCATTCACTTACCTCAAATATTTTCATCTACTTTTTTATAATTAGAACTTATAATTTGTATCCCACCCATCCTATAAGCATATTACTTCTTTATTATAGATATTATATTTAGGTATAAAGTTTACTCTTTAAATATCATTTTTTATTAATATGTTTTTAAGAAAGATTTTTTTCTATATTTTCTGATGTTCCGCTAGCTGTTAATAGATCCTGTAAAGCTTTATGGTAATTTTCCGGCTTTGCCTCAAGAAGTTTTTTCGCATATTCCTTTAGAAATGCACCAAATTCAATTTCTACTTGAGAATATTGCCATTTCGTATCTGAGCCTTTTTCTAATGCAAGTAAAAATGCATATGCAATTGATTTGCCTTTAGGGTTATCAGGCCTTTTTTTAATTTCTGTTAGTGTTTTTTTTTCGCCAAATGTTTTGTAGGAGCGAGTTAAGCTGTCAGCAAAGTTTGCAAGAGGTGGAAGCGATTTATATCTAGGAAGCTGAGAGAGGATTTTTTGACGTTCTTTATATTTTAAGACTAGTTCAAGAATATCTGAGGGTATATCATTTAAGGAATAGAATTTTTCTGCCATATCCTCATCTCCAATTATTGATTTTATTGCCTTAAAACCATAATTCTTCCAATAATGCTCAAGGATCTTGTTTGGAGTGACATTGTCGAAAACTATAGGTTCGTCAACTTGTTTTAGAACTAGTTCAAGTCCCTTTTTTTCATATTTATTTGGTTTTAGGGCATTTATAAAACCATCCATGTCCCGACCATATGAATGTCCATCCAGAATGAACATTTTCTCTCCAGATTCTTTAAGGTTTTTTTCACGGTATTCCATGTTTGTTTTTATAAAATCATAGTCGTTTAATTTACCTGATAGATAATCATCAAGTTTTTGTGTTTGTTTAGCAGAATATTCTCCTCCTTCAACTAGTTGTCCTACTATTTCTATGGAAAAATCATTTGAAATATTTGGTATTATTAGAAATTTTGTCATCTCAAAAAATGTATTTTTATTTGATTTAGGACAGTCTTCACAGATAGCAATTATCAAATCAGCAGATTTCCAATTGATTCTTAGGTAATTTTTCTTATAAAATTCTTTGTTTTTAGCAATTTCAGGTTTTATATCACCACAAAAAGCAACTCCATTTTTATAATTTAAACCTATTTTCTTTATTACGAAATTAATAAATTCATCAGGTGGATTTTTTTCTTTACCAGTGGAAACAAAACCATCATCCCATGAATATATACTCAGGTTTTTTTTATGAGCAATATCTTTTATTGCCAAGAGTCTTAGTACAGGATTATCAAAATGTTGTACCGCAATTAGCTTCTCTTTATCAGCTTTTCCTCTTTGAGCATATGATATATCACCTATCGGATATTTTGCTACAGCAAGATAAGGTGCTTTTTCAGTATGGGCAATTAATATGGATCCTGCTATCGCACTATCTAATCCCCTTTTATTTGAAAGTTTTTCAAGTTTTTTAGTATCATCTACAAATCGATTTAATTTATCTAAATCTTTTTTAATTTTACTAAAACATTTCTTAGAATAATTATCATTATAATCTGGTAAAATAATATATGGATTCTGTTTTAGTTTTTTAGCGTTTTCTACTAGTTTTTTTTCCATTGATTTAGCTGCTGTTCTTGCAAAGGTTCGCATAGTTTTAATTTTTTTTACCAATAATATACCCCTTTTTTGGTAATATACTCCAGGTTATTATTTTTAATGTAATTGAAATGTTATTAAAATTAAAAATATTTGTCGCTATTTTTTATTGTAATTATTGTATGCTTCTTTAATGGTTTGTAAGGCTCTGTATGTTTTTGTAATCTATATTGTCTAAATTTTAAAACTTAAATGGGTTGTTGACTATTTTGGGATAAATACCGATAGAACAATCTTTATCTTTACTATTTCGGTGTATTTTAATGAAATGATTTGGTTTTACAATTTTGAGTATTGGTATAGGAAAAAAGGGAGGACAGGATTAAAAATTTATGTGGCATTTACATGATGCGGACAAAACATATTTTCCTTAATGGTTTTCCTATACCAATTCACATTAATTATCTTAGTTTAATTAGTATATATACTTTATTATAATATTAAAATAAAAAAAGGAGTTTCTATTTGTTTTGAAATACACCCCAGAAATTCATTGATTGAAAAGATCACGTATGAATGGCTATATATTATGAATTTAATTAGATGATATTGACTATCAAATAATAGAGGGTAAACTTGGTAATCACACTTTAAATTAAACGTTTTTTGATGACCAAACATTAGCGATATACTGAACTAATATACGTCTCTATAAATTCTATATTACAAAAAAATATAATCAAAATTTTTTAATTTTTACTTTTGGGTTTATGTTTTAAACCTGTTTTTCTGCACGTTACTTTTTTTTTACATGAGGAAAACATTTACTAGAAACCAATTAACGTGAAATAAAAAATATTACATATTTCTCTGGTTTTTGATGAGGTGAATTAAATATAATAGAACGGGTGTATGCTCAATGGATGGTATAGGAAGGAGGGAAAGATGGAAAAAACTTTAAACCTTATATATTGAGGAAGAAATATGCCTTTCCTATACCAATTTATAAAAATATTGTAGTTATCTTAGTATATATAATTTATTTTACATCTCGTACCAAATGTTTTTTGATATTTTTCCATTTAAAAGTTTTTAAGATATAATTTTATAAGCTTTTAATTGTTTTGAAATAATGGGTTTTGATGAATGAAAACATATGGTGAAAAGATTTGGAATTCATACAAGATATGGAAATGAAACTCTATGTTTTATTGATTTTGAGAAGGAATATAAAAAGTTATTAGGGAGAATAAATATATGAAAAAACAAATAATAGCTGCAATAATTCTCATACTTATAAGTGTTTTTTTAAGTGGTTGTAATGAGCAAATATCAGAGAAAGATACAGTTCCTATAATAAATTATTTTACAGCGGCATCAATCACTGTTACTTATGGAAATAGCACGGTATTAAAATGGTTTGTTGAAGGGGCAACTAACGTTAGCATAGATAATGGAATTGGAAGAGTGGACTCTAATGGATCATTATCTATCGTTCCGATGGAAAATAAAACTTATATTCTAACAGCTGTTAATTCATATGGAAGCAGTAATGCATCTATTAAAGTATATGTGAGCATGGATAATGGTAAATCTCCTCAAGAGGATTCAGCCCCGATTATTGAGTTTTTTACTGCTACATCAACTACTGTAAATTATGGAGATAGCACTCTATTAAAATGGTCTGTTGAAGGCGCAACTAATGTCAGTATATATACCATCTCAAATGAAACTGTTTATGTGGATTCAATTGGATCTATCGTAGTTTTTCCATTGGAGTCAAAAAAGTATTCTCTAATAGCATCTAATGAATTTGGAACATCCTATGCATATATTTATCTGAGCGTTATTTAAGGAAATTAAAAATATGAATTAATAAATTATATATTAAGTGACCCTAATTTAGTATGGACTTGATAAGTATTAAGATGAATTTTTTCTTTAAGTAAGTAAATAAAATAATTAAATTTTTTTATTTTTGAAATTTTTTCCTGTTTAATAGATGTTTTAATTTTTCAGATATACACGATAATCTTAGTAATGCAGGAAAACAAACAGGGTTAAAAGGCAATTATCTATAAGAGAAAAACAATTTAGAAATTATTTGTAATATCCAACTCATTGATTACTATAAAAACGATTAGAAATAAATTAAACATAAAGCATATAAAAGAGTATAAATTCTAGTATGTAATTGTTAATCGATACAGAGGTTTTCTAATATGAATAATAGAATAAGCAAACATTATACACAGGTCTACAAAGCAATTATCTCAAGACGAAGTATCAGACGTTTTCAGCAAAAAAAAATAGATCTGGAGATTCTTAAAGAAATGGTAAATGCTGCAAGGCTTGCACCATCTGGAGCTAATCTTCAGCCATTAGAATTCTTTATAGTTGATGATAAAGATTTATGTAATAAAATATTTGAAACCACTAGTTGGGCTGGTTATATAAAACCTGCTTGGAAGCCGAAAAAAACAGAAAGACCAGTTGCATATATCATAATTCTTGTAAAAGATAAAAATAACCCATGGTATCTTAGAGATGTTAGTTTTGCAGCAGAAAACATGGTTTTAACAGCAGAAAGTAATGACATTGGCAGTTGTATTTTATGTAAAATAGACAGAGAGAAAATCCGTAAAATTCTAAAAATTCCTGAAAACATAATAATTGATTCTCTTGTTGCGCTTGGTTATAAAGCTGAAAAACCAATTGCTGTGGATTTAATTGAATCTATTAAGTACTGGAGAGATGAAAACGAAGTTTTACATGTCCCCAAAAGGAAATTCAAAGATGTTGTCCATATTAATAAATTTTAGAAATTCTTTGATTTAGTTATAATAATTTATTTCAGATTATTTAGTTTTTTTGTTTTTCAATTATTTATGCTGGCAAATAAAGAATTTGATAAAATAAAAATTGATCATATCATGATTTGATTAATGAAAGGGTAGAGATTATTAAAGACGCAAATGAAAAACATAATATCAAAAAAAGACAAATAAAAGGTGAAAGATTTTTTTAAAATAATTTTGCAAAAAAAATAATCATTAAAAAATGAAATTAAATTTTGTGATTTGGTTTAGATTAAAATTTTAATTAAACGATACAAATCTTCTACATCTATTTGTTTTGGTTGTATAGCTATATCTAAAGGAATAGTATCTAAAACATCATTTTTAAGATAAACACACTGATTAGAAATACCTTTTTTTAAAACTTCAACGGCATAGTTACCAAGTCTTGCACCAAGTATTCTATCCGTTGATGTTGGACGACCCCCTCTTTGGATATGGCCTAAGACCGCAACACGTGTTTCCAATCCTGTTTTATCATTAATTATCTTAGCAATATTATGAGCTTTTGCTTTTCCTTCTGCAATCATTATAATCCAACTGGCTTTACCTTTTCTATAACCTTTTTGTATCTCATTGCACACAACATCAATATTTGAATCAAGTTCAGGAACAAGTACTTCTTCACAGCCACCGGCAAGACCAACTTGCATTGCAATATAACCGCTAGTGCGACCCATTACTTCTACTAAAAAAATTCTTTCAAGACTTGTTGCGGTATCTCTTATTTTATCAAGAGCATCAAGTGCTACATTTACAGCAGTATCAGCACCTATGCTAAGATCAAGACCATTTATATCGTTGTCGATTGTTGCAGGTATGCCGATAACAGGGATATTATACTTTGAAGCAAGAATATGTGCACCAGTCAATGAGCCGTTTCCACCGACTACAATCAAACCATCGAAACCTATCCTATGAATATTTTCTACTGCCTGTTTTTGACTTTCTTGATTATAAAAACGTTGACAACGGCTCGTTTTTAGAATTGTTCCTCCTAGATTAATAATACCTGATACAGAACGGTGATTCAAGGGAACAAACTCGCCATCTATTAAGCCTTTATATCCGTGCATTATTCCAATTACTTCAATATCATATATGCAAGCTGTTCTAACAATTGATCTAATTGCTGCGTTAACACCAGCACAATCCCTTGTTAAAACACCTATTTTTTTCAATACTGCTCCTCTCACATTTATAAAACCATAACGTGTGCATTTTATAAAATATTTTCATTATTTCTGTTATCAAGTTTTTGAATCTTTTTTCTAATAATCGCAATTGAGAATAATACAAAAGCAATTGCAATAAAAAATGATGCAGCATAACCAGTGATTACCCCATAAGCAGGAATGAAATTATAAAAACCATGGATAAGGATTGCAAGTAATAAAAAAGGTATAACACTGATGAGCCTTGAATGTTTCATGATATACCTTCCATATCCATAACCAGTCCAAGCGGTTGCTGAGGCATGAAGAAAACATCCTACAATGCTTCTAATTGAAATAAGACCAAAGAAATACAGTAATCCTTGTGAAATATAAGCATTATATCCATAAAAAAGATTCTCTGTTGCTGCAAAACCAAGACCCGCGACAGCGCCATAAATTAACCCATCTTCAAGTTCATCGAGTTCTTTTTTAACAATTTTAAATCTGAGAGCAAGAGGTTTTGTAAGTTCTTCTGCAAATGGTGCAACTATTACAGCCATAATAAGCATATAAGATGTATAATCCTTAGACGTAATAGCGACAGGAATTTCTAAGAATACCTCTAATACTATAGAAGCAATTATAGCAATTGTTGCACCCCATATAAAACAAAAGAGTATTGGTCCCCATTTTTCGCGGTTAAATTTTTCAGTATTTCTAATCCAAACTACATATATTATTGATGGAAGAAAAGCCATTAAAAATAAAATTATAATTATTGAAATTGGCATAGCCTTAAAAACGTTTAGAATTTTAACTAATTTATCATTTAATCAAAAACATATTTTTTAATATTAAACGCAAAAAAGAGGGTTTTCGATGGATATCATTAAATATAAGTCTTACATAGCAGTATGCAAAAATATTGCTTTTACAAATAGGGCAATATCATATAAAAGGAAAAATTTAGTATGTATAGAGAAAACAGAAATAGAGGTTTTAATAGACCTCCAAGAGAAATGCATAAAGTAACATGTGCAGATTGTGGAGCAGAAACTGAAGTTCCTTTTAAACCAGATGGAACTAGACCTGTTTATTGTAGAGATTGTTATCAGAAACATAAACCAAAAAGATTTTAGGTTAAAAAGTTAAATTTTTATAATCGTCAACTTTTTTAAACAGAAAATCTTTTTATTATTTTTTAATGGAGTTATGCAAAATTATGAAGGGAATTGTTAAATGGTATAATATAAGACAAGGATATGGTTTTATTAAAGGCGAAGACGGCGAAGATGTTTTTATTCATAAAAACGATATTCCTTTTTGGACAATTTTTCTCAGCAAAGGAGATAAAATTGAATATATAAAAGAAAATACCAAGAATGGTATAAAGGCAATTAGTCTTAAAATTTTATAGAAACGCTTAGTTTTTACTGAAAAAAAAAATAAAAAAAAGAGATTAAATTTTAGTTTTAACCACTCATGCTTGTTAACTCGATTTTTATTTTCTTTAGAGTAGGATTAAAGTCATCGAAATTAGCATCAAATTTTACAAGGGTTTCGGCCTCTTCTGAATAATATAAATCTCCGATACCTTGCAAAAATTCAATATCGAATGTGTTGAAAGAACCCGCTCCCACAGTCATCTGTTGCATTTTCTCAACTCTAAATGGAGATTTTCTGAAAAACTGGGCTAGTTCAGGTATTTCTATTTCAGCAGGAATCTCAAAATCGGTTAGTATTTCTGAAATATCTATAACTGGCAGATATTTTGCTAGTTCTGGTGGGATTAAATCAATGCCAAATATTCCGAGAATATTGTTTATAATTTTTAGTATTCTGAAATATTTTGACTCTATTGTTCCATCAATGGTAATTTTCCCTTGTTCAATTCCCCATTCAGAATCAGCATTAAGTGGGAATTGAATTAAAGTAAACGGGTGATCAAATTCCATTATCAAATTAGCGCTTACA
>WOR8_10009367_pt1 | contig 10248 bp, 11 predicted proteins | sample DeeMarSeWOR38_10_FD_19890 | JGI IMG/M metagenome (IMG submission 19890)
AGTGATTATCAAGCTTAAAATTATAAATATCAAAAAAATTGAGGCGGTCTGGTTTTCACTAATTATGTTTATAAGACGTTGCCAGGGATTTATCTGAACATCTGCCTGGCCAAAAGTATGAACAGATACCCATAATCCACCGGCACGGGTAACAAAGGTTGCAAATATTACAAGAATAAAGGAGGTCGCTCCTAAAACTGGAGCTAAAATTGGATAGCCATTTTTTCTTTTATACATTAATTGGACATGAAGAAAACCAGTAAGTATTATCCATGGAAGGAGAGAAGAGGTCTCTACAGGATCCCAGGCCCAATAGCCGCCCCAGCCTAAAACTACATATGCCCATAGAGCACCCAGACCTATACCAAGCGTTAGGAGGGCCCATCCTATTCTGCTCCAGTTAAGCGAGTAGGATATCCAGTCTTTATGTCCTGTTATAAGATGGGCTAGTGCTGCAGCGAAGGGTAAAGCTAGTATCCCATATGCTAGAAACACTATAGGGGGATGTATAACCATGAGCTCTGTTTGTAATAGCGGGTTCAGTCCTTGTCCGTTAGGATACAAAGTTAGGAGATCAGTTGAAGTTGGTTTAAAGATATCATGTAGGAGTAGAATAAACATCAGAATTGTCATGACAGTAAACAAGGCAATCCTTGTCCAGTCTCTGGTATCTTCGTTTATAGGCCTTTTTATTGTTTTTATTTCCTCATATAACCAAGGAGAAATAATTGCCCAAATCCAAAAGAGAAGAGAACCTGCCATGCCTGCTAGGACTCCTGCAAGTTTATAATGTAGTGGATGAGTTGCGCTGGTGTACCGCCAGATATACTCAATGGATATGTCTGATGTTAAGAACAAAATATAAAGATATACAAGCGTGAAAGAGATTGTTATAAACAGCAATACTGTAATTATTCTTGAGCACTTGAGGAATTTATATTCTCTGGTTTTCAAACGGAGAATAGAAGTTACAATTCCTATCAGAGCCAAGAATAAACTAAGGTATATCAAAAGATTTCCTGTTGGCATGTGACCTAGTAAAACTGGCTCACATATTTATAATTACTTCAAATGTATAATTATGACTTAACTCTAAAGTTAATTTAGAGTCTGATATCTTGAAAAAATGTAAAAACAATTGAAAGTTAATGACTGTTAATTGCAAAAATTTTATATATTATATGCCTATATTTATACTCGCTATTTATTTAAATGGTAGGGGTTAGTTATTGTGAAAACAAATAAAGATTATGAATCACATAAGTTATTTTTTAAAAGAGGTCATTTTGTATTATTGATGTGCATTGGTTTGACCGCGATAGTTGCTTTTACGATGATAAATATTCAGTTTACATCAGCTGGAACTACAGAAGACACGTTATATCAAGCACCTGAATATCTGATGCAATCAGGAAACTATAGCACTGAAGGAGATTCTTATTGTAATGAATGCCATGGCGATAATCCATCTGTTACGATAACCGTCACTAAAGATAGTGAGACCCAAAGTGATATCACATATTACGTAACTGGTTCGTCAGGTACATTCAATGGTATAGAAGGTTGGGGGGTTATTCAAACTGAATTACCACTAGCTAAAATAGCTGCAGGACTAGACTCGGGCTATTTTACGTTACCGAAAGACGGTGAAACTTATCGGGTTTTCTGGGTGGACAACGATGACGATCCCCCTGATGAAGAACACCCTGGAGGGTCGGCATATAAAGATATCACCACTTCGAGCAATAATCCACCAGCAACTCCAACAATCGATGGTCCTACAAGTGGAAAACCAGGAACTTCTTATACTTACACATTCAAGTCAGTTGACCCTGAAGAAAATGATGTTTTTTATTATATTGAATGGGGAGATGGTCAGGTAGAAGATTGGATTGGTCCATATGACTCAGGTAAAACTGTTACTAAATCACATACTTGGAGTAGCGAAGGAACATATACCATCAAAGCAAAAGCCCGAGACATTCATGGAGCAGAAAGCGATTGGGGAACTTTGACTAATAATGTTCGTTCTAGAACTATTCATTTCGAGTTGTTCAAATCATGGTTCTTTATTAGAATATTAAACACTTTCTTCTCATTCTTGTAAAGATAATATATGTGAGGTAAGTAAAAATGAAAGATATTTTATTAAAAAGAAGCTTAGTTTGTGGAATAACAATATTATTTTTTGGACTATGCATCGTATCTGGCACAGGTGTAAATGCTGAACGACCAATCAGTCCCCTTAATTCAGGAGAAACAGCTTGGTGGGAATTTAATGAGGGCAGTGGTAATATCGCGCATGATTCTTCTGGGCATGGTTGTGATGGATACGTTGTTGGAGCTACATGGACTAGTGGTGGACTAAGCTTTGATGGGACAAACGACTATGTTGACTTTGGTACTCATTCAGTAGCACTTGGTATAAATAAAACCGATGACTATACTGTTATAGTAAGGTTCAAATCAACAGGAACTGGTATGCTCTATAGTATGAGTCATACAAATCCTGAAAGACCGTATTTTGATATACAGATAGATGGCTCTGGTCATGTAGGTCTGATTTCAGGAGATAAAACTTGTACATTTGAACTTTTCACATCTGGTAATTACAACGATGGTGATTGGCATTTACTTGAGTGTGAATATTTTGGTGATCCAACAAATCCAACCGTGAAGCTCTATATCGATGATACTCCCGATGGTACTAAAACGGACTGGGTATGCCCACAGCTTGATGAGGATTATGAAACAGCTAAAGTAGGTAGAAACAGTAATACAGAAGAAGATTATTTTGCTGGAGAAATTGATTATATTAAAATTTACAAAAATCTTGTATCAGCTGGTGATCCGCCAGAAGCACCAACAATAGAGGGCCCACATGGCGGAAATGTTGGAGACACATTAACATATACATTTAATGCGATAGATCCTGATGGAGATTTGGTAAGATTCCATATTGATTGGGGTGATGGAAATACTGATACTACTACTTATGTACCCTCTGGTACAGATAAAACCGCATCTCATCAATGGAGTTCACAAAAAACTTATACAATTACAGCTTATGCAAAAGATGAGAATGGTATGAACGGCCCCTCGGCGACATTCCAAGTTTCAATCCCAAAAAGCAAAGCAATTCACACACATCCATTCGTAAAGTTCCTACAGAACCATCCAAACATGTTCACAATACTAAAATATATACTCGGACTATAAAACAATTATAAATAAAAAATCTCTGCCTTTTTTATTTTAATAAAGTTAAAATAAATTAGCGTAATAACATTGATTTTGTGCCATATTCTAACGATTTAAAACCGGTAGATTTATATCTAAGTGATAGCATTAAAATTTTAAAATAAAAAAGAAAGTTGGTCGATAAATTATGAAAAAAATAGTTATTGCGTTATGTGTAATAGGTCTAATGTTAATACCTTCGACCGTTTCTATGAATATTTCTACTTCAACAAAGACAAAATCCTCCCCGGATTCAGAACCAGAAGGTACCACGCTGATAACAGAGTTTGGAAAAAATGGTACACTTAGCAATGTAACAGAGTTTGATAGCGATGGTAATATTATATGGCAATTAACTGGCTTAGAAAGTCCAATGGATGCTGAAAGACTATAACAGTATGGAAATGGACGTGTAACCGAGGTTGACGAAGAGGGGAATGTTGTATGGGAAGTGGCCGGCCTGCATAAACCCATGGATGCTGAAAGGCTTCCCAATGGAAACACACTAATAGCAGAAGGAGAACTTTGGCCAGATGGAAAAGTTCTTGAGTTTGATAGCGCCGGTAATGAAGTATGGAATATTACCGAATTAGATGGCCCTGTAGATGTAGAAAGACTCTACAATGACTCCTATGGTAATATAACACTGATAACAGAGCACCCTAGATTCAAGGGCGGAAATGTAACAGAGTATGATGAGAATGGGACTATTGTTTGGCAAATAAAAGGATTAGCCCATCCGCAAGATGCAGAAAGACTCCCTAATGGGAACACATTGATTCCAGAGACTGGGATATTAGGCCCCAATCGCGTAATTGAGTATAGTCCTGAAGGAACAAAGTTATGGTTAATAGACGGTTTGCAGTATCCTGTGGATGTTGAAAGACTACCTTATCAACCATCACCATCTATAGAAATAATAAACCCAAAAGAGGGTTATTTCCATATTCTTGGAAGATCATTATTTCCATTCCCTAAAGCATTTGTTTATGGCCCTATTGATGTTAAAGTAAATATTACATCATTTTCAGGGGTAGAAAAAGTACAATTCTATATAAATGACGAACTAAAAAAAACAATTATTGGAGACGAAACCTCCTACGAATATAGATGGGCGCCTATGATGTGTGGCCGATATACAATAAAAGCTGTTGTCTATGATAATGCAGGACAGAACGCATCTGATAGTATCACTCTGTTTAAATGGCGTGCTCACCCTGTTTTGCTACTAGCTGGTCTCATACCTCTATTAGGATAACACGACACTTAGCCAAGAACGATATAATTGAAGAATTAATAGGTAAAAACAAACATGAAAAAGAAGATAGTAGTAATAATTATTTGTTCTTTATTGACTGTTACTACTTTGCCAATGGCAGTCGCCCAAAATGTTGACGAAAATGAAGCATCATCTTCTGGACTTGCAACTATTACAGCCAGTAATAAGCTGGCTGAATCTGAATTTAAAGATGACATAGAGGGATTAAATCAAAAGGGTAAATCTTTCTACGGATATTGTGCATTGGACCCCAGCAGTAAATTAATCCAAGGTCCTGTTTCTTTTAATCCAACAAATCCAGAAAATATAACACAGATCGCATTGACAAGCTCCACTGAATTTATATCTGGAGGTACCTGGGCTCTTGGAAAATGGTATGGTTGTGAATATGGATTGGGAGAAGGCCAACCATTGATATGGACCATACATCCAGTTATTGGCGAAATGACAAAGGTTGGAAGCTATGACCCAGAAAGCACTAATCTGAGCTTTAATGGATTAGCGTATGATCATAATACCGGCGTTATGTATGGTTGCAATAATACCGACCTCTATGAGGTTAACATGAATACAGGGGCCTCATCATGGGTAGGAAACTTTGGCATTGCTGAAGGATGTGTAATGATTGCTATAGCGTTTGATGGCTCCGGTAAACTGTATGGAATCGAATTGATCACTGATTCTCTTTATTCTATTAATCCTGCAGATGGTGCGGCCTCTCAAATTGGCAGCGGCCTTGGCATTAATCTCAACTATGCACAAGACATGGCATTTGATATAGATGCTGGCACCTTGTACTTAGCCGCTTATACTATAGCTCCAGTTAAGGAGGGTGCATTGTACACTTGTAATACTGTCACTGGAGTGGCAACCAAGGTTGGAACATTTCAGGGGGCTGCTGAAATAACATGTCTTGCTATAACTTATGGCGGTATCCCTAAAATCATTCCAACAAGTATAGAGGGTGGAATTCTTAAGACTGGTCAATCAAAAATACAATGCACTATAAAAAACATAGGCGGTTTAACCTGCACTAATGTAACAATCAAAATTACATCTAGTCGAGGTTTAGTTTTAGCTCCAGGAAAAAAGCAGATAATATATTCTCTGGCTCCTGACGCAACAATCAATGTTACATCACCTGTAATAGTCGGTATCGGACTTTTAAGAAGAACAATTACTATCACAGCAACTGAGGACTCCTGCGGAAATAAGGACAGCATAACAAAAAACGCCTTAGTACTTGGAATATTATGGTGGTGTCAATAAAAATGATGTCAATCAAAAATAAGGTACCTTTACTTGCAACAATTATCTTGATAGTTATAGTAATTTTTTTTACATTATTTGATGTCCTTTATGAAAAACAGTTTGTTCAATTATTAGAGTTTATACTAGAAAGACAAATGCTGCAAAGGATACTGATACTTTATGTTATCTTGATTATTTTTACCATCATAATAATATTTTCATCTACGAAAAAGAAATATGAAGCGATTTCTCGCTCTGAAAGAATATTTGACAAATCAATAGGGGACAATTTTCAACCTTTTAAATGTCCTAAATGCAATGAAATTTTCACGATTAAAAAACTAAAAAGTAATGAGGATAGCTCATTTGTAACGACTTGCCCTTGTTGTGGAGCTATCGGTCGTATACCACCTATGCCAAAATCTTCAGAAATCAAATTTGAATGTACAAATTGTGGAGAACAAGTATCGATATGGGCTGGAGAAACCATGCCATCCAATGAGGTGGTAGTATACTCTTGTCCTAATTGTGGTAAAAAACATACTATGAAAAAAATTTAGTTTCCATTATTATCCAAAAATATTTATATACGTTGACGTTTATTATAATGGAACAATGTAGAATTAGGGGTTATCTACAGATTATACGGATAATATTATAAAAGTATGAAAGTTGGGTTGAGGGTATAGCGATAACATGATTTGGAAAATAAAAAAAACGAATTTAACACTAGGTTTACTAATTATCGCTTTTTTTATAGTTACTCTATCTTTAGTCCTAGAAATTCAGACATCTCCGCCCATTAAACCAGAACCACCCACAGTAATTGAAATTGAGGAGCATCGTGATATTCTTATAACCCATGGCGGAGATGATTGGCCGTTAGGCTGTTCTGAATGCCATTTTGAACCAATATATGGTGAATGTACAGACTGTCACATTCCAGATTATTGGATAGGCGAAGATGACGCTACATATAATGCTCATCACGATTTATCATATACTGGTTTTATCGATTGCTGGTCAAGCGAATGCCATGATCCAGATCCCAATGATGTTAGATTTGTTAAAACAGATTTGGTAAAAGATAATGATTGGCATGAATTCTGTGACAAATGTCACGCAGATGGTACACACGAATAGCCAAAAACATAGTAAAGCTAGAAAAAAACTTCTCGAATTTTTATTTTCAATATTTTGAAGGGCATCCGATTTGGATTGATTGTGATTCTACATGAACTGTCTCTGATCTCAATACTCCAGTAACAACAACTGTCTCCCCATTGCCAAAACCCTCTGGAAATGCTTTTGTGTGAGTTATATTAATTCCCAAGTTTTCATCCTGTGAATCTATAAGAGTAAAATTATTGGATGAAAGTTCCCAATTACTTACGACGCCTATAACGTTTACTTCTTGTTCGTCCAATCCTTCAGGGTTGTCAAGAATCTGGGATACGTCGTAGATCTTCCCTGGGACCATTCCCCAGAGTAGAACACCAACAACAATAACTGCTATTATTACAACAGCGATTATCTTTATTTGTTTTTCAGAGATTTTTCTTTCCTTTATTTTCATTCAATATCTCATTTAACATCTTTATTTCTTTTTTTAATTTCCTCTGGGTTAGGTGTAATCTAACGAGGTATAAGAACACCCCTGCCCATACAATTGTATACGCGACATAAAGATAAATCAAGTCAGACATTTTAACCTCCTAAATGTTGTTTTATTTCTTCTATTTTATCTTTCATTCTTTCTATGCTTATCTTAGTAAGTAGAAGATAGATATATAAAAATGTAAATGCAAACACGGCGACAATAAGAGCAAACCCCATTGAAGCTTGCAGGCTACCTTCTGATGATACAAGAATAGTTGGATGATACTGTTGCCATATTCTATTTGCACCAAAACTGAGAGGTATACATATGAAACCAATTGTCCCAAATACTGCACTTAAGTTTGCCTTGCTTATCCGTGACTTTGCATTTGTTCTCAAGGCTAGATACGCTATAAATACAAGCCAGAGCACAAGTGTAATGAAGAGTTTTATATCCTCCCATCTCCAAAAAACACGCCACACCGCACCAGCCCAAAGAGATCCTGTTATAATCGCTATGGTACAAAATATTAATCCAATTTCTGCTGACCCATAAGCTATCGTATCCCATTTTAAGTCCTTTGACTTTAGATATAATATACCCGCAACAAATGTGACACCAAAGGCTAGATAAGAAATCCATGCAGAAGCCACATGGAAATAGAATATCCTCTGTACATCGCCCATTGTCTCATGTGATGGTGTATAAATAAGGGCGAGATAAATGGAAACAAGAGTTAAGATAGCGGCTACCACGAGAATCATAACTTTTACATTATTTTTTAGCTTCATTTCAATCCTCCAATATATATTCAATTAAGAGATATCCAACTACAATAAAAACAACATCAAATGCCAATATAAGTCTTATCTCTGGCATGACCTCTAGCAAAGTGTCCCCTGCAAAAATCTTAGATGTAGCGCTAACGGAGGACATAATCACAGTGAAAAGCAACACTGGGACAAGTAATACCGGGAGCATCACTTCGCTCTGAGTAAGCTTTGAAGATATAGCAGATATGATGTTGCCCAAAGCGACAATACCAATTGTACCAATAAAAATCAGAATCAAAAGAGTTAGGATATCTGGTATATTCAAAGGGAAAAACACAAAAAATAGTAGCAGTGTAAATAGCTCAAGGCAAGTCATCACCAGGAGAGTAGAAAGAAATTTTCCAAGATATATCGATGAGGGAGATATGGGTGCAAGCATTAACCCCTCTTTTGTGCCTTGATCTATTTCTCTCTTATACGTTGGGGATAAAGAAAACATGCCTGCAAAGAAAAACGATGCCCAAAGTATTGGAGATGCAAGTTGTTCTATTGAAAAATCTATAACAGAAAAAGCAAATCTAAAAGATGTAATTATCATTAATGATAATATCAAGTAACTGTTTATCATATGTTTATTTCTAAATTCTACTAATAATTCTTTTAGAAATATTGCTTTTACAGGGTTCAACCCGTCTCCCCCTTGATTATCTCTTTATATTTTTCTGAGAACACTTTCTTTTTTTCTCCTTTAGCTTCGTACACAATTTGTCCTTTTGAGAGAATGCCACTTCTGTTAGCCGTCTCAAAACCCATGCCGATATCATGGGTTATTAGGAAGAAAGTTTTTCCTGCCTTATTCGATTTAATAATAAAATCATTCAAAATTTCTTGAGCTTTGATGTCTAAACCAGCATAAGGTTCATCTAAGAAAATGATTTCAGGACGATGGAGAACTGCTCTGGCTAGCGAAAGTCTCTGTTTCATGCCTCTTGAAAATGAACCTACTCTATCATGTGATCTGTGGTACAGACCAACCTCCTTAAGGAGGTTTTCAATTCTTTCTTTTTTATCTTTTATGGAGAAGATATTAGCATAAAAATTTAGGTTCTCCCAAGCTGTAAGTTCATTATACAAATATGGTTCATGAGACATAAATCCAATCATTGATTTGATATTGTTTGGCGCGTGCCTCTTAATATTCTTTCCAAATATTGTTAACTCACCAGAATCTGCAGATAAAATTGTGGATAAGATTTTTACCAACGTAGTTTTTCCGGCCCCATTGGAACCAAACAAAATGTATATGTCTCCCCTGTTTATCGTAAGATTAATCCCATTGAGCACCTTAAAACGCCCGAATGATTTTGCGAGATTTTTGGCTACTAGTAGCTTCTCAGTCATCTGTTCACGAAAGAGTCTCTAATTTATTTATATTTTCCCTGTTGTTTTAGGGATTTCTTGCAGACAAGTATAAATAGAAAAAAATCATAATGCTCAACTACAAATATTGCTATTCCTAATATAGCAACTAATTGGGGTATTTATTAGGGGGAAAATTAAAATTTAAGGTTAATATATGAAAACATGGTTATGTAAGAAATTGTTTATTTATGCATTCTTAGTCATACTATTACTTCCGACGACAGTTAACGGAGAGGATGCAGTAAATAGCTCTATTAAAGTAGATAGACATTGGATATATGTTTTTCAACTAGATGAGTTAGATATGTTCGAAGTTATTGAAAATTTTTTTATCAATAACACCGGCAAAACTATGTTTAACGATTCACTCCATATATGGATACAAAACAATAGTGTCATTGCAGCAGACTGTTGTAATTACACCTTTGATATGGCATGTAGATTTAATGCAACAGGAGGAGGGGATTGCTTCTATTTAAATAGATCCAATGATGCAAATCTTTATGTTGGCTATCCAATTTCCAGCGAAAATAAGCTTTCTTATTATGGGCAGAAAGAATCGTTTTCAATTACCGCTTTTTCAATCACAGATTCATCTATAAAAAATGACACACTACAACTAAATGCAACTATTGGTGCATTGTCTGTTCCTAGAAAACAGGAAAGCTTTCAGGGAGATGGTA
>WOR8_10007733_pt1 | contig 10246 bp, 8 predicted proteins | sample DeeMarSeWOR38_10_FD_19890 | JGI IMG/M metagenome (IMG submission 19890)
CAGAAGCCATGCAGTTGGGCCAGGGCGGGTGTAACCGCGTTCATCCAGAATTCGGCATCTTCTTCCTCGGTGATTGTCAGGCCTTCATTCGTTCCGAGACGCATGAAGGTGGCGAACCACTCTGGACGATCGACCATGAGCGAATCCCAGGCGTCACCGGTGAGTCGGGTACCGAGCAGGAATCCCTCGCACCATTCTGCCGCACCCCAACCGGCCGAGCGCCAGTAGACAGGATCAAACCCCCGGGGGTCGGCTTCGAACTGCTGCAACACCTGGTTGTACAGTCGCATTACCAGCTGGATGATTTGTTCCATCTCATCCAGATCCGCAAACTGTGCATCAGCCTTGCCCTCGTCAATATCCCACACCCACGGTAGCTGGGCTGATGGCATGACCGTTTCCGGTCCAATCGCCAGGGCGACCAGATATCCCTCCAGCATGGCAACATCCATGGTCGTCGCTTCCCGGACAGGTGCGGCGAGGAAGGCATCGAGCGCCTTCAGTTCAGGTTCGCTAAGCGGCGTGAACAGATCGTTCATGATTGACGCTTGTCTGTTCCTATACCATGTCAGGGGTAGACGGTGGGCTGATGTCTGTCAGGATTACATGAATAAATGTATAGGAACAAATGAAGTTATGCATGTGTTACGAGATACGGATTTCTGTATAGCGGGTATGTTATTCCATCAATCCAATATCATGGATCTCAGTAAGTCTGGATATGGCGCCGATCATTCGGATAAGACGCAAATATAACTCACTGGGAATGTGTGTAATTTCCGGAATTTGCTGTTCATGGTGTTGATGGAAATGTCCTGGTTGCAGCTGAAAGCGACATTCATCGCACATATGAAAACGGCCCCAATGGGCCGTTATTGAATTGTTTTGAAAAGGTAATGCGTGAAAAACGAATGGTATTTTGCATAAAATTACCATGGTCAATGCAGCTAGTTAAATACTACTCGGTCATAGCCGGCCAGTCAGGGAGCGGTGGGTTTCGGGGAGTAAATCGGTCATACACCGCTATATAATAGAGTCTAATGCATTTGTGCTTTCTATCGGCATATACGTGGATGATATCCTGACTAGGAACACAATGTATGTCAGCACAATACTGACTTACAGCAATAATCTGGACAATATCGAAGAATTATATACAGACGGGTGAGGCCGTTCAGCAACTGTTATATCCCCGGGAGGCTCTTGTGAAAACAACGCTATTTCTTTCAGTTTCAATTGATGGATTGATTGCGGACAAGGAGGGTATACCGCTTTTTCCGGATGGTGCTTGGCAAGACTGGTGTGCTTTGGTTAACGGCGCTGACAATGTAATTGCGGGACGAAGCTCCTACGAACAATTGAAAAATGACGACATGGCTTCGTTACTGCATCCAACACACAAGATCGTATTGTCTTCGCGAGACATCGATCTTAGTGATTCATCATGGCAGCTTGCCAAATCACCCCTAGAGGCGTTAGAGATCCTCAAAAACAAAGGGATTGAAGAGGCGATAATCGGAGGTGGCCGCGCTGTCGCACACTCTTTTATGCGAGAGCACCTTGTTGATTACATAGTTATCGACCTTCAACCGGTAGCATTTGGTTTCGGTACCCCTGTGTTCGGGGATGCTATAGACATGCCTCGGCTGAAGCTATTGAATTCCTACCCCCTGAATGACGATGCGCTACGTCTACGATATCAAGTTCTTCACCATGGGGCATAAAAATCAAGTCGAGCCGCACCTCAAATTGCTGTCCCAATATTCGGTCACACACACTAATCGTTCCTGATTGCCAGAAACAAACCATACCAGGAGGTGCGGTACCCATTGTGCGAATGACCTGTTCTGCTGCAAACCCGACTTAGACTTTGCGCCAGGGAGCGGCAGGTTCCGGAAGTATTCCGGTCCTTCCTGAAGAATACCCCAGCGATTTGGCCGAATGACTGGTTCAACTCACTAATCAGCGGTTCAGCGTAAGTTATTTTTAGTCCTGAAAGGACTGGAAGCGTTTGTCAAAAAGTATTTACTACGCAAGTCTCATGACGTATTCAACGTGCAGGCTTCTCGCTCTGAAAAATTGACCAAAAGAATGCCATGAATACGCTTGTATTGATCTTATCCTTGAATAGTGGGCTGTCATCATTGGCAGCTCCGTTGTGAATACCGAGTCGGGTGCCAACCCATAGGCGAAACCGGTTGTTGAAACGTTTCGAAATGGCAAAGGTCAGGTTTGTGCCGAGGTACCCGGCATCTGCATCGAAAGCCTGTCTCTTCGGAGTAATAAATTCAGGCTGCACCTCGTAGAAATAATCCATCAAGTCTTCAGTGGCAAATATGGGGCCAGCACTACTGGAAAACTTCAGATCCAGACCGGTAAGATTTTCCCGGCTGTAGCGCAGTTTCGGGTTGAATACATAACCTTGGCTGTTTACCGATGAAAAATCTGTCGAATATACGGCGCGTGCCTGCAGGTTCAGGTTTAGATTCCTATGACCAGGCTCGTCAATTAACTTTAAGATAAATTGCGGACCGATGCCGAACAGATAATCAAGGTCAGGCATTCCTTCACGTGCATCATTGCTTCCTGATTTGACAGGAAATGCGGCACTGAGAGTAATATCAAATTCATAACGCTTCTTGTCGATAAATCGTCCGCTCACCGCGCCGCGGCTTTCTTCACCCACACGTAGTATTTTGCCGCGGTAAATCGGAACTGGCGCGGCAAAATAGCGCATGCTGTTTTCTCCCGCTGCAGGATAATGGGGCAAATATCCAGTAAAGCCACCAATACCCAATTCCCACAGCGGCTTGCCTGTCTGCGATAACTGTTCTTCTTTCACATCAGCAAGTAGCCCGCCGCTTGAAAACAGGAAAAGAAATAGCATGCCTGTTAAGCGCCATATCGTGGAATTTAAGGTATTTCCTGTCATAAACCTGTTTCCCATCGGATACAGATCAGAATAGTATGTCATTATATGCTTGTACTCATTTGCAACAATACTAACTATCTCGTTCGAATATAGTCGACTGCAGGTAGACTTATATTGATAAACAATATTTCTATACTGAACCATGATCGAATGGTGCTACATCCTGGGATTCATGGCTTGCTTAGCCATGCAGTGATTGGCTTGCGCAGCAAGACGTATATTAGTCATGGCCTAAATTGTGGTTATTCATCTCTGGGCGTGAATGGCAACTTCCGTGGGCTATTCCAGACATTGCATTGATAGGTTAATTGCTGAGCATTTCACTAGGATGAATAGTTCGTGGTCGTAGCTGGTAATACTGCGTAACATATTGTATTGAAGGGCTATTCAGGAAATCGTTGTTTAGCGGTCGTTCGCTTTCAGTACTCATCGAGGAATCTCCCCAACTCACACGGCCAGCTATTTATAGTCTATAAGTAACCAAACCGACAAAAAATGAATGGAGGAGTAACTGATGATACAAAAAAAAGTGAAATCCACCTGTTTTTGCCTTTTTGCAACCACCGTAATGGTCTGCCTGGCGCTGCCCACGCACGCGTCTAAACTCACGGCTTCGGCCAATATCAAAGGTTGTACGGACCCAGCTATTACTGGAAGCGCCACGCTTAGCGAAGAGAGCACAGACGAAGGTATCAAGCAGGTCACTGTGCATCTCAAAGTGCAGGGCCTGTCAGATGGCAAGCACGCTGTTCACATACACGAGACAGGCGTTTGCGAACCCTGTGGTGCCGCTAAAGGTCACCATGACCCAGGGCCTTTTGGCGAGACTCGACCGGATAGTGCTACTGATAATGTACCAGCATCAGACATCAACCACCCTTATCATATGGGCGACCTCATAAACATTGAGGTAAAGAATGGTAAAGGCTCCATGATGCACACGACCAATCGAATCACCCTCTCAGCGGGCCGGCTGAGCATAATGGACGAGGACGGCAGCGCTTTCATTATCCACACCAACGAGGATACCTATTGCGACGAGGAGAGCGATCTCAAAAAAGGGTGTGCCGGTGGTGCACGAGATGCCTGCGGTGTGATTGTGCTGGATTGAAGCAACCGATAGCAGAGGGATGCATCAACATCCCTCAGCTGTTCAGAACTATAAGTCGACCTTGGTCGCTGTCTTGATTGTACCAAATACTTTGTTCTGACTGTATTTGAAGGTACAGATTTGAATCTAGTGAACGGCTGTTTCTGCTGCATTCACGCCCTAGATGCGCCGCTTGGGAACGGTAGGTTTAGGGAGTGAACCTTCCGTTTAGACGATGGCAATAATAACAACATCTTTATGGCAGCTTTCAACCCCTAATTGGAAGTTAACCATCTCAATAGTAAAGGGGAAAAGTGCTATAGTCGCTGTTCACAAGCTGGGCTCATCTCGGAGATCATCTACCCTTCTGTGCCATTTGGCCACAGCTTATGTAAACGACCATTGTATGGGAAGAGCAATATATTCACGCCGTTGTTAATTCGTAAAGGTACTTGTGGTAATGAAGCAGGGTATACTGATAGAGGTGCAATCACCATCCTCTACCTGGTACGTTCGAGCAAGCTGCACGTTCCTATGATACATGGCCAACCTACTTGTTCGCTGCAGGATTCTAAGTGACGAGCCGCATGCGTATCGCCATTGTCGGTGCCGGGATAAGCGGTCTGGCCACTGCATTCTACTTGCAACGCGCGCGTCCCGACTGGACGCTGCTGATCTACGATGCCAATACCGTGCCTGGCGGAACAATGCGCACAGTGGAATGTGACGGTTTCCGTTTCGAGGCCGGCGGTAATGGCTTTCTGACAAACAAGCCGGACAGCATGCAGCTGGTGAGGGATGCCTCGGCCGAACACCTGCTGTTGCCCAGCTCGGACCTTGCACGCAAGCGCTACATTTTTACCGATAGGCTGCATCGCTTGCCGGAAACTCCGCCGGCATTCATTGCCTCGAGGTTATTGAGTCTGCCGCAGAAACTCAGAGTCGCCGCCGAGGTGTTCATTCGGCCAAAACGTGACGCGGGTGATGAGACCCTGCAAAGTTTCGGCTACCGACGTGTCGGGAAAGCCTTCACGGATATTTTTCTCGACGCCATGACTGCCGGGATCTATGCCACCACTCCTGACAGGGTATCTGTAAACGCCGCCTTTCCGCTTGTGGTCAGGCTGGAACGGGAGCATGGTGGCCTGTTCCGTGGCATGATCGCACGTCGCAAGCGAAGTGCGGGACCTGGAGGCACCCTGATGAGTTTCAAGGGCGGAGTGGGCAGCTTTATCGCTCACTTGCAGAGTGTACTGCAGGCCGACTGGCGCCTGGGTAGTACAGTCACCGGTATCCGGGCAGATGGCAATGGTTACCGGATCGTGACGGCAAATGGCGAGGAGTCGGTGGACGAGGTGGTACTGGCAGCGACAGCACCCGCGACGGCAGAGATGCTGAGAGACCTGGACGCGGAGCTGGCTGCACGATTGGCAGGCATCGAATACTCCCCGATTGCCGTGGTCGGCTTCGGTTACCGATACCCGGAACACCCCATGGACGGCTTCGGTCTGCTGACCACATCTGCCGCCGGGCTGCCGATTCTGGGCGTATTATGGGATAGCAGCATTTTCCCCGATCGAGCCCCAGAGGGGGCGAAATCCCTGCGCGTGATGATCGGTGGTCAGCGCAACCCGGAACTGGTGCGGCAGGATGAGGCCGGTCTCATCGCCACGGCCCGCGAGGGAATCCGACGTACGATGGGCATGGATATCGAGCCGGATGTCAGTTTTGTGCAACGCTGGGAACGAGGAATTCCGAACTACTCGGTGGGGCATCTGATGGCTATGGATGAGCTGTTTTTACGTGCGGCACACCATGCAAATCTGCATCTGAACTGTAATGCCTATCGCGGCATCGCTATGAATGATTGTATCCGCAATAGTCGTGAACTGGCCGAAAAGATCTGCGCAGCTTGAAGCATGAGCTACATAAGGACCTGCTTTTGAGTATTCATGGTTTGATTTGTATGGATAGTTATGAAGAAAAACAATCAAGTATGTCTGTGTGCTGCTGAGTCCAGAGTTAATAAAATTGGTATTTATTCAGCTAATGAAAGGCTGTCAAAGCTAAATTGCCCAGTAGTGGGTGGGGCTCCGATAGTGCAACGCAATCGCAACACGCATTGCCTGTACTTATGAACTTCCGCCGCCGGGCATGAATTAAGGAGAATAACTATGCGTTGGAATTCATCATGCTTGTTGTTATTTCTACTTTCGTATCATCAATTCGCTGTCGCCCAGTTCACTCCTTCTAAGGATTCACTGTCAGATCTTTACCCGGGCGAAGCCTATTCGCCCTATGCACAGCGTGCATTTCCTTCCCGTCCCCTGTGGGGCGATACTCATCTTCATACGTCGATGTCGGTGGATGCAGGTCTGTTCGGTGCTCGGCTAGGGCTGGAAGATGCCTATAAGTTTGCTCGCGGCGAAGAGGTAGTGTCCTCCACAGGGCAGCCAGTAAAGCTGGCGCGGCCGCTGGACTGGCTCGTCATCGCAGATCATTCGGACGCCATGGGGCTCGTCACCGATTTGGCAAACGCCAATCCCAAGGTCACCAAATACGAGCAAGGTAAGCGCTGGTCGGACGGAATGCGTGCTGGGGGGCAAACGGCGGTAGACACGGCACTCGACCTGATCACTAATTTCTCTCAGGGTAATATCGATCCCGAGCTCCTGGCCGATTATTCGCCGGGATCCAAAGGTTACGAGTCGACCTGGCAGAAGGTGGTGAAAACCGCCGAGACGTATAACGATCCGGGCGATTTTACGGCCCTCATTGGTTTCGAATGGACCTCGCTGGTCAAGGGTAACAATCTGCACCGCAATGTCATCTTCCGCGATGGGGCAGAAAAGGCCAGCCAGGTGGTGCCGATGACCACGCAGGCGCCCATAGGCAGCACTGACCCGCTCGATCTCTACAAGTGGCTCGGGAACTACGAGGCAAAGACAGGCGGCTCAGTGCTGGCACTGGCGCACAACGGCAATCTGTCGAATGGCCTGATGTTCCCTGTCGACGCCCAGTATACGGGGCGGCAAGTCGATAGCGGCTACGTGCGGCAACGCGCCAGGTGGGAGCCGATGTATGAGGTGACACAGATCAAGGGTGACGGTGAGGCGCATCCCCTCTTGTCGCCAAACGATGAGTTCGCCGACTACGAAACATGGGATGCCGGCAATCTTGATCTGACCGAGGCCAAGACGGGGGACATGCTTCCACGTGAGTATGCCCGCGAAGCGCTTAAAAACGGCATGATACTGGAAGAAAAGCTCGGCACAAATCCTTACAAGTTTGGCATGGTTGGCTCGACCGATAGTCACACCGGGCTATCAACTGCTGAGGAGGATAACTTCTTCGGCAAGCACTCGGGTTCCGAGCCGTCGCCGGAGCGCATGCTGCACCCCTTCACCAAGACCGACAAAGGCGAATTCAAAGGTTGGCAGACAGTCGCCTCGGGGTTGGCCGCGGTCTGGGCAATGGATAACACCCGCGAATCGATCTTTGATGCGATGGCACGCAAGGAGGTGTACGCCACCACGGGCTCGCGTATCTTTGTGCGTTTTTTCGGCGGCTGGGATTACAGCGAAAATGACCTTAAAAGCCGTCAACCAGCTTTTACCGGTTATGAAAAAGGCGTCCCGATGGGTGGAGACCTCCTCGGCGGGAACGACGCATTCGCACCCAGTTTCATGGTGTATGCCCTAAAAGATCCGATCGGAGGCAACCTCGACCGTATCCAGATCGTGAAGGGGTGGCTCGATTCTGACGGCAAGACCCACGAGAAGGTTTACAACGTTGCCTGGTCCGATGGACGGCAACCCGATGCGAACGGGAAACTGCCTCCCGTTGGCAATACTGTCGACCTGAAGAACGCCAACTGGACAAATACCATCGGCGAGGCTGAATTGGGCACAGTCTGGACCGATCCGGATTTCGACCCTAACCAGAGGGCTTTCTACTATGCCCGCGTGATTGAGATCCCGACTCCACGCTGGATTGTGTACGATGCATTCCGCTACGGTATCGAGATTCCCGAGGGAGCGAAGACCATCCACCAGGAAAGGGCTTACACGTCACCGATCTGGTATACGCCACAATCCTGATGAAAAACAGCATGCATGAGTAATTACTAAAAACAACGGCCCATCTCCGCAAGGAGGTGGGTTTTTTTGTATGCTGTTTTCGTCTGCGAAGTCTACCTTCGCTGCACGTTCAAGTGGAAGAACTTCCGGCCATTCTCGGGACTGGTTGATCCACAGCGGGGGCGGCAAGTAATGCTGCTAACAGGTCGTAGGAGGCTGGTCAGGGATCGGCTGCTTTCGGGGAGTATTCCGGACCTGGAAGAAAAAATACCTGAGTTAAATACTCAGATGTCTGGTTCCGGCCACGGTCCGGTAATTCGCTGCAACTTATTGTTCGACAATAAAGTTCTGAAAGTTACCGTTCCAGATTCCGTAAGTGTTGGGGAGAAACGCTAAACTTCGAGACACCAGTCGAATGATTTAGCCAATGTGTTGCGTCGATCGATTGAATCCGCATCTGAAAGTTGCCGTGCGAGTTTGGAATCTTACCGTCAAACATGATTCATTCGAGACCTTCAAGCTGATTCACTAAACACCTCAAAAACAACAGATAGTACTATTAGCGAGCATCTCAAAACCCCCAAATAAATGGAACTAATCCGACGGTTACCATGCCCACCAAAATGGTCAAGGGCAAGCCGATACGTACGAAGTCTGCAAACCGGTAACCCCCTGCGTTGTATACCATCAGGTTGGTCTGGTAACCAATGGGTGTGGAGAAACTGGCCGATGCAGCGACCATGATGGTGATTGCGAACGGCATCACATCAACATTTATATGATTTGCCGCCGACAGGGCTATTGGGAAGGTGAGCACCGCCGCTACATTGTTTGTCGCGATGGCAGTCAGCAGCGCAGTGGTAGTGAAAACCAGTCCCAACGTAGCCCAGGGACTGCCACCTGCCAGTCCTATGATACCATCAGCCAATACACCGGCAGCGCCGGTCTTTTGCAACGCCACGCCGATGCCGAACGAGGTTGCGATAACCACAAGAATTTGCCAATCTGGCGCCCGTCTTGCCACCTGTCCACTGGTACAGCCAGACGCGATCATCAGACCAGCTGCCACCAGCGCCGCTTCCAACATGCTTAACAACCCACTCGACGCCAGGACAACCATGCCAATGGTAATGGCCACCGCTATCGGAGCGTCCTTGTAATTGGGTGGATGAAACCCTCCGATTTCGCTGACTAGATAAAAATCCCGCGACTTGCCTTGCTGATCGATAAAATTGGGCCGCGCCTCAAGCAGCAGGGTATCCCCCGCACGCAGTACCATATCGCCGACCTTGCCGTGCAGGCGCCTGCCATTGCGCGCCAGAGCAATAATGACAGCATGATAACGGCTGCGGAAGCGGCCTTCACGCACACTTTTGCCTGCTAGTGGGTTAGTGTCCGACACAACCGCTTCGAAAAAACTGCGATCCTTGCGGGCCCCCTCCAGTTTGAATACCTGGCTCGTAGCCGGCACAAGACCACGTATGCTATGCAAATCAACAACCGATTCGATAGCACCTACGAATATGAGCCTGTCATTGGCCGCCAGACGTTCTTGCGGCCCCACGGCTGGCAGGATGACGTTATCACGCTCAATCTCGGCCAGGTACAAACCGTGCAGGCAGCGCAGTCCAGCAGCCTCGATACTGCAGCCATCCAGCGGGCTGCCTTCTTCCACCACCATTTCGGCAGTATATTCCCGAATATCTTCGCCGTGCAGCAGGGGCTCCTTGCGATCTGGTAACAATCGCCTGCTGAACAGGAGTACGAACAGGAATACACTCACTGTGATGGGGAGACCAATCCAGGCAAGGTCGAACATACTCAGCCCAGGCAATCCGACCATATCCACCAGCAGTCCATTGACCACCAGATTGGTGCTGGTACCGATGAGCGTACAGGTACCGCCGGCGATACTTGCATAACTAAGTGGAATCAATAACCTGGATAGACTCAGATTGTTTCGCCGAGCCCATACTTTGACCGCTGGCACAAATATGGCCACTACCGGTGTGTTGTTGAGAAATGCGCTCAGGACGGCAGATGGCGTCATCAGCCTGACCTGTGCCTCGCGTATGGTGTTTGGCTGGCCCAGAATACTCTGTACGATCCAGCTGACTGCTCCGGTTTCTGTTAGACCACTGACCA
>WOR8_10007737_pt1 | contig 10245 bp, 4 predicted proteins | sample DeeMarSeWOR38_10_FD_19890 | JGI IMG/M metagenome (IMG submission 19890)
CTTAGTAGTTTGACCATTGTAATAGGTTCTTTGTCAGTATGTGTTTCAAGGGGTGATGCAAATACAATTGTCCTTGTTCCAGCTGGAGCCAGACCAATATCGAATCGGAGAATTGCAGTCCCAAGACCAGCCTTAGAGGTTATCTTGGAGTCATGCCTTGTTTCATCAGATTGGATGACCTCAGGGATTGCAGTATCATTTCCTTCAACCATATACACAGCTGAAGGTGATATATCAACCTGAAGTGCAATGGACTCATTGGCGGTGATTTGGTTTAGCTCAGCATCAAACTCGAGGCTTTCAATCGGTTCAAAGCCCAACGCTGACATTGGTCTAAGAACAGCATAGAACGTGAGTGAAGTTTCTTCAAGGGCGATATTCTTCAAAACAACTTCGTTGAAAAGATATTCCACACCATCCTGTTGCGCATGATAGAGCAGCCGAGTGAACTCAACTGATTTGATGTCTGTCCTCCACTCATAGAGCTGGTCTTCCGGGGAAACTAGTTTTAATTGTGGTTCGTCCTTCCCCATAAGGGCTGGAAAGACGATACCCTTTGGACCTAAAACCCAGATGTCAATTGATCCACAACCAGAAAGAGCAGTGACCAGTCCGCGAGAGTCTGCGATCCCATATTTCTTTGAACCCACACCACCAATCAATGACCAATTTCGATACGTGTTGTTTGACAGTTCAGAAATCAGGGTCTCATCCTTATCGAGTCCTTTCAGTGTAAGATTTGCCCAAGAGGGAAGCATCCATGGCTCAGCCTCAAGATAGACAGATGCGTTGAGTCGTTCTCTTATATGCTCAATTTCAGTTTCTACGAGCATGCCCGTTTCAGGAAGTGCAATTTCATGATTCATCGCCACTCTTCTGAAACGTTTCAAACGAGCAAGATTGTCAATGGCCAAGTCAAAGACCCTCTTAAGGAACCTCTTCAAATTAGTATTAAGACAGGCCCAATAGGTTCTGGGCATTTATTTGTTTGTTTGGGCTATCTTACGAAAAAACGACCTAAGCCCCTTTCCATGAGCTAGATTACAGGTGGTAAACCCTTAATAGAGTTCAACCGGAGGTTGCCTTCGTCAAGTATAACTTGGAGCCTATAGAATAGAGTCACGAAAAAAGAGAGGGAACTGAAAATGGCAGAAGTTCTGACAAAACCATCCAGACGCATCAGGAATATGGTGATGAAAGAGCTTCGACTTATAATCAAGGATAAGGTTGCACTCCTCCTGATTTTCTTGCTCCCCGCAGTACTCATTGGGATGCTCTGGTATGTGACTAATGAAAGTAGTCTAGGAGGAATGTCACTTGGCGGTACGCCAGACATGGGAGGAGGGGATGATAATGGTAATGAAACAATATCAGAGGACGCTCTTAAGCTGGGCATAGTAGATCTGGACACAACAAGTGGATACTATGGGGCGGAGGACCTCTCTGAAAATCTAACAGCGTTTTTTGAAGTGATGGCGAATGTCACGACGTTTAACACGACAGCGGATGCTTACAGGGCGCTCTATGAACAGCAGATAGACGTGTATGTCATAATTCCAGATGGGTTTGAGTATAACCTCACAGAAAATTATCCAACCTATATCGAGATTCATTACGACGGCAATGACCTCTTTGGATCATTTTCCATCCAAGGAGTCATACAAGCTGGTACAATCCTGTTCAGAGCATCAAAGCTTTGGATTCGCTCAGAGGTGTTTCCAGGCGTCATAATTGAGTTCACACCAGAAGGCGGGTACCTTGAAAGCGTGTTTGGTGGGTTCATCGTCATTTTCTCAAGCTATCTTGGGATTGCAATGACATCTGCCCAGTCAATTGTTGGTGATACACCCCTTAGGAGGATGCTACTCACACCAACCAGTAGGCTCGAGGTCGTTGTGGCTAAGGTAATCGGGTATGTGATAATTGGGTTCTTCCAGTCGCTCCTGTTGGTCACATTATGGGTAATTGCGTTTAATCTCAATCTCAATACGAGCTTCATCTCGTTAGTGGTCATCATGAGTCTGAGTTCTCTCACAGGATCAGCAACGGGTATACTGATCTCAGCAGTAGCGAGCACGAGACTGCAGGCAAATCAGATGTTCTTGTTTGTGTTATTTGGAACCCTCATTCTCTCAGGCTTTTTCATTGATGTGGGAATCATGGATAGAATACTACCAATGAACCAAGGACTTAACCTCTTGATCGACACTGCATTCAAAGGGCTCACGCTTTTGGAGGTAATAGATAGAGTACTCATTCTATTCGGGTTCTCAGCTGCAGCAATTCTTGCTGCCACGTTCATATTCTCAAAGAAACCAACATTGGGTTAGGTGATGATAAGATGCTTCAAGATACAGACCGATTGGATTCGATTGATGAAGAAAAGCCAGCCTTCGTTGAAGAAGGTTATTTCTCTGGAGCTCGAATCGGTGAAGCTATTGATTGGTGTATTACTCGACAAGATCGTGAGCTACACTGCGAGGTAGAGGGAAAACTGACCTCAACGGGCAAAGAGGTCAAGTTTAGGGGACGTATCTTGAAGGTCAAGAAGGGGGTCCTGACAAGAAGGATTGCGGTATATGTTGAGGAGGACCTTCGTAGACAAAGGGCTGGAGAACTTGACAAGGTTCTTACCATTGGTGGTGAGGGTTCAGGACAGGATGATGTCGCAGCCACACAGATTACTGTCCAGAATTACCTAAAGAGGAACATGGCAGATGACCTGTATTATGATGGTCGAGACCTCCAGCAGGCTGTGAAAGACTTGGAGAAGATGAAGAGTCAGGAGGTCGAGTGTACCGTCTGGGGTCGTAGAGGGTCTGACAAGACCATGATTATGATCAAGGGAACACTTGTTGGAGCAACAACTAAACCATCTCCAATTCTCCCAGAAGGGACTCTTGAGGTTCGAGTTGCTCCCGAGGAGGATGTGGGAGACCCAAAGATCTACATGATTGCGCAACCACAGCTTCTAATCGGACCCAGTTACAATCCAAACCTCACAGTCCTTGCTAACAAGGTCTACATCATGCCTTTTGCCTGGAAGCAGGCTCCCGAATACAGAGATGTGCTCGCTGCGAGAAATCTAACAGTGACCATAAAGAGTGGAAAGAAACTCATTGAGAATGTGTCATTCTCCATTCGGGAAGGGGAAATGCTCGCAATCATTGGCGAGTCTGGAGCAGGAAAATCAACAACTGTCAAGGCATTAATTGGTGATATCCCCAGTACGGGAGTTGCTAGGATAGCAGGAATTGATTCAAGACAGACACAGAAGGTCAGACACTTCTTTGGGTATTGTCCGCAGGACTTGTCCTACATGTACGAAACTTTCACCCCTCTTGAGAATATCATAGCATTTGGAAAGCAGTACGATATTCCCGAGTGGCAACTCATTCAGAGAGGAAAAACCCTCCTAAGAGACTTTGGAATCCTAGAGAAGGGAAATAATCCCACAAAGAAGCTCAGCGGTGGTGAACAGAGAAGAGTTTCTGTCAGCATCGCATTGGCTCACAAACCTAAGGTGCTCCTGATGGATGAGCCGACTTCTGGTCTAGATCCTGATAACAGGAACGAGCTCTGGAGTTACCTCTCATACATCAACCAAGAATACGGAACTTCAATCATAGTCATCACACACTATCCTGTAGAATCAGAGTTCTGTGACAAAGTGGCTGTCTTCATGCGGGGCAAGAGTCTTGTTGCGTATGGAAGTCCGGCTACATTGAAGGAATCGATGCCATCGAGAGGATTTGCAGTGGGTATTGTCCTCGAAGAGGTGGACCCGAGAGCACGAAAGACATTGGAGAAGGTCAAAGGAGTTCGGTTCGTGCTTCAAAGAGGGGAACTCCTGAAGATGTTCACAGACGAACCTCTAGAGGTGATTGCAGAGAGATGCGTCTCAGCCCTGAAGGAACAGAACATTCCAGTCAAGATTGTGAAGACCAAGTCAGTAGCTGACATGGTGGACTACTATGTGGCTATTACTCGGGGTCTTATTCAGGGCACTATTGAGAAGTGATAGAATGGCAGGTCTGAAACGAACGATTGAGCATTTGACCCAGAGGGGGGCTGCATACCTGTTAGTATGCATCCTCATGGTCAGTGGACTCTCAGTGTTTCCACCTGCTGTAGGGATAAATCCATACGTAGCAGAACCAATGGACAAGATCGATGACTCGTTACTGAATCAAACATCAATGGACCAGTATTTGGATGTTCTAGTTGGGTATGATGAAGAAGTAGGTGAGTTCAAGGCGAAGAACGCAGTTATGTTTGCTGACCAGACTGCAGAGATGATAGACACCTTTGAATCAATAGGTATGCTCCATGTGAAGATGCTAGGTTCAGCTATAGTGGACCTTGCCAAAGAGGAGTTCATCACTAAGATATGGTCAAATGAGATTACTCCAATTGAGCAAGTGCAGACCACTACTATTGCATCAACATCGTCTGAGGAGTATGTACCCCTCATTGACCGGATTGGTGGTAGAGACCTCTGGAATGCTGGATACAATGGTACAGGTACGGTCATTGCTGTTCTTGATACTGGAGTCGATCCCCTTCAAACAGATTTCAGTGTGTCCGCTTTTGCCTCCTTTGTGGAGGCTGACACTCTACCTCTTGATCTCATCGGTCATGGAACATATGCAGCTTCAATTGTAGCAAGTTCCGGGAATACGTCGGAGGGCGTCTATGCAGGCATCGCCCCAGGTGCTACGCTGCTCTCTGCAAAGGTCACGTTAGGAGGTCTCTTTGCAGCACCAAGTTGGATTGTGTCAGGAATAGAGTGGGCAAGTAGTAGAGGCGCTGATATCATCCTTTTACCATTCAACACCCTCGGTGCACCTGGTGATGCGGTTTCTGAGGCAATTGAGATTGCAGCCAATAAGGGCATCTTTATTGTTGCCGCATCTGGAGATGATGGTCCAGATTACTTGACGATCATGTCCCCAGGCGGGAATGCTGCTGCTTTCTGTGTTGGAGCCTATGACACAGAGCTGCAAGAGATACCAGATTTCTCTGGGAGAGGTCCATCACTCTCACTATTAACCAAACCAGATTTGGTTGCACCAGGTGTAGGTGTTGTTGGCGCTAAACCATTTTCAGGTCTTGCAGGACTTGGTTTTGGTGACATAGGACTAGGTGATCTTGGAGACCTCGGAGGTCTTGGAGGCCTCTTGGGAGGTTCCATTGGCGAAACCTATGAAGAGAACTACACCATAGCAGACACAACATCAGCCTCCGCAGCCATTACTGCAGGTGCAGCCGCGATTCTTCTTCAGGCATTTGACAGGGTAAGTCCAATATCTCTAGGTAACGTCCTCCGAGACACAGCAACTCCCTTAGGTTATGGCGCAAATGATGGAGGTGCTGGTCTTCTCAATCTTCAGGCGGCATTTGACTACTTGAGCACACAACAGACACCAGGAGACCCCCACACACGTATAACAAGCCTCCCACTCCTCGCATTAGGGCTCATTACTGCAAGTGGTTCTGATGCATCAACAACCATGTTGATGAGCAGTTTTGGAACGACTCTTGTGGCTCTTGACCAGCGTAATCCTCAGGATTCTGGGATTCATATGATGATGGGAATGTTCTCCCTGAAATGGAACAACGAAGACCCAACTAATCTGATGATGTTCGATGTGAAAAGTGAGCTTCATCAAGTAGTGAGTGCATCAAATGCAGTACCCTACAACCGGTATGTTGGAGTATTGTCCTACAATGATTCGGTCTATGTCACATTCCTGGTAGAGTCGTATAATCTAACTGATTACTCAACACTTCCTCTTACAGCGTTCAGAGTGACACCATTCATTCTCAATCTTGGCGATGAGCCAATTGCCAATGTTAGTTTCTATGTTTCTTATTCACTTGATCTTTATCTCGATGGCGAAGATGATCATGGAAAGTATGATCTTGATAACCAGCAACTGTTTGCATACGGTCTCTCAGAGAGTTATGGAAACTTCTATGTTGGTATGAACTCAAGCATCCCACTTTCTGCATTCGAGGTGGGTAATTCGTCTAACATAGCAAGTCATGTTTCAGACAACAACTTGACTGGATCCACCGTCTTTGATGGGGATGTTGGACTAGCAATGCAGTGGGATTTTGGAACTCTAGACATTGATGAGCTTGCTAACGTTACAATTGCACTAGGATTCGGAGAGAACCGCACTGTCCTTGATGCATCAATCGACGCCATGTGGGAGAATGACATTCCACCTGGAGCCTTAGACCAGGGAGACCTCATTGTTGTTGAAACGGATGTCCCCAGGATAGCAGAAGCAGGCTATACGTATCAGTCAAGAGCAGTCATTATGAACATTGGACAGGAAAACTCTACGGCTATCGGAGCTATGTTGGTAGTTGAAGGTTCTGTTGAAGATGGAACAATGTTTGCCAGATATTTCAATTTTGATGAGGTTGAACCTTTCAAAGCTGAGGTTTTGGTCACAGATTGGCGTCCAGAAACAGAGGGTGTGAGAACTGCCGCGTGGGCGGTTTCTACTGGACTTGATCAAATCGTTGGTCTAGTATCAGACCCAACAGGAGCAATACTCACCTCAGGAGTGGGACTTCTGGATGATTTCATCATGCGTGATGTGTTCATCATCGAACCAATTCAATCCACATCGGTGTTTCCAAAACAAGTACCATTTGCACCATTTGATATCCGGTTTCCAGCAGACTTTGGACTGTACAGCTTCGTCCTGTCTACCACTGAGTCGCTTGGAAATCTTACCGTCTTAAATCATGGAAACGCCTCAGACTGGGGTAACATGTCTCTGACGAGTGCAGAAACTATCGAAGGATTTTATGACTTCTCTCTATTCATTCTTGCACCCCCAATTGGTATGGATGGATATCATAGGTGTGACTATGTGCTTGAAACAGAGTATGGATGGAGTACGAATATCACCCTCGAAAGAGTTCTAGAGTACCCACGTGCAATGATGCTCCTTGACACATCGCATGGAGGTGGATTTGGGTCTCTAATGGGTGATATAGGAGGCTTTGGTGACACTGGGAACCTTACAGGTGACACGGGAGGAATTGGATTCCCACTTGCACAGGAAGGTGACTCAAGCGAGGAGGATATGCTCACAGGCTTCAGTCTGAATGATCTGGGTAGTCTTGACTCGCTAACAGGTCTCTTTGATTCATTCAGAATGACAACATTCTCTGGTCTATCGAACATGAAGAAGAGCATGGCTGAGGTTGGTCTTGATCTTGTAGAAACCCCAGGAATGGAACTGGATTCAGGTTTACTTGCAACTTTCTCAACAGTATTCATAATTGCTCCAACAGAGGACTTCAATCAGACAGATATCGACATCCTCAAGGAGTTCTCATCCAATGGAGGAACCATTGTCGTTCTTGGGGACAATGACGACAATGCAAACACCACTGTTCTCAACCCCTTATTGATGGAGTATGGTTACTATCTTGACGGAAGTCACAGCAAGGACAACACCACAGAAATTGTGACGAATACACCTTTGGGATTCGGTCTGGAGTGTATCTGGCTTGGCGGCGGGACTTATGTCATGAACAATCAGTCCAACGCGAATGCAAGACTCAATGGAAACAGTGTTGTTATGGTGGACACGACAGATCCAGAGATTGCGATATTTGGTTCATCAAAGATATTCATGAACAAAAACCTAGTAAAGTGCAACAACAGTAGGCTACTTGACAATCTGAAAGAATATCTGTTGCGAAACACTCTCACCGCATCAACAAGCCTTTCAGAGAACACAACGCAATACCAAGCTGGTCTGAGTGTCTATGTTAACCTCGAATTGTCGGATTATTATGGAAACCCCGTTGATGACCTGTTCGTAGCAATCGCTTATGAACTTCCGAACGGAAGTCTAGCATTCTTCATTGCTGGTTTTGTAGATGATGGTCTCTACTCTTCTCAGTTTACACCGAGTTACTGGAGTGGTCCTGGTAGGATTAATGGAATATTCCTCATTATTGGTGATGAGAACTATGCCATGACTTATGCTAGCGTCAGCTTCTATTTGTATGTGGTCGAACCCCCACCTCCGCCCCCACCTCCCTTTGTGTTCTTAACCATGGCTGAGTTGGCAGTCCTAACATCGTTTGGAATATTCGGCGCGCTTATTGGATACCTCGTTTGGAACCGTCGAAGAATGAGAAAACGCCTCAGAATCCCTGAGATTGAACCCGAACTGGTTCGAGAGATAGACAACACACTTAGTGCGCTACTAGCAGCTTTCACCCAACTGGAAGACCTCATCCGAAGAGAGGACCTTGACAGAATACAGAAGGTCGAGGCACTACGTGTGCTCATGCAAGACATTCAGGAAGGACGTAGGATGTTCGACCAAGTGAGCGAGAAGATTGGAGGTGTGTGATGTGAGCAAGTCTGACGCTAGAGAAACGCATCGAGAGATTGACATTATAGACCTAAAGGTAGCTTTCGGTGATTTCTATGCTCTAAAAGGCGCGTCCTTCTTCGCGAACAAAAGAGAGTTCCTTGGTATCATTGGGGCTTCAGGCGCTGGGAAGACAACTGTGCTCCGGGTCCTCACTGGACAGATTGAACCCACCGATGGTCAGGCGTTTGTCGGAGGATACGACGTCACAAAGAAGTCAAAGCTGATCAGCCTACTTGTAGGCTATGTCCCACAGTTGGAACACCTGAGCCTGTATTATGACTTCAATTCAATTCAGAATGCCCAGTTCTTTGGTCGTATGTTTGGCCTTAGACCAAAGGAGATTGAGGAACGTGCGAGGAATGTCCTTACAATTCTCGGGTTCGACGAGGACCTCATCACAAAGAGAGTAGACAGACTCTCGGGCGGAGAACGCAAGAGAGTGTCAATCTGCCTCGGGATGATCCACAACCCCCCCGTGCTCTTGCTTGACGAGCCCACCACCGGACTAGATGCGCACCTCAGACATGAGACCCTTAACTATCTGAAGGAGCTCAACTATGAGCTTGGCACGACTATGGTCATCATTAGCCATGACTTAGAGATTGTTGATTACTGTACGCGAGTTTGCCTTTTAGAAGAAGGCAATGTGAGTCAGTTTGGAACTCCAGAGGAACTGATCTCAACGCTCCCTGGAAGAGGAGAGAGTATTCGTGTGGTGCTCCACGCAATGACGCCGCCGATCATCAAACGAGTAGAATCACTCCCAGGGGTACAATACACAGCACAAGCTGGCAGGAATGCAATGAAGCTGTTCATAGACAATCCCAATGAACAGATCCTGCCAATCATTACTAGAATGAATGAAATGAAACTACCATTTGAGGAGGTCAGTCTAGTAGAGGCCGACTTCTTTGACTACTTCCAGGTGAAACCCTGGAAACAGATTCCTAGAGAGATAGGAGGAACCGCACCATGAAGACCTACCATGTGATTATAGCCCTATTGCTCGTCTGCGCACTTGCAGGATTTAGTGCTCAGATGACTAACACGGGTCTACAGCCCGTGGCAATCACGAGTCAACAGGTTCAACAGGTTCAACAGGTTCCACACTCTATCGCAGAGATTGCACCATTCGACACGGCCATTGTCTGGTCCACCACGACTGGAAACCAAGTCGTGGATGTAGTTGTCGACAACTTTGATGCAGACGTGCGAGCTGAGGTGGCAGTCATCGTTCAGAATGGCTCTTTATTTTTGTTCGATGACAACAGCGACTTGTTGTGGAAATTGAATCTTGGCTCGACACCACACGCACTGGCCGCGTTCGATGGCACTGCCGCCACTGGTCAGGAGATGCTCGTGGGAACAGACTCCGGCGTCATCGTGGTTGGAGCTGACAAGTCAGTTCAGATGAACATGTCACTCCCAGAGCCAGTGTATGCTGTTGCAGGTGGCAATGTAGATGCAGATGGACTTGAAGAGGTCATTGTGGGCTGTGATGACTTCTACGTCTATGCTTTTGAGATTGACACCACTCCAGAGTGGAGTTACTTGAGCAATGGTAGGGTTCGTCTGCTTGACATTGCTGATATTGACTCTGACGGTCGGACTGAGGTGGTAGTGGCTTCAGAGGGAAGGCGGTTCTCTCTCTTACAGGACACTGGTGCTCTGGTCTATAATGAAACAAGCGGCACAGCTATCAATGTGGTTGCAACTGGAGACATCACTGCGGCTGTAAACTTGGATGTGGTCTATGGAAACACCAATGGGACTCTCAGGGTGTTCTATGACACCGGAGGCCATGCATTTGACCTACAGGCCGAAG
>WOR8_10009291_pt1 | contig 10245 bp, 9 predicted proteins | sample DeeMarSeWOR38_10_FD_19890 | JGI IMG/M metagenome (IMG submission 19890)
CCCAGCCCGATTACAAACAGGGCGATAAATGCGATGGTCGGAAACAAATACATCGCAAAATGCTGGATACCCAGTAATTCAAAATATCTCATGTCCTGTTTCCTCCAGCGAAATAATAACCTGCCATCGTACCCGGCTATGGTCGAAATCAGCGAGCCGCCTTGATCAATGCAAAGGTGATGACCGCAACCGAAGATGCCAGACAGATGCAGACCAGTGCAAACAGGGCAATTGCCTGAAGGCGCGCAAACCGGGATGCAACCGCCGGTTTTGCCGGCTGCTCGCTGTCCAGCGGTATAAAACGGGCGCGCTGCTGGTCCTTAAATTGTCCGGTGTTCAGGGCCCAGAAAAACACCACCAGACTAATGATGAACCCGACGGCCATGTATGCAATAAAGTAAGGGTAGTACATAATTCGTTAAATAGATAATTAGAAAAATGGAAAAATAGTTAATAGATGATCATTGCCTTTGACTATTTGACGACATCACGGTTCCCAGGCCGCATCAATTCCGCGGGGCTCGGCGTTGGCATCGCTCTGATTGATAAAATAAACCGCCACATAGTCGCCCACTTCCCATATCTTCTGGGATTCCAGATCGCGCTTGAAATATGGCATCGCTGTTCCGGTAATGCCGTTCATTATTTGATAATAAATGATACCGCCGGATATTTCCCGACCCTTCAGAATGGTGAAATTCAGCGGGGGCGGATAAATCCATGGCTGCGCCGGGCCCATCCCGTCACCGATCGGGCCGTGGCAGCCGATGCAAAAATTCTGATAAATTTTCTGGCCCCTTTTCAGGCTGGCATCTGTGGTCGGATAGGGATTGGGGATTTGGCGCCATCCTTCCGGGACAATATCGGCCAGCCATTTGGCATTCGCATCCGGTCCGGCTTCATAGGCTATAATGGACTCTTTTTTCCAGTGGCGCTGACGCTCCATCCGGCGATCGGCATTTTTGAATCCCAGACTCTGCATATACTGGGTCAGCGTGTCGATGCGCTCCATGCCCAACCATTCAAATGGCGGCATGATGGAACTGGGGCGCGTATACCGGGGATTGATAAAATGGGCGATGTGCCAGTCATCCGGGTGTTCGCCGCCCTCCTGGGACAAGTCGACGCCGGTGCGTTGCGAGCCGAGGGCCACGGGCTCATCGGCAACGTAATCTCCGGACTGAGCGATGCGCTCCGCTCCGTGGCCCCAGTCAATTGAGCGAATCGATTGACTGTGGCAATACACGCATCCGTTTTTTAAATAGATGATGCGGCCGGCTTCTTCCACAGCCGTTCGTTGTCGAAAGATGTCGGAAGGGGTCATATCACGGTTGGCATAAGGCCAATATACCACTGTCAGTGTGATGGCGGTCAACAGGGCCAGTATTCCGACGATGATGACAGTTGGGGTCATTCTCATGTTGCAGCTCCACGATTGAAATACAAAGATCGAATCACGTTATCACTATCATTAATCCCAGCGACGCCCTCAAAATGTAATAGGGTTGGATCTCCGGCAAAGTTCGGTAGAGGGTTTCGCCATTATACCAGGCGTTGCCCTGGATCAGCCCCACCGTGGTCAGCACCACGGCAAATCCGGTGATGCCGATCAGCACCAGCCAGTATTGAACATCTGCCAGAAATCTGCTGTACAGCGGTTTGCCGGTAATTCTCGGCAAAATAAAGTACATGCCGCCCAGGGCCGTCACGCCGGCGAATCCAAGGACGCCAATATGGGCATGCCCGACGACCCAGTTGTTAAAGTGGGTGATGCGCTGCACGTGGGGCAGTGCCATCATGGATCCCTGGATATTGACGAAGAAATAATAAATCGTGCCCGTAAATACGAATTTGGCGCCGATATCGGCATGGATATCGCCGAGCTTTCCCTTCACGGTGTACCACAGATTGACCAAAACAATCATCACCGGAATCACCATGGCGACGCTGTCCACAATGGAAATGGTCTTGAGCCATGTCGGAACCGGAACCTGAAGGAGATGATGGGTGCCGATGTGGGTGTATACGATGATCAGCGACCAGAACCCCAGCAGCGATAACGTGTGGCTGTACAATGGGCTACGGGTGGCGATCGGCAGCACATAGTACGCAATCCCCAGGCCCATTGGTGTCAGCAAAAGGCCAAAAATATTGTGACCGTAAAACCACAGCAAAATCGCATCCGGAATGCCCAGCAAGGCACCGGTATCCGGTTTCCAGATAACGTTTCCCAGACAGTAGGTCAGAGACGTCAGTATGACCGCAGCCGTCGCATACCAGACGGATACGAATAAGATCGGTTCCCTGCGCCTGCGAATGGTCATCAGAATGTTGATCACGACCAATGCAAAGCTGATCACCACCATGATATCCACTGTCCAGGGCAATTCGGCATACTCACGGCCCTGGGTGTGTCCGAGGGATATGGCGATGACGCCGGCTAAAACGGTAATATTCCAGAAAATAGCCGAGAACACCCCCAGTTTTTCGCTGAAGAGCTCGGTGCGCAGCAGTTTTGGAAAGTAATAGAAAGCCGCTGCCAGCAGGCCCGGGGTGATGAAACCAAACAGCACGGCGTTGATGTGCATCGGTCGCACCCGTCCAAAATGGATGTACTCGATATTGGCCAAAAAATCCGGTGCGATCAGATAGCCTGCACCAATCAGCCCGAACGAGGTTGCCGCCGCAAACCAGGCGGCAGACGTCAGCATAAATGCTTTGGCGGTCGCATAGCTTGGTTCCGAATTTTGATCTGGTGTCGACACTTATGTTTCTCCCATTATTTGCTATGCGTTATTTGTTATGCGTTGCTCGCTCGGTGCTATGGTCCGCAATACACAACTATTAACAAATAACGATTAACCATTAACGCGCTAGCTGTGGCAGGCCAGCCAGCAGTCCAAATTAGCGTTCTTTTTTCGATGACACGCAACACACTCGCCCATGCGCCAGTTTTTAGCCGGCAATCTCTGTGAATTTTCAACCTGCCCGTGGCATTCCTGACAGGCAATCTTTCCGTTGATATGACGTTGATGGTTAAACAGCACATGTTCGGCGACATAATTGACTTTTACCCAGGGCGTCGATGTCTGGGTGTTGAAGTAGCGGTGCTCGATTTTAATCCACGGGTGTTTTGCGATGATGTAGTTATGACAGTGCAGGCATTTTCCCACGGGCGGAATCCCCGGGTGGTTTGAATAGCCTACATACGGATGGCAGTACTGGCACTGTATCTGTTTGATACCGCTGTGCACGTTGTGGCTGAAGGGAATCGGTTGTTCAGGACCGATTCCGGTTGCTGTGGCGGCATAAAAAAGATAGATGAAGGCTGCCGTGAAAAACACCGTCAGAAATGTCAGAACAATGGGAACAGTATTTTTTTTCAACGCCCTATTTCCTTGTTAAAGGATCGATTGTTTCATCGAGATCAATTACCGTTTTTGATTAAAACCAATTCCGGGAAAACGGCCAGAAAATGCCGAATTGCGATGGCCATCAGGCCTAAAAAGCCAAGGCTGATCAGACCGTCTGAAATGCTCATGGGAATCGATTCCCCGCCATGGTTCAAGGCCGGCCCCAGCAAAAGCAAGTGTTCAAGCCAGATGCCGATGATAACCACCGAGCAGAGGATCACCATGAAAACCGGTTTGGTTTTTATCTTTTTGTTCAAAAGAATGACAAAGGGAGCGATGAAGCACACAATAAAAATCGTCCATGCCAGCTTGTTCCATGGCGCCAGCATGGTTCGTGCAATGACATAATAGGTCTCTTCCGGAATGTTGCCGTAGTAAATGACCATCAACTGAACATAGAAGAAGTCCGCCCACAGCAGACAGAAAGCAAAAAACAGTTTGCCGATGTCGTGAAGATGAGCGGAGGTTATACCGGTGGCTTCACCGTGTCGCAGATAAAGAATACAGGCCAGAATGATCAAGGCGCCCAGGCCGACATAAACGGCTTTGACGAAGTTATAAGCTCCGAACAGGGTTGAGATCCAATGCGGATCCATGCTCATGATCAGATCATATCCGATCAAGGACAGCACCATGGTAAAGGCAAAAATATAAAACCCGCCCCACATGGTCATTCTTTTTTTGACCCGCTCCGGATGGCGACTGTTTTGCTTCCAGCCGTTGTAAATGTATTTGCGCACCCCTTTGGGGGGTTGATTCGGATCGAATTTAAGCTGCAGCGTATTGTACAGGTAGCCGAAACCAAGCACGTACAAAATCAGCAAACCAAAGAAATTGCGCCAGAACAGGAAGGGGATGTTAAGCCAGACTTCCTTGCCGTGCAGGTCTTCGTGCAGCCAGGGGAAAATATGGTTTTTACCCAGGAACAACACCAGAAACAGCACAAAGGATAACGGGAAAAAGGCGGCAAAAGATTCTGAAAGGCCGGCTAACGGTCCGCTCCAGCGGGCCTTGGTCATGTGCATGACGGCTGAGAACAACACGGCCCCCTGGGCAATGGCCGACCACAGCAAAAAATTAATCAGATAGGCCTGCCAGGCGCGGGCGGGATGCTGGCTGATGGCACCGTAAATAAAAGCAGCACCCCCGACGGCGACCAGGACGATGAACAGCCAGAAGGCCGGTGATTTAGATGACCCTGCGGGTGGGGCGGTTTTTTCTGACATAACCGAAAATCCTTCGCGATATTAACGCCAAAAAAAGCTATTCATTGTGAAAACTTACCGTTCCCCTTAAACTCGGAGTATTGGAGTGTTGGAGTGATGGAAAAATCCATATTAGCTTCTTTCAACACTCCAATACTCCATCACTCCATTACTCCAAAACGAAAATCTGCAATAATGTTTTAGTTGATCTTCGTCTCCAGACCTTTAAGGATCTTTAGTCGAAAACCCGGACCTCGCCGCCTTTTTGGCGGAAAAATTCGTTGAGACCGTCTTCCTGACCCGTTTCGCAGGAAGCCAGGATGCCGAAATGTTCCCCGGAACAGCGCGGGTCATAATGCTGCATCAACTTATAATTTGGCAATCGGGTCTGGGTGACGAGCCCCAGGATGTTGCCGAAGACAGCACACAGGATTGTGGCTTCAAACCCGACGATCACAAAGGGGATGATGGCCACAATCGGTTTGCCGCTGACGATCATATTCCATTGAACGGCCGTGAATATCGCCAGGCAGAAGCCACCCACCAGGCCAATAATGCCGCCGGCCAGGGTGAACCAGCCCACCATGCTTTTCTTTAAATTGAGGGCGTCCATTATCTTATGGCTGGGAAAGGGACTGTTGACCCGGTGAAACGTATATGTCGATGCCTTCAACTCATTGACGGCTGCAACGACTTGATCTTCATCTTTGAAAAGTCCCATCAGATAGCGTTCAGGCCCCATGGCTCTCGGCTCCTTTTTCGACGACCTCTTTCATTTCGGTCATGGAAACAGACGGCAGGTGCTTGGCGAACAGCACGAATAGAAAGAAAAACAAGCAAAACGCACCGAGCATGATGCCGTATTCAATGTAGGTCGGTGCATAAAGACCCCAGGCGTGAGGTGCAAATCCGTGGGCCACCCCGCCGACGATGATGACAAAGCGCTCCCACCACATGCCGAAATTGACAATCAGCGAGATGATAAAAAGGGTTGCGATGGTCGTGCGAACTTTTTTAAACAGAAACAAAAGCGGAATCAACGTATTGCACCCCACCATGAAGTAAAAGCCCCAGCGGTAATCGCCGAGCGCCCGCCAGCGAAATTGCTCCATTTCCACAGCGTTGTGGCTGTACCAGGCGATGAAATACTCCGTCGCATAGGCAAAGCCGACGATCAAACCGGTGAACACAATGGTTTTGGCGACATTTTCCAACACTTCTCCCGTGATGATTTGCTCGTATTTAAACAGTTTGCGCAAAGGGATCATCAGGGTCAGCACCATCGCGAGGCCGGAGTGAATGGCGCCGGCCACGAAGTAGGGGGCAAAGATGGTGGTGTGCCAGCCGGGGGTGATCGCCAGGGCAAAATCCCATGACACCACGCTGTGAACGGAGATAACCAGCGGGGTTGCCAGGGCTGCGAAAAACAGATACCCGCGGCTATAGTGACGCCATTGCTCATGTGCGCCGGTCCACCCCAGGGATAGGATTTTGAAAATTTTATAGCGGGTTCCCGCAGACCGATCGCGAACCGCGGCCAGATCCGGCAGCAGACCTGTGTACCAGAACAGGGAGCTCACCGTCAGATAGGTGCTGATGGCGATCACGTCAAACATCAACGGCGACAGAAAGTTGGGCCACAGCAGTCTCTGGTTGGGCAGCGGTATCATGTAGTATACCTGCCAGACGCGGCCCAGGTGAATAAAGGGAAACAGGCCGGCAATGCAGACTGCAAAAACCGTCATGGTTTCAGCCGCCCGGGCGATGGGGTTGCGCCAGCCGGCCCGGAACAAGTGCAAGATGGCGGATATCAGGGTGCCGGAATGGGCAATACCCACCCAGAAGACAAAATTGATCAGATACGTGCCCCAGCCCACCGGGTTGTTTTGCCCGCCCACACCGATGCCGACAAAAATCTGGTACGTCCAGCAAGCCGCTCCGATGAGCGCTCCTGCGAACAACAGGAACACGATGACCCAGTAGTACTTCTTGGGCGGCGTCAGGGTGTTTAGAATTGTCTGATCTATGCTCGCGTAAGTTAGCTGCGACATGTTCTCCAGTCCTGTAGGTTAATAAGGTTTTTGTTAATTTTTCATTCCACCGGTCAACCAGGTATCCTCGTGTCGCAGGATCGCTGCTCTCAAGGATCGTTACGCTGTCGCGTAACTTAAGGAGCGCTTCGCTTAAGGATAGAGGCAAAAAAGGACCGTGTCATTATTATTGCTGACTTACAGCCTCCAACCTCTAACCTCAGACCTCCAACTTTCTTCCTCTAACCTCGAACCTATGCCTCTAACCTGAAAAAAGTATCAGGCGTCAGCCAAAACTTTTTTCAGATAGATGACCGCCGGTTTGGTATTCAGATATCCCATGGCCTGATAGGCCCGGGGGTCGTCCACCAGTTTGCGCACACGGCTGTTCTTGTCCATCAGGCTGCCGAACACAAGGGCCTCGGTCGGACAGGTCTGGACGCAGGCCGGTTGCACTTCCCCGTCACGGATCAGGCGCTTTTCGTTTTTGGCGATATTATGGGCGGCCTTGATGCGCTGGATGCAAAAGGAGCATTTTTCCATCACCCCTTTGCTGCGCACGGTCACGTCCGGGTTCAACTGAAGGTTTGTCGGCTTGGGCCAATCCCAGTCGAACCAGTTGAACCGCCGCACTTTATAGGGGCAGTTCTGAACGCAAAAGCGCGTTCCGATGCAGCGGTTGTAAATCTGATTGTTCAAACCTTCCTTGGAGTGATGGGGCGCATACACCGGGCAGACCGATTCGCAAGGGGCGTTGTCGCAATGCTGACACAGCATGGGCATAAAGGCCACTTTTTCCATATGCCCGGGCTCATGAAACCGCTCGATGCTGAGCCAGCCCATTTCGCGTCCTTCCAACACCCGTTCGACGCCGACTATGCCGACATTGTTTTCGGCATAGCACGAGGCCGCGCATGCGCCACAGCCGACGCATTTGTCCAGATCCACCACCATGGCCCAACGGTAATTTTCATGGTCATGGGGCGGATAAAAATCCCGTTTAGGATCATAACCCTCCGGCAGCGGCAGGGTAAGCGGGAAGGTCTCCATGGTTAAGCCGGATTTTTTGTGCGCCCGGTCCTTTTGCATTTCCGCCAGGCCGACAGACAGAGCGAACGTGCGGTCATGCTGGGTCCGGCTGCCGTCGGTATGGGCCAGCTGCATGGTGCGTCCGGTTTTGGTGATTGAAACCTTGTTCAGGCTGAAGCTGTAGCCGCCGGAATCGCGGTCGGTTCCGGCAGACAGGAGGCTGATCGGATTCAGCCCGGTTTTGCTGGCATATCGGCCGTACGTCAGATGACCCTGACCGATGGGCATCACCAATACAAACCGTGATACCGTTTCGGATACATACACCGGGGCTTCGAGCATACCGGAATCGGATTGAATCCGGATGATGTCCTGCTGGACCAGGCCCTGTTGTCGGGCGGTGTCCGGATGAATAATGACCGGCGTCTGCCACGCAATGCGTGAGAGTGGATCGGGAATTTCACAGAGCCAGGGTTTGTTGGCGCCGCGGCCGTCGAAAAATCTGATCGACGGCATGGCCGTAAAGGCAAGATCGGTTTGGGCGGTCTCGTGCTTTTTTTCCAGAACATCAGCCAGTTTCTGCGGTTTAAGCTTCTTGCTCGATTTGGCTTTTTTGATGACGACCTGGAATTGTCCGCCTTGTTGAAGGGTCTGTAACCAGTGGGCATCAGCCAATCCTTATAGTTTTTGGCCGGGGGATCATTTTCAAAGCCCGCATGCAGGAGGACATCCCCTAAATGGGATGCATTGGTTAGTTTGCCCATGGCCGGTTGCAGGGACGATACGATGGGCGGCTTGCCGCTGTATTCATCCCAGGATTCAAGGGGCATGCGCACCGGCAGGATAAGATCGGCCGTATCGGCGGTTTCATCCAAAAAGTTACTGAAACTGACGACAAAAACCTTGCTTTGGGACAGGGCTTCTTTGACGCCGCCGTCCGGCGGCAGGGCAAATACCGGATTGACATTGTTGAGCAGCAGCAAGTTGACGTCGTTTTTGCCGAGATTCTGGAAAAAATCCAGGATTTCGGAGCGCTTGGCTGCCAATTCCACCCGATGGCGGTTGTTAAAATCGAGCAGCTCCAGCTGGGGATCGAGCAGAAGATTTAATAAATTTACCGCCAGATTGGTCTGCAGACCGTTGAGATCCGATGCGCCGGTGCCGGTGCCCAGAACCAGCGGGCGGCGCGCTTCCACCAACTGGATAATCAGCTTTTCATAGAGTTCCAGGGAAATGCCGGAACGCTGCAAGACTTCGTTCTGGGTGTAGGGGGCCGTGACCCGGTTCATGAATTCGTGATAGGACCTGGGAAGCTCGCGGCCCTTGCCGATGTCCAGAGCCTGCCGCACCAGACCGAGGGCAATGACCGATTCGCTGCCCGGCCTGCAGGCCAGCCAGTGATCCGCATTGGCACCCGTCAATGATTCAACGGGGCTTACGTGGAAAAAGAGGTTTTTGCGGCCGTTGTGATGGGCATGCATCGCTTTGAATTTACGGGCATATTCAACCGGCGACAACCAGGTTTCCAGAAAATCCGCGCCGAAGGACAGCAGGACGTCCGCTCTTTCCATATGGTATGATACCAGCCCGTCCACACCGAAGATTTTTTCATTGGCCGTTTTCAGCGCTTCATAGGCAAACGGCTCGAACACCAGCGGCGGCAGGGACTGCAGGTTTTGCAGGACGGCCGCAAACAGGCCCATCATGCTGTCGCCGACCGTCTCGGTGAGCATATGCACCCGACCCGGCCCTTTGCCGGCGGCCTCCTGAGCCTTGGTTTTTACGATCGTCTCGGCTTGTGAAAAAGACAGTGGCCGCCAACGACCGTTTTCTTTCAACAGCGGGGTTTGGAGCCGGTCGGGGTTATAGATGCCCTGCAGCGCAGCCTGACCCCGCATGCAGAGTCGGCCCCGGTTGATGGGATGAAAAGGATTCCCCTCTATTTTGACAACCCGCCCCTCCCGGTTTTTGGCCAGGATGCCGCAGCCTGCCGGGCACTCGCGGCAGGTAGATGCATACCAGGTAGCGTCGCCGACCACCAGGTCATCGGGCGCTTTTACCAAAGAAAATAGATTTTTAGGGGGAGGGTTGCAGCCAAATGCAAACGAAACGCTGCCGATGCCGGCAATTTTGAGAAATGTTCGCCGATTCATTTCAAAAATGATCTCCTGAATTCAGATCAGAAAAGATGATTAGTCCCGCGGCCCGAGTCCCAATAGTCATATATGTCAGTAATTTTGAAAGCTTAGAAAGCTGAACGGCATTTTGTGATTAGATAGGAATCATTCTCAGCACGAGTTTATAAAAAAATATCCGATGCTTGTCAAGGTGGCAAGATGGTGGACCAGCGCCGATAATCAGGGCCGCCGCCCTGCCGGGCTGCCGGTAAACAATGGATTTTTAGTACAAAACCGATTGGGTGTTAATAGGGTAAATACTTTATTTTACAAATATAAACACCCTATTCAAGCTGGTACGGTCGGAGAAATTCAAGTGACTGAAATTACATATAATCCCCAGAGACTGGTTGACAGGCTCCCTTGAATGTTTAGTGCTAGAGGATAGGTG